>Ga0180218_1001111_pt1 | contig 17422 bp, 14 predicted proteins | sample eDN3rd37CKraftBY_FD_151334 | JGI IMG/M metagenome (GOLD analysis project Ga0180218, IMG submission 151334) | Enriched backyard soil microbial communities from Emeryville, California, USA - eDNA 3rd pass 37_C Kraft BY (version 2) (version 2) | ecosystem: Environmental > Terrestrial > Soil >...
GGGTGAACTTGTCTGCGCGGTCCCAGATTTTGCGGGCGGCCTTGGACCGGGCACGGACCTCCATGCCCATGCCCTTGGACTGGATGCCCTGCCCTGGGAAGGCGTAGACGGTCTTGGGCGCGGCCAGCTGCGCGGACGCCGACATCACCAGCTCACCGCCGACCTTCGCGGTGATCTCGAGAATCTCGGCGCCGCGGTCGATTCCGACGCGGTCGACGCGGAAGTCGATCTGGTCGCCGGGCAGCACCATGCCCAGGAACCGCGACGTCCAGCCCACCACCCGGGCCGGCGGCGCCGGCTTGCCGTCGGTGGCCGCGACCACGTGCTGCGCGGCCGCCGACAGCCACATGCCGTGCACGATGGGCGATTTCAGCCCGGCCAGCAGGGCGGCGGCGCGGTCGGTGTGGATCGGGTTGTGGTCACCGGAGACCACCGCGAACGCGCTCATGTCGGTGGGCGCGGTGACGGTGACGTCGCGCCGGCGCCGGCGCGGGGTCTCGGTCGCGTTGTCGGTGATGGCCCCGCCGGCGCGCGGCGGGTCGGCCAGCTCGGCCGCGCCGGTGCGGCCGCGGATCGCGAACCGCTCCTCCAGCTTGGCCAGCGCGGTGCCCTCGGCGTCGCTGATGGCGACCGAGACCGGCACGACGCGGCCGTACTCGGTGTCGGTGGCCGGGGAAACCGTTGCGGTGACGGTCAGTTCGGCCTTTTCCTTCGGCATCGCGGCGAGCAGATGCGCGGCGTGGTCCAGGTGCACCAGCGACAGCAGACCCTCGACGACGGGGAACCCGTCCTCGGTGGCGGCCGCGCCGATCACCGCGAACACCGCCGGCCAGCAGTGGCCGACGAGCGCGTCGGGCACCAGGCTCAGGCCGGGGGCCAGCGGCGCGCCGAACGTGGCGGTGACCCCGGTGTGGTCGGCGACCTGCTCGGGATCCCAGTCGACGGTGACCGTGGCGGTGTTGTCCTTGACCTCCGGCAGCGCGTCGGGGCCGTCGACGCCGGCGGCGATCGCCAGCACCGACCGCATCGCGGCCGAGGCGTCCTCGACGGTGACCACCGGCATACCGCCGTTGACCGTGCAGGCCGGCAGCGTGAAGCGGATGTCGATCCAGATGTCGGACAGCGGCACGCTCAGCGTCACCGTCTCACCGGTGAGCTCCAGCCGGGCGCCGGTGTTCGGGTGGGTGGCCGACCGGTTCTCGTTGACCTGCCACTCACTCGGCGCGCCGATGCGGTGCACCGGGTTGATCGCGGTGCGGCCGGCCCACAGCACGTCGGGCGAGTCGAGCACCACGGCCAGCGGGCCGGTGACGTCGGCGCGGGCCTGGCGCCGCGAGACCACCTTGACGGGCTCGGCGCCCGAGGCCAGCACCTCGTCGATGGTGGCCTGCTCGAAGCGGTCGAGCAGCTCACCGACCGGCTCGTCGACGCGGGTGATCCCGGCGACCGCCGCGGTGCCCGGGATGATGCACACCTGATCGGCGGAGTAGCGGGCGTCGTGCGCCTGCCACAGCGAGTCGCTGCGCCACCAGCGCCGCACGTCCTTGTCGATGACCGGCACGAAGTTGACCGGCTTGCCCGGCTTCTTGCACAGCGTGATGAACCACGGCACGTCGGCCGGGTGCAGCCGCAGCGTCTCGGCCTCCGGGTAGCGCTCCAGCAGCAGCGCGATGGCGCGCTCCGGCTCGTCGAACACGGCCGGGTCGGTGAACAGGGTCGGGATGGGGCCGGAGTCCTGCGGGTGCAGCCGGGCCTCGGCGCGCTGCAGCATCTCGGCGAAGCGCTCCCGCCAGGTGTCGGCCAGCCAGGGGCTGTCGGGCAGCTTGGTGTCGGCGGTGCTGGTGCCGTCGCCGATGGCCAGCTCCACGTAGCGCTGCAGCCACTGCAGGTAGGTCATGTCGCCGATGTCGCCGAAGTACGGCTTGCAGGTGGCGGCCATCGCCTCGATGATCTCGTCGCGGCGGGCGGCGACGGCCTCGGCGTCACCGGCCACCTCGTCGAGCAGCCGGCCGCAGCGGGAGGCGGCGTTGTCGATCTCGTGGATGTCGGCGCCGAGCTGGCTGCGCCCGGACGCCATGCCGTTCTGGGCCTTACCGGCGCCCACCCAGGCCTCGGTGCCCTTGGTCTCCACCAGCATCTTCTTGACCTGCGGGCTGGTGGTGGCCTCCTTGGTGGCCATCGCCGCGGTGCCGACGAGGATGCCGTCGACGGGCATCTCCGGGAAGCCGTACGGCTTCGACCAGCGGCCGGACAGGTACTCGGCCGCCCGCTCCGGCGTGCCGATGCCGCCGCCCACGCAGATCGTGATGTTGGGGAGCTTGCGCAGGTCGCCGTAGGTGGTCAGCAGCAGGTCGTCGAGGTCCTCCCACGAGTGGTGACCGCCGGCGCGGCCGCCCTCGATGTGGACGATGACGTCCTTGTCGGGCACCTCGTTGGCGATCTTGATGACCGACTTGATCTGCTCGACGGTGCCCGGCTTGAACACCACGTGGGCGATGCCGACGCTGTTGAGCTCCTCGATCAGGTCGACGGCTTCCTCGAGCTCGGGGATGCCGGCCGAGACCACGACGCCGTCGATCGGCGCGCCCGACTGGCGGGCCCGCTGCACCAGGCGCTTGCCGCCGAGCTGCAGCTTCCACAGGTACGGGTCCAGGAACAGCGAGTTGAACTGGATCGCGCGGCCCGGCTCGAGCAGCTGGGTCAGCTCGGCGATGCGGTTCTCGAAGATCTCCTCGGTGACCTGGCCGCCGCCTGCGAGCTCGGCCCAGTGGCCGGCGTTGGCGGCCGCGGCGACGATCTTGGCGTCGACGGTGGTCGGCGTCATCCCGGCCAGCAGGATCGGCGAACGCCCGGTGAGCCGGGTGAACTTCGTCGAGACCTTGACCGAACCGTCCGGCAGCTCAATGGGTTTCGGCGCGAACGAGGACCACGCGGGCGGCACGTCGGGCTCGGCGCCGACGGTGAACAGGTTGCGCTGCCCGGCGCGGGTGGCGGCGGGCACGATGCCGATGCCCAGGCCGCGGATCACCGGTGCGGTGAGGCGGGTGACGGTGTCGCTCGGGCCGAGGTCGATGATCCACTTGGCGCCGGCCTCGTGCAGCCGCTCCACCTCGGCCACCCAGTCGATCGGGCGGACGAAGATCGACTCGGTCATCTCGTGGGCGAGCTCGGCGTCGATACCGCAGCGCGCGGCCCAGGTGTCGACGAGGTCGACGCCGTCGGCCAGCCGCGGGGTGTGGAAGCCGACCTCGACCTGCACCGGGTTGAAGACCGGGCTGAAGACGGCGCCGCCGCGCAGCTTGTTCTTGCGCTCAGCCTCTTCCTTCTCGGTGATCTTCTGGCAGTACAGCTCGAAGCGGCCGAGCTGCTCGGGTGTACCGGTGATGACGACGGAGCGGCGGCCGTTGCGGATCGACAGCACCGGCGGCAGCACGGTGCGCACGTCCTTGGAGAACTCCTCGAGCAGCTCGGCGATGCGCTGGGGGTCGACGTTGGTCACCGACACCATCGGCGACTTGTCGCCGCGCCCGACCATGCCGCGGCGCCGCGAGATCAGCGAGCCGGCGGCGCCGATGAGCTGCAGCAACGCCAGCAGTTCGGCGTCACGGGCGCCCTGGGCGCGCAGCGACTCGCAGGCCATGATGCCCTGAGAGTGACCGGCCATGGCGACCGGCGGGGTGCCGTACAGATCCAGGCCCTGGCGGGTGACGGCGCGGATGGCGGCCATCTGGGCCAGCAGGATGCCGGGTCCGGAGATCGCGGCGGTGATCAGCTGCTTGGCGGGTGGCAGCGGCTCGTCGGCGGCCAGCGCGCGCACCCACTGCAGCGGTTCGAACCCGATCGGCCGCACCACCACGAGTTCGCGGGCCACCGGCTCGAGCAGCAGCGCGGCCTCACCGACCACCTCGCTGAGCTCCGACTCGATGCCGGCCGAGCTGACCAGTTCCTCGAGGTTCTCCAGCCACGCGCCGCCCTGGCCGCCGAAGGCGACGGCGTAGGGCTCGCCGGCGTTGAGCCGATCGACGAGGGCGTGGGTACCGGACAGCGCGGTATCCGGATTGCGGTCTGTGGACACCCGTTGCTGCTCGTTGATCGTCACGTTCTGTTCTCTCCTCGTCCCGCGTCGTGCTCGTCGGTTCCGGCCGAAGCCGTCACCTGTCGTCTTGAGGTCCGTCTGTGTGGTCCCGGGGCGCCCCGGCCTCCTCGCCGGCGCCCTGCGATTCGGCGTCGAATCCCCAGCTGGGACCGGTTCCCTCCGGTCGGCCCGGGCAGGTCCGCGGGGTCCGCGCACGCCGCCTCTCGGGCATTCCAGCCGTACTAAGAGTGTCATAAGAGCGGACCCGCTTTTGGCCGCCGAAATGGTTACTGATCAGTTCTACGCTTGGGTAACCCGTGGTTGCGTAACGCGGTGTTCGACAGCCGCCGAAGCCTTTCGGGACAAACGTCCTGCATGCGCGTGGTTACGGTCGAGTAGGCAAAACAGCCCTGATCAAGGCAGTATTGTTATCAAATCGTTATGTAAAAATTCTGCGTCCCGCCTACCTGCGGTGTCGCCCGTCACCAACAAGACAATTGATCCGAAATTGTCTCCTGGCACGTGTCGGCCACCGACAGAAGTTTGCTGGCGCTACTTACTGGTCGGTAAGGTCTAGTCCCACTGTCCGAACTGGGGCTTGAGGATGTGGTTGATGTCCACCCCGACACCGGCCACCTTGCGTTTGTCGATCTCCACCTGGTGCAGATGTGCGGCCGGGTGCGCGACCCCGCCCGGCGATCCCCAGTTGTGCTGCCAGTAGTACGCGCCGATGCCGTCCTGCACCGCCCATTCGATGGTCTTGGAGTTGGCGTAGACGCCGACGCGCTGCCTGCCCAGCACCGCCTCCCAGCCCCGCAGATAGGGCGCGACCTGCCGCTTGTACTGCTCGTAGGTGGGGTCGTCGTCGATGGAGGCGTAGATGGGCGCGCCGTAGGACCCGCCGGCGGCGACGTGCAGTTCCCAGCCGCGTTTGGCGTGCGCCACCCCGGCCGCGTGACCGCCGAGCCAGTCGGCGGTCTCCTTCTTGCCGTACTGGTAGCAGGACACGATCTTCAGACCGCCCCGGTACAGGTCACGCGCCTCGTCGAGCTGGATCGGCTTGCCCAGCATCCACTCCGCGCCGGGTCTGCGGTCGGAGACGTAGCGGATCGCGCCGATGGCGCCCGCGGCGCGGATGTCGCCGGCGCGCAGCACCCCGGCGGCGTAGTCGAGCAGCACGCCCAGCGGGGCGGCGGAGGCCGGTGCGGGGGCGGTCAGCGCCGGTACGCCGGTGCCCACGGCCAGGACGGCCGGCGCGGCGAGAGCCCCCTTGAGGATCGCTCGCCGAGGAATTGACACGAACCACAGAATACGACAGAAATCACAGAAATCGCTCTGACGTCGCTGGTCACAGCGGCATCAGCAGTGGTGGCCGGGGTTGCCGAGCGAACTCCCGCCGTCACCCGCGGTCGGCGTCGCGCCGCCCGGCCAGCAGGATGCCCGCGTACTCCGAGTCGGCGGCCTGCACGTGCTCCTGCAGCGCCTTGTCCAGGCTGTGGGCGACCACCCCGGTCCACAGTTCGCGGTAGTCGCGCACGATCCGGCTCAGCTCGTCCATCTCCTGCGGCCGCGGCTGGTAGCCCTCTCCGAACCGGGCGGTCACGCACTCGTCGAGCGCGGCGACGAACCCGCCGGCCAGCCCCTCGATCGCGGCCCGGGTGGTCTGGTGGATCTGCAGGATGGACCGCACGTACACCAGCGGGTCCGACGCCCGCGCCACCACCTGACGCACCGTGGCGTCGATGAGCACCAGTCCGTCGGCGCTCCGCTCGGCCAGCCCGTACTCGATGAGGCGGCGCGCCTCGTCGCCGTCCGGATCGATGTCGAGGGTGCGCGCGGTGTCGTCGTCGGGCGTGGCGGCCGGCTCGTCGGCGTGCGGCCCGAGCACCGCGCGCTGGATGCCGAGGATGTCGGCCAGGTCGGCCCCCTTGCGCAGGCTGGCGAAGAACTCGGCGATGTGGGCGGTGTTGAAGCCGCGCCGGTGCAGCTGGTTGATCGTGCGCAACTGCGACAGGTGGTAGTCGTCGTAGTACGCCGAGCGGCCCACCCGGCGCGGCGGGTCCAGCAGCCCGCGCTCCCGGTAGGCGCGGATGTTTCGGGCGCTGACCCCCGAGATCCGGGCCAGCTCGTCCAGACGGTACTCAGCCAATGACACACACCCCGGCAGCACCGCGACGGATCATGCGCTCACTGTAGTAGCGGATTCATCTGCGCGAGCGAAGTACGCGTGAAGAATTTCCCGATAGCCAGCAATTCATCACACTGGTCACTATCTGCACATATGCCCCTGGCCGCTAGCCTGGAATCCAGGACCGCGTTATTCCCAGTTATTCCCAGCCAACGCGGTGAGCAGGCTCACCGCAAAAGAATTGGCTTGGCCGTACCCGATTGGGGAAACATAGAGAGGCAAGCTATTCAACTACTGTGCGGGAAGGGTTCGAGTGCGTCCCTGGATTGTGTGGGGCACCGGACTCCTGGCGTACATCGTCGCTGTATTGGACCGAACCACGCTGGGCGTCTCCGGCCTCGATGCGGCTGAGCGGTTCGATGCCAGTCCGAGTGTGCTGTCGACGTTCGTCGTCCTTCAGGTGATCGTCTACGCCGGTGCGCAGGTGCCGGCGGGCGTACTGCTGGACCGGTTCGGCTCCAAGACGATGATCCTGGCCGGCGGCGCGCTGATGGCGGCGGGCCAGCTGACCCTGGCGTTCACCGAGTCGCTGCCGGTCGCGATCGGCGCCCGCGCCATGCTCGGACTCGGTGACGCGTTCACGTTCATCTCGGTGCTGCGCCTGGTCCCCTACTGGTTCAACCTGCGGCAGATGCCGCTGGTCACCCAGCTCACCGGCATCATGGGGCAGCTCGGCCAGGTGCTGTCGGCGATCCCGTTCTTTGCCCTGCTCGACGCGTCGGGCTGGAGCACCGCGTACGTCTCGGTCGCCGCGTTCGGGGTGATGTCGATGGCGCTGACGCTGGCGCTGGTCAAGAACACGCCGAACGGCGACGCGGTGCAGGCCGACCCGATCCGGGTGCGCGAGACCGCGTCCAGCGTGAAGACGGTGTGGATGCGCCCCGGCACCCGGCTGGGCTTCTTCACCCACATGGGCACCCAGTTCTCGGTGACGGCGTTCACGCTGATGTGGGGCGTGCCGTACCTGACCAAGGCCCAGGGGCAGTCGCCGGGTGTGGCGGGCATGATCCTGACGGTGTCGGTGGCCTCCGCCATCTGTTCAGGCGTGCTGATCGGCATCTTCACCGGCCGCTACCCGCACCGGCGGTCCTGGATCGTGCTGGGGATCATCGGAAGCAACGCGCTGATCTGGACCGTGCTGCTGGCGTTGCCGGGCCCGGCGCCGCTGTGGCTGCTGATCGTGCTGATCGTGGTGATCTCGGTCGGCGGCCCCGGTTCGATGGTCGGTTTCGACTACGCCCGCACCTTCAACCCGAGCGCGACGCTGGGCACCGCCTCCGGGCTGGTGAACATGGGCGGTTTCCTCGCCTCGCTGCTGGTGATGCAGGCCATGGGCATCATCCTCGACCTGGCCGGCGAGATCTCGTTCGACTCGTTCCGCGCGGCGTGGACGGTGCAGTACGTGATCTGGGTGGTCGCGGTCCTCGGCATCCTCATCACCCGGGCCAAGGCGCGCCGGTTGATGCAGGCCGAACAGGCCGAGGGCGATGCGCTGCTGCTGGAGAGCGCAGGCCGCTCGCGCGGTTAGCGGCTGCGCGCCGACTGGCGCCGGTTCGCCTTCTTGATCGCGTCGACCAACTGGTCCTTGGTCATCGTCGAGCGACCCGAGATGTCCAGCCGCCGAGCCACCTCCATCAGGTGCTTCTTCGACGCGTTGGCGTCCACCCCCTCGGCGGAGGTGCCCTTGGCGTTGGGGCCACCGCTCTTGGCGCGCTCGTCGGACGGGCCCTTCTCGGCCTTGGGCTCCCAGTGGTCGCCGACCTTCTCGTAGCTGTGCTTGAGCGCGTCGTAGGCGACCCGGTACGCCCGCTCCCCCTCGCCGTACCGTTCGGCGGCGGCGTCGTGCGCCTTGGCGAACGTCCGCTGCGCCTTGGCGTCGGACTTCTGCAGGGTGCTGGGCAGCTCGCTCTTGCGGGCGTGACCGCCCTTGGTGGTCTTCGGCATGACTGGTCTCCTCGCCGTTGTCCGGGGCGCCGGTGCGTGAAATACCGCGGTCGCGTACCCGGGCCGCGGGGCGCTAAACGGCCATTGGAAGCGGCCATTGGAAACGGCCATTGGAGTAGTGCACTACGCACGACACCGCCCGGGCCCGAGTCGACGATCAGGGCGTGAACCAGTACTCGGTACAGCTGCTCAGTGGATTCGCGGTCCGCAACGGCGACCGCACGGTCATCCTGCCGCCGGCCTGCCGACGCCTCATCGCGCTGACCGCGCTGAAACGCAAACCGGTGCACCGGCTGTGGGTGTGCGCGACGCTGTGGCCGCACGTCCAGACCCGCAAGGCGGTGGCGAATCTGCGCTCGACGCTGTGGCGGCTTCGTCCACTCGGGCTGGAGTCGGTGCTGTGCGCCGACCCGCAGTACCTGCAACTGGGTTCCGCCGTGTCGGTGGACTGGCACCGGGCGGTCGACCTGATCGAGGGGCTGGGCGACGGTGGGATCACCCCGCAGCTGGTGGCCGAGCTGCTGCCGCTGCTGCGCGCCGGCGAACTGCTGGACCGCTGGGACGAGCCGTGGGTGGCCGCCGAACGCAGCCGCTACCACGTGCAGCGGATGACCGCGCTGGAGACGCTGGGGCACGGCGCCGAGACCCGGACGCTGCGCGACGGGGAGAACCTGCGATGACCGTCGCGGCGCTCTGCCTGACCGTCGCGGGACCGCTGGTCGCGTTCGCGGTGTACGACCTGCAGGTGCGGCTGGAGCGCTGGGATCACAACCGGCACGCCGAGGACTAGATGCCAAGATACGAGGGTGACGACGACGCCGCAGGCGGTGGCCGTGGTGCTGGCCGCCGGTATGGGAACCCGGGTCGGCGCCGACGGCAACAAGGTGTACCTGCCGGTGGCGGGCCGACCGCTGGCGGCGTGGTCGCTGCGCACCGCGGCCCGGGTGCCGGAGGTGTCGCGGATCGTGCTGGTCTACCGGCGCGGTGAGCGCGGGCTGGCGGGCGAGCTGGCCGACCGCGAGGGTGTCGCAGTCGAATTCGTCGAGGGCGGGGACAGCAGGCACGGATCGGAGCTCAACGCGCTGACCTATCTGGCCGACGACATCGAGTCCGGCGCCGTCGACGTCGTACTGATCCACGACGCGGCGCGCCCACTGGCCGGTCCGCAGATGTTCAGCCGCGCGCTGGCGGTGGCCCGGGAATTCGGCGGTGCCATACCGGCGTTGCCGATGCGGGGCGCGGTGACGGCGGATTTGTCCGCGGTGCCCGCCGCGACGCTGGTGCGGGTGCAGACACCGCAGGCGTTTCAGGCCCGAGCGCTGCTGGCGGCCTACCGGCAGGCCGAGCGCGACGGGTTCGACGGCACCGACACCTCGTCGTGCGTCGAGGCGTTCACCGACATCGGCGTGCGGACGTTCCCGGGCGAGCTGGGCAATCTGAAGGTCACGTTCGCGCGTGACATCGCGGTCGCCGAGCGGCTGCTCAGCGCGAGCACGCGATAACCGCGTCAACGTAGGCCGCGTCGCCGGGCAGGTCGGCGACGAACGCGTCGCCGTCGCCCTCCACGACGGTGACCGGAACGCGCAACCGGATCGCGGCGGCCACCTCGTCGGGTTCACCGGCCGCCAGCAGCCGCGCCAGTTCACCGGTCGCGAAGCCGCGCGGATACTGCGCGGCGCGCAGCGTCGAGCGGTCCACCGTCGCGGTGACGACCCCGTCGCGGTCGACGGCCTTCACGCTGTCGGTGACCGCCAGCACCGGCAGCACCGCCGCGGCGCCGTCGCGCAGGGCCGCGACCACCCGGTCCCGCACCCCGGCGGGCACCAGGGGCTGGCGGACGTCGTGCACGAGGACGTGGGAGCTCCGGTCACGCGTCACGGCGTCGAGGCCGGCGGCCAGGCACCGCATCCGGTCCGCGGGTGCGTCGACCGCGAGCACGGTGACCGGGCTGTCCGCCAGGTGGGTGCGGACGTCCTCGATGATCCGCGCGTCGGCGGCGACGACGACGGGCCCGTCGGCGAGTCCACGCACGGCGCGCTGCAGGGGTGAGCCCCCGCTGAGCGGATGGACCGCGACGGCCGGGTTGTCCACCACCTCGGCGGGCAGCGCGACGATGACCGCGATCTGCGCGGTCGGCGGCCTGTTCACGGCGGTGAGGCTACACCGGGTCGAATTTGCTGATCAGCCAGCGTCCGTCCTGTTTGACCAGCGTGACCTTGACCGCGCTCGCCGCGAACGCGCCGTCCGGGTTCTCCTTGCTGACGGTGGTCTGGTTGACGAACACCAGCACTACCGCCGAGTCGGGGTTCATCTCGGAGACGGCGGCCTGCACCACCGCGGCGCTGGTCTTGACCTGCTTCTGCTTGGCCGCGGGCGTGACGATCTGCTCGGTGAACTGCGTGTAGTAGTCCAGGAACTCGCCGGTCAGGTTCTCCTTGGCGGCCGCGAAGTCCTGGTCCAGCGACTCCGGTGAATAGGACAGCAGCCGCGTCGTCCCGTTCCTGGCCGCCTCGATGACGGCCGTCTGCGCGGCGTCGTCGGTGGCCAGATCCTGCCGGTACTGGAAGGCGTACAGCCACGCCGCGACCCCCGCGGACGCCAGCAGCGCCACGGTCAGCAGGATCGCGATCAGGTGCCTGCGCAGCCACCCCGACCGCTTCGGGGCGGCCGCCGCGCTCTCGGTGCGCTCCGGGTTCTCGGCGCTGTCCGCGGTGCTCTCGGGGATCTCGGCGCTCACGGGACGAACTCCACCTTCGACATCTTGATCTGGTCGCCCTCGCGGACCAGGTCGATTGCCAGGCGCCACGACCTCGGCTCCTGCTTGGCCCCCGCCGCGTTGGTGACGCGGGAGGTCGCCGAGACCAGCGCCGTGGCGGTGGTCTCGGTCATCGACTTCACCGCCGTGGCGTTCACGTTGACCTCGGTGACGACCTTGGACTCCTTGGCGACCTTGACGAAGTCCTCGGCCTGGGCCTCGAAGTCCTCCCGGAACTGGCCGGCGGAGTTGTCGATGATGCGCTGCACGTCCTCCTGGGCCTTGTTGAAGTCCAGCGACATCAGCGTGACGACGCTCTGCCGGGCGGCGGCGGCGTACTCGGCGGAGAGCTGGCGCTGCTTCTCGGCCTGCCCGTGCTCCCACACCATGTAGCCGCTGACGCCGACGAAGCCGAGCGTGAGCACGATCGCCAGGACGGCCGCGGCGACCTTCAGCCACCCCCGCCGGCGACGAACGGGTTCGGTCGTCTGGGCGGCCTTCTCGGTGGTCTCCACGACGTCACCGGCCTCGGTGGTCTCGGCAGCCTCGGTGGTCTCGACGGGCTCGTCAGCGTCGTCCGCTTCCGCCGTATCGACTTCTGGGGCCTTGACTTCTGCCGTTGCGGCTTCCTCGGCCTGCTTACGCAGCCGGATCGCCTCGGCGCGGGCGCGCGCGGCCGCCGCCCGGGCCTCCGCGGCTGCCGCCTCGGCCTCGGCTTCCTCGGCGAGGCGCAGTGCTTCGTCGGGGTCCACCGATTCCTCCTGCGGGTTCTGCGGATCGCCGCCGTTGCCCGCGTCGATCACCGACGCGCGACGTCTGAAAGACGGCACGGCGACCTCCTTGTCGTCTGCAATCTGCCCAATCGTAGCGAGAATGCCGTTATCCATTTACGAGTATCGCCGCGACGATACTCGCGGCAGACACCCCCGGCAAACGGCGTTTTCCTGCGGAAACGCCCTTTACGTCCGATGCGGCCGCTCAGCGCGGATCGCCGCGGAGGCGATCCTTCATCACCTTGCCGGTGGCGTTCAACGGCAACTCTGTGAGGAACTCTACCGAGCGGGGCACCTTGTACCCCGCCATCCTCCCCCGGCTCCATTCGATGAGTTCCTCCGCGGTGAGGTCGTGCCCATCCTTACGCACGATGAACGCCTTTCCCACCTGACCCATCCGCTCATCGGGAACCCCGATGACGGCCGCCTGGGCGACGGCGGGATGCTCGAGCAGGAAACCCTCGATCTCGGCGGGATAGGCGTTGAACCCGCCGACGATGAACATGTCCTTCTTACGGCCGACGATGCGCAGCCTGCCCGACTCGGTGAACTCCCCGAGATCGCCGGTGTGCAGGAACCCGTCGGCGTCGATGGCCTCGGCCGTGGCCTTCGGGTCGTCGAGATAGCCCTGCATGACGTTGTAGCCGCGGACCAGCACCTCGCCGTCGTCGGCGATGCGCACCTCCACCCCGTCACAGGGCAGGCCCGCCGTGGTGGCGACGTCCTCGGCGCTGTCGCCGGGCCGTGACAGCGTGACGTTGCCGGCCTCGGTGAGTCCGTAACCGGTCATCAGCGACCGGAAGGGCAGTTCGTCGCGGACGCGCCGGATCAACTCGACGGGGATGTCGGCGGCGCCGGTGACGCCCGCCCGCAGGCTGGCCAGCCGGTCCTTGTCGGGCACCGTGAGCAGCGAGTGGTACAGCGTCGGCGGACCGGGCAGCATCGTGATCCGTTCGCGCTCAACGATGTCCACCGTCCGGTCGAGGTCGAAGGCGGCCATCGGCAGCATCGTGGCACCGCGCAGGAAGGACGCGACCAGCCCGGCCTTGAGCCCGAAGGTGTGGAAGTAGGGGTTGATCATCAGGTAGCGGTCGCCCTCGCGCAGGTCCGCGAGCGTCGCCCACTCCTCGTAGGCGCGCAGCGTCTGGCGATGGTTCATCATCGCGCCCTTGGGCCGGCCGGTGGTGCCTGAGGTGAAGATGACGTCGGCGATGTCGTCGCCGGTGACCGCACGCTCGAACGGTGAACCGCTGGAAAGGAAGTCGGACTTCAGGTCGATGACGGGCACGCCCGCCGGACCCGAGTAGTCCAGCCCGAGGAAGCCCTTCTGCACCAGCACCGCCTTGGCTCCGCTGCGGGTGATGATGTCGGCGGCCTCGTCGGGTTTGAACCGGGTGTTGACCGGAACCAGTACGCCGCCGGCGGTCAGCAGCCCGAACGCGGCGATGATCCACTCCGCGCAGTTGGGCGCCCAGATCGCGACCCGCTCGCCCTTGGCGATGCCGAGGTCGGCGAACGCGCCGGCGGCGCACCGGATCCGGTGCACCAGTTCGACGAAGGACAAGCGCAGCGGACCGTCGGCACCGTCGGCGCCGTAGTCGACCACCGCCTCGGCATCGCCGAACCGGTCCGCCGCGCTCAACACCATCTCGGGGATGGTGTCCCACTGCATCATTCGGCGCCACTCCTCAACGGGCGCGGGGCGCCCTTGATGGTCGTGACGCAGGACTTCTCGTACGTCACACCGTGACGAGCCGGCTCAGGTTGCCGCCCATGATCTTCGCCTGATCCTCCACCGAGAGGTGCTCAAGCGCGGTGACGTAGTGCGTCGGCTCGGCCAGGCCCTCGGGATGCGGCCAGTCCGAACCGTAGAGCACCTGGTCGACGCCGACGAGGTTGATCAGCTCGTCGATGCCCTCCTCGTAGAACGGGCTGACATAGATGCGGTTCTTGATCTCCTCGATGGGGTTGCCGAGGAACGCCTCCGGGGCCTTCTTGTACACCTCGGCCATCGAGTCCAGCAGCGGGAACATCCACTTCGAGCCGGCCTCGACGATGCCCACCTTCAGCTTCGGGTGCCGGAACAGCGCCCCGTGAATCACCCACGAGGCCACCGCATCCTGGATCGGGCGCCACTCGTTGAGGATCGCCATCGCGTTGGTCTGGAACGGCAGCATCTCCTGTGCGACACCGTCCCACTCGGAGGTGTAGCGCGAGTAGCCGCTGTCCGAGGAGTGCATGCCGACGAACACGTCGTGGTGCACCACGCGCTCCCAGAACGGGTCGAACTCGGGCAGCGCGAACGAGCGCGGGCCGCGGAAACCGGGCACCGGCGCGGGACGGATCAGGATCGCGCGGGCACCGCGACTGACCGCCCACTCCAGCTCCTCGATCGCCTTCTCGACGATCGGCAGCGTGATTACCGGGGTGGTGAAGATGCGGTTCTTGTAGTTGAAGCCCCACACCTCGTCCAGCCACTGGTTCAGCGAGTGGATCAGCACGTGGATGGCGACCGGATCGTCGCGCAGCCGCTCCTCGATCAGGCTGGCCAGCGTCGGGAACATCAGGGTGCGGTCGACCCCCAGCTGGTCCATGAGCTCCAAACGCGGGCCCGGCTCGAAGAACGCAGGAATGGAGCGCATCGGCTCACCGAACAACTCGCGCTTGCTCTTGCCGTCCGGGTTGCCGTACTTGAAGTACTCCTCCCAGGCACCCGGCCTGGCCACGACGGAGAAGGTGGGGTTCGGGATGTAGTTGCTGATCTGCCCCTTGATCGCGATCTTGGTGCGGCCGTTGACCTCCACGTACTGGACGACGTCCTTGTACTCCTTCGGGAGGTACTTGGTCATCGCCTCCGGCGGCTCATAGAGGTGGTTGTCCGCGTCGAACAGCGGGAACGGCAAGTCGACCCGGTGCGACAGTTGGCCCATGGAACACTCCTTTTCTTCTCACGAGAATCCTATTCTCACATTTGCGCATGCGCAATGCCCCTGGTCAGCGTGAGGACCGCACCTGCTGACGGACCAGAAACTTCTGCACCTTGCCGCTGGCGGTGCGGGGATAGTCCTCCCCCGGCGGGATCTGGTGCAGCTCCTCGGGCCACTTCTGGATCGCGACCCCCTGCTGCTTGAAGTGGGCGCGCACCTCGTCGAGCGAGGGCATCGCGTGCCCGTCGCGCAGCCGCAGCACCGCGGCGGCGTGCTCGCCCAGCCGCTCGTCGGGTGCGGCGACGACGACGGCCTCGGCGACCGCGGGCATGCTCAGCAGCACCTCCTCGACCTCCAGGGCCGAGATGTTCTCGCCGCCGCGGATGATGACGTCGGACTTGCGGTCGGTGATGGTGAGGTAGCCGTCCTCGTCGAGCACCCCGATGTCGCCGGTGTGGTACCAGCCGTCCTCGTCGAAGGCCTTGCGGGTCAGCTCGTCGTCGGTGTAGCCGAGACAGAGATCCGGTCCGCGGGAGAGGATTTCGCCTTCCTCGGTGAGCTTGATCTCGACACCGGGCCGCGGGTCACCGTCGGTGTAGAGCCGCTTGTCCTCGGGGGCGGTCGGCCGCGATCCGGTGATCGACGGGTGCTCGGTGCTGCCGTAGGAGCGGAACACGAAGAAGCCCATATCGGCCAGTCGCCGGGTCACCGCCGCCGGCACGGTGGAACCGCCGAGTCCGACGGTGGTGAACCGGGCGCGGTGCGCGTCGGTGCAGTCCGGGTGGTCGAGCAGGCTGGTGACAAAGTACGGCGGACCGCCGCCGATCGACAGGCCCTCGGTCTCCATCAGCTTGAGCACCTTGCCGGGATCCCAGACGTCGCACAGGTCGATCGGCGCGCCCTCGAGCACCGGGATCAGAAACGCGCCGAGCATGCCGATGAAGTGGCCGATCGGGGTGGCGGTGAGCTGGCGGCCACGGTCGGGCGGGTAGTTCGCCAGCAGCTGGCGTGTCTCACAGCCGAGCGTTTGATGGCTGTGCACAACGCCTTTCGGGTTACTGGTGGTGCCGGAGGTGAACGCGATGACGGCGGGCCCGGCGGGATCGGTGGTCAGGACGTCGGTCATCGGTTCGTCGGCCAGCAGCTCGTCAAAGCTGTCCTCCCCGACCAGCGCGACGATCGGCACGTCGGCCGCGAGGTCCGGCTGGAACCGCATCCGGCCGAACTCGCGGGCGGTGATGAACACCTTGGGCCGGGCGGTGGACAGGATGTGGCCGAGTTCGCGGCGACCGTAGAAGTGCACGATCGGCACGACGACCGCGCCCAGGAACGTCGCCGCCCAGAAGACGACGGCGGCCTCCATCCAGTTGGGCAACTGCAGCGCGATGACGTCGCCGGGCCCGACCCCGCGCTTGCGCAGCCCGGCGGCCAGCCGGCGGGCCCGCAGTTCGACATCGGCGAAGGTCCCCGCGTAGGGCCGGATATCGGAGTGCACCCAGAACCCGGCGTCGGGCGCCTGGGCCAGGTGGCGGGACAGCAGTTCGCCGAGCGTGTCCGGCGTCCACCACCCCTCTCGCTCGTAACGTCTGGTCAGCTCGACAGGAATGGTGCGCATGGACTCCCCACACTCGGGCGGCCTCGACTTGAGGCGATGCTATTCTCTGCCTGCGAGAATGCCAATACCGTAAATGGAGAACGTCTGATGGTCGACCTTGAGTTCGACGACGGCTTGGCGGTCATCACCATCGACCGTCCCGAAGCCCGCAATGCGATCGCCCCCGAGACCATGGCGCAGCTGGACGCCGCGCTGGACAAGGCCGAGGGCGCATCGGCGCTGGTACTCAAGGGGGCCGGCGACCGCGCGTTCGTCTCGGGCGGCGACCTCAAGCAGCTGGCGGCGCTGCGCACCGAGGAGGAGGCCGCCGCGATGGCCCGCGAGATGCGCGCCGTCTGCGACAAGATCGTGGCGTTTCCGGGCGTGACGGTCGCGGTGCTCAACGGGCACGCGCTCGGCGGCGGAGCGGAGTTCGCGACCGCGGCCGACATCCGGCTCGCCGCCGACGACATCAAGATCGGCTTCAACCAGGTGGCGCTGGAGATCATGCCGGCGTGGGGCGGCGCCGAGCGACTGGTCGCGCTGGTCGGCTACAGCAGGGCGCTGCTGCTGGCCGGCACCGGGCAGATCCTCACCGCGGCCGAGGCCGAACGGGTCGGCCTGGTGGACCGGGTGCTGCCGCGTGCGACGTTCGACGAGGACTGGCGCGCGATCGCCCGCAGGCTCGCCCACAGACCGGCCGGCGAGATCAAGAAGGTCATGAAGGGCGCCTCGGTCGACGAGGCCGTCGCCGCCTTCGCCCGGCTGTGGGTGTCCGACGAGCACTGGGCCGCCGCCGACAAGGCCATGAACCGCGGCAAGTAGCCCCCTTCTTCCCGCGAGCGTGCGTGTCTGCACACGACACGCCGCTAAATTTTCGACATTTGTGCACGCTCGTCGCGGCGAGAAGTGCCACGGTTCAAGCCTTTACGGCTTAACGGGTTGATCGCACGCAATCAACCCGCTACGCACCGGGCCGCCAACCAGCCGCCGCGAGCGTGCGCAAACGCAGAACAAATCGCGGCGTGTCGGGTACAGAGATAGCGTCCCAGGAGGTGGTGGACTTCGGATCTGGCGTGGATTCACGCATTGCGATCAACGAGTCATGTTGAACGTTATGCGATTTGGTGTTGTTTGGCAAGCGCTGCAGCGGCGTGTTTCTTCTC
>Ga0180218_1001115_pt1 | contig 17370 bp, 17 predicted proteins | sample eDN3rd37CKraftBY_FD_151334 | JGI IMG/M metagenome (GOLD analysis project Ga0180218, IMG submission 151334) | Enriched backyard soil microbial communities from Emeryville, California, USA - eDNA 3rd pass 37_C Kraft BY (version 2) (version 2) | ecosystem: Environmental > Terrestrial > Soil >...
GGCGCTGGACCAAGGACGGCCGATTGTTGCGGTTGCCGCAGGAGGATAGCTGCCAAGCCCTTTCGGTCGCCCCCACCAACAAATATGAGAATGAAGGCGGCCCCGGCATCATCTCGATCGCCAAGCTTCTGCTGGGCAGCGACGATCCGCAGGCGGACCAACTGGCTTTCTTCAAGGCGCAAATCCTGTTCTGGCTGATCGGCGCGACCGACGGCCATGCGAAGAATTTCAGCATCTTCCTCGCGCCGGGCGGCCGATATCGGCTGACGCCCTTCTACGATGTCCTGACGGCGCAACCGAGCCTCGACGCCCACCAAAAGCGTGCCGCCGCCCCGTGGCAGGGCAGCCCATCCTCCATCACCGCCGCAACAACCCGCTCTCGCAGGTCTATCGAATAACGTCTCGCCATGCCGGCTGGCCTCCAAGCCCAGCCCGCTTCCTGAATCAGAAAATCACCAACATGGGAATCACGCTCGAATCAGCTAAACGTCATCCCGCTCTAACGCGCCGCGCCGCGGGCTCGTAAGGCTTCCAATACTTCCGGTGACACGCCAAGATCGTCGAGGACAGCGGCCGTATGTTCGCCAAGCATCGGCGACGGCTCCCGGGCACCGTTGAAATCCGATCGGAAGCCGCTGTTCATCACGCGTATCTGGCGATCGTCGCTTCGCGACATGGGAATCGATTGAAAGAGGTTGCGGCTGGCGAGTTGCGGATGCGCACAGCTTTCCATTACGCTGCGTACCTTGGCCGCTGGTACGCGCTCGGCGCTGATAATCACTTCCCATTCGGTTGCTGGCTTGTCCGCCAGGATCCGCGTCAAAGCGGCGCGCAGGGCAGCCGCGTTCTCGCCGCGTGCCTTGCGTGTCGAGAACCGCGGATCCGTTACAAGATCCTCCGCGCCGATGGCCCGACATAGCCTTTCATACTGATCCTGCGTATTGGCGCCGAGCGAAAGGGTACCGTTCCCGGTCTCGAACAAATCGGATGTCGGACTGGTGCTGTAGCCGCGATTTCCCAATCTCGGCGGCTCGACCCCCGCATTGAGATAGGGAGTGACCATCGAAGTCATCAACACGAGCGAGGCATCCAGCATCGCCACATCGATAAATTGGCCTTCCCCCGTCTGGTTGCGCTGAGCCAGGCCTGCCAACGTCGCGAAGCCGGCCACATAACCGGCGAACGTATCTATCACAGGGAAACCGACCTTCAACGGATCGGCCCCCTCTTCGCCGTTGAGAAGCATCATGCCCGACATTGCCTGCATGGTATGATCGTAGGCAGGAAAGTCCTTGAGCGGTCCGTCCGGCCCAAATCCCGACAGTGTCACATAGACGAGACGCGGGTTGATCTCCTTGCATGCCGCCCACGAAAGACCCAGGCGATCCAGCACTCCCGCCCGGAAATTTTCAATAAGGACATCGCCGTCGGCGATCAGCCGTTTGGCGATGGCGAGCGCATCGGGATCTTTGAGGTTGAGCGCTACGGATTTCTTGCCCGAATTGATCGCAATAAAGGATCCACCCATCCCCCCCATACCATCGCCGCCATGCGCGTAGCCGCGCAATATGTCGCCGCCACGCGGATCCTCGATCTTGATCACGTCGGCGCCCAGCAGGCTGAGTTGAAAGCTCGCGAAGGGGCCGGCGAAGACCTGGGTGAAATCGATCACCCGAATGCCCGAGAGGGGTTGTACCTCGTTCATTGGCCGCGCCTCCTCTCGGCGTGAGGCCCCGCCTTCTCTTCGATGAACCGGCAGACCTGCGCGCGGATCTCCTCCTCGCGCCATTGGCGCGAATCGACATTGTGCCCCTGGATACGTAGCGTCGGTATGCCTGCCTTGCGAAACGCGCCTTCCGTGAAAGGACCGGCACCGCCAAGGATTACCACGCCGTCTATCTGATGGAGTTCCGCTTCCTTGACGTACCACGCACTCGGCCACGGCTCCATCGAAAGATACTGGACGAAGGCGGCGTAGCGCGCCGACAGGGTACGCAAAGGATCCTCGCCGTAACGGGCATAGCCGTCCGCGGCGATGCCCAGATACATCGACCAGACGAACACCGCGTCATGACTGGCAATGAAACTGTCGTAAAAGTCGACATTGAACCACAAGCCGGTGCCGAACCACGCAAGGCGCACCTTTTCGGCCGGACAGGCGGCCTCACCGTTGCGGACGCGCGCCTCGACTTCCTCATAGAAGGCCCTGGCCTTGTCGCGCGCCCACTCGGTGCCGCGGTGCCATTGCGGCATCATCACGCTGGTGAAGGTATCGGTGACGGTAATCGGGGCAGGAACCGTTCGAGCGACGAGGTCGCGCGCTTTAGTGAAATATTCCTCCTGCTCGTTGACGAGATCGAGAACACGCTTGAAACGCGTCTCGTAAAAGCGGCGGCCGGTAACCTGCTCGACGAAACGGATCAGCCCCTTGCTCTCTTCGACATGGAGATCGAGCACCGCCGGGTCGATCATTTCATTCCAGCGATAACGACCAAGCTCCCACCATTGATCTGGCGCATCGTTGAAGATTGCCCGTTCGAACGGATAATAATGTGCACCATATTCGCGCGCCCACAATTCGTAGATCTTGCCCTGATTGTCCTCGCGCGGATCACCCACGATCATCGTCGGCGTCGGCATCCCGCCCCAAGGTGCGCTCTCCGGATCGCGGTCGTAGGAGGAGGCTAGGCCAAGCGAGAAATACTGCTCCTGGTCGTCGGGGAAGCCGCGTTCGCGTAAAGCATTGAGATAGGCAGGCGCCTTTCGCTTCGCCGAAACAATCGACGACCACCACTGGACAGGGACATAGGGGATGTCCATCGCCTGGAATATCTCCATCGGCGTTTCGGCACTGACGATCGCGAAGGGCTCCCCGGCACTGACGCGCTCGCGGACGCGCTGAAACCATTCACGATGATAAAGATAAGTATCGGCCGAAGAGGTAATGCGGGACTGCCTCGTCTTACGCACCTGGTGAGTTGATATGGTCATAGCGATCCTGTCTGTCAGACGAATTAGGCAAGAAAATCGGCGACAGCGTCATACAATGACTGGGCATCGACCCCGCCGTAATCTTGATTGTCGATTAAAAGCAGCGGAATGTCTCCAAGCGCATCGCGCTGCAATGGCACGTCCCAGCGCGGCGCGGGATCGCCATTGTAGATGAGGCAGATAACGGCGTCCGCGCCAGCCTGCCGCGCCTGTTCGGCCGTGTACTGCGCTCGCGCCAGCGCGCTGAACTTCGCCGATGACGGCGGCGCGAAGTGATAACGATCGATCACCGCATCGAGCGGATCGGCGGTGTCTTCCTCCACCAGTAGCGCGCTGCCGCGATCGCCCCAGTCGAAATCCTCGCCAACAATGACCGCTCCGGTTTTTTCGATCGCACGGTATATATGAAGCGAATTGTGCGCACTGCCGGTGACGAACAGACGCTTGCCATTCAGTTTCGGAAGCCCGGCCGCCGCATCGAGAAAGGCCGAGACGAGCAGGCTATGCTGCTCGCGGGGCATGAAACGCGCGCAACTGCTGATAGCGAGCGCATCCGTGCCGGTGAGACGGGCAGGCCGCTGCCGTCGCAACGCTGTCACCTGTTGCAGCAAGCGACGATTGGCATTGCAGCGGCCAATCGCCTCACGGAGCGCTTCTTCTGTGATGGTCTCGCCGCTCCATCTCTCCAAAAGTTCGAGGAGGGCGCGGCCACGTACGCGATTATAGAGTCCGGAGGAGCGGTGCGGCCCATGCAGCAGATCAAAAAAATGGATTCGGTCGGGTAATTTGGCTACCTGATCGGGATCGGCCTTGCGTAGCGCACGTATGATATAGAATAATCTCACCAGCAATTCGGAATCACGGCTGATGATCAACTGATCAAGTGGGCCATTGGCACCTTCGAGCAAGCGATGGAGGATCGAGCGCGTCTTGCCGTCCGCCATCGGCCCCAGCAGCCTTTCGCCCGCTTCGGCGTCGCCCATGGGATCGCCGCATAGTTCGACCGGCACATAGCCACAGGCGATCAGCAACTCGACAGGCACATCACCGCCGATATGCGCGGCAACGCGATGGCCATTTTTGCTCAGTGTCCGAATGGCATCGAAACGTTGGTCGAACAGAGCATGAAATCGGGCGATTACTGTGCCGGCGTCCATTCTGTCGCTCATGTATGTTCCTCATTCCCTTGTGGATCACGTTCGCCATTGCGAAGGATGTCGCCGACAACGAAGCGAGCCGCCAGCCAGAGCGACGCCGCCCCGAGCAAACAGACCGTCGAGGCAGCGGCGATCGAATAGACGATAATGTCCGGCCCATAGATCGGCATGAAATAATCGTTGATAATCCCAACGAAAAGTGGCCCAAGCCCGAGCGCGATCAGAGATCCGACGAACCCGTTCACGGACGAGCCCAATGCACGGACGTGCCGCGGAAGGATCGACTGAACAACCGCAATAATCGGCGCAAAATTAAACGCCGAAATGAAAGCAAGGACCGCGATACCGACAAGAGAAATTTTGAGCCATGGGACAAATACGATCAATAAAATCACTGGTGCTTTAAGTGCAGAGGTAATTGCGATCGGCAAAATCTTCCATTTATCGCCATAGCGCTGGCTGAGAAGATCAACCACGAGCCCACCGCAAATGCCGCCTAGAAGGCCGGCCAAACCGATAGTGAGACCAAGAGAAACCCCGATCTGCGCGGGGTTGAGATGGTGCACCCGCGCCAGAAATGCGGGGCCCCAGACTGTGAAGGCCCCGGAACCGAAGCTGCTAAGCGCGAAACCAAACATCACGAATACGAAACTTTTGCGATCAAACAGCGACCGGAAAGCCTCACCAAGTGGTGGAGTTTGCTGGCGCGCCGGCTCTTTCGTCGAACGACTGCGCGGATCCCGCACGGTAAAATAGACGACGCACGCGAGGAGCAACCCCGGCAAGCCCGCAGCCAGAAATGCCATCCGCCAACCATGGGCCTCCTGGACGAACCCCAATACCGGATACCCGATCAGCGTCGCGACCGGCGCGCCGAGCGCAAACACCGCGATAGCCCGACCACGCTGGTTCTTTGTGAAAAGATCTGACAGCATCGAATGATATGCGGGGCTCGTCGATTCTCCAACGCCAACACCGACCCGCCCCAGCACAAACTGCCAACGGGAAACTGCCAAAGCGCACACCACCGTCATCGCGCTCCATAGCGCCACCGCAAGCGTAATGATCAACCGGCGGTCGCCGCGATCGGCCCAGCGTGCTGCCGGTATGCCGGCTAACAATTGAATACCGCTGAAACCTAAACCCGCCACAAGACCAAGTTCAGTATCTGAGAAATGCAGATCGGCCTTGATGTCGTCTAGCGCGAGATTGACAATGTTTCGGTCAAGAACGGCGAGCGCATAAAGGGCGAAGAAAAGCGCTAACGTCCAATAGCGCCTCCCATTGCTAACCAGCGGCATCGGCTCCAGATCGGCGACAGCGGTTTCGGTTGCAGCCATTAAAAAGGCGCGCCGATCGACCGTACGCGATCATCCACCCAGTTGCCGTGGATGGCCGCACGGATACGAAATGGAACATGGCAGAGCGCTAGAGGCCCATCCGAAAGGCGCATCGCATCGAGAACGGCCAGATCACAGCGATTTTCCGCCAACCGATTGACTACGGTTAGCAGATAGCCGTCCCCCTCCGGCGCATCGGGCGAGCGCGGTATGAAGACAGGCTCCTGCGGCCCCGAGTCCGGCCCCGTGAAATAGCTGTCGACGATGACGCCGGTGGCGACATCGACGCGGGCGACAGCGTTGAAACCCTGGCGACCGCGACCTGCCCCGTTGGCCCGCTCCGCATCATGGTGGAGCATGAAACCCCATCGATAGGGCGCCATTGCCGAACGATCGTCGATGCGCGGCATTTCGCAGCCTGTCTCGTTCAGTAGCCGTTCCTCGAACGCGTCCGAGTTGGAACGTAGATCGCAGGTCCAGCGCGTTAACTGGGGGCGCCCAGCCAAGGGGTCGTAGGGATGACCGTCTATATCAGGGAAGAAGGGAAAACTCTGCCGACCGCTGACGCAGGAATCGACGTGAACTTTACCATCCTCCTCGAATGCGTTCATCACATGATACATCCAGCGCGCAGGTCCGGTGAACCACCGAATTTCCGTCGCGTTCGGATCGCGCGAGAGAATGCCGAGATACGTCGGCAATTTGGAATCCCACGCATAGATCGGGCCGCCGGCCTTGATCCGCGCAAGATTACTCGTCGTCGGCATAACGGCAAAGATGACGTGATCCCGGGTAACAGCAAAATCGTGCATCATCGAAGCGTAAGGAGGATCTATCCAGAGATCGCGCGTAATTTTTCCCGAAGCATCTGCGACGTAAAAGGCTATATCCGGCGTGGCTTCTCCCTTTGCCGCTGATCCGTAGAAGAATAACTCTCCCGTCACAGGGTCGATCTTGGGGTGGGCGGTCACGGTTTTGCTGGTTACGCGGCCGTTATAATCATACCGGCCGATAGTCGCGAGCGTATTCGGATCAAGTTCAATCGGCAGGCTGTCTTCTTTCAACGCGAGCAGCTTTCCACCATGCCAGATCGCATTCGTGTTTGCTGTCCCACGATCGACACCCGCCACCGAGGGATCGTCGCTGAAGGGGTTGCGATAGTGACCGAAAAGCGCGCGTCTGGCCTTGCGCTCCCGCTTGAACTTCTCGGTACGAACGTAGCGGCATCTGAAGTCGACGTGTCCATCGTCGAAACGGAACATTGATGCCATCCCGTCGCCGTTGATGAAGATATCGTCCCCATGCCGTGGCGGGAACTGATGCTCCGCCCCACAACGATAAAAGACCCCTTTGATGCTTGAAGGAACTTCGCCGCTGATCTCCAGATCGAACAGATCCCCCTCCAACCTGACGGGCCGATCGAAATCCTGGAACGTAGGCGTATCGGGAAACGGTTTGACCATGTCTACCTAACCTCCGCTTTAGAATTTGTATTTGATGCTACCGTAGATAGCGCGCGGAACCGCAGGGACAGCGATGAATTGTCCGCCTGCTGCTTGATATGCGGCATATGTAAAGTAATATTTATTTGAAAGATTGGTACCGATCACCGACAATGTCAGATTCTCGGCGAATCGAGGCTCAAGCGAAACGCGCGCACCATAAAGCGTGTACCCCTTCTGATAGGATAGCTCATCCGATAATGTCAGATAAGTCCCACTACGATACGAAGAATCGCCGTGCAGCGTTATATCGCCTATTCCTGTTGGAACATGCCAATCCACCGCCAAATTGACATTCCATTTAGGAATACTGGCAAGTTTATCCGTAATTTCGGCTCCAGATGCGATCGCACCTGCCGTCAACTTGGTAAATTTATCATGAATGTAGCCAATTCCGACTTGGAAACTCAGTCCGCGTACGGGTTGTGCCGTCGCTTCGACCTCGAAGCCGTACAGCTTCGCGTCGCCGGCATTTTGCGTGGTGCGCAGGTTCACGCCCGTGTCGGGGTCGGGAACCTGGACGGTGAGCTGAATGTCCTTATACAGGCTGTAGAAGCTTGCGGCGTTCACCGTCAGTCGCCGATCAAACCATTGCGACTTCACACCCGCTTCATAAGAAGTCAGAGTCTCGGGCGCGAAGGCGGGATCGGGAATGAGCGGATTAGTCCCGTTGGGGCTCCAGCCGCCACTTTTATAGCCGACGGAATAGGTGGCATACAGCAAAAGATCGTCCTTCGGATGAAGATTTATTCCGATCTTAGGTGTAAATTTTTCCCATGTGTCTTTGTAGTTCCGGGGCGGGACCTGATATTTATCCAATTGCGTAAAGATAGAATACTGAAAAAGTCTCTTATGGTCGACGGTATACCGCGCACCTGCCACGATATCTATCAAATCATTTAACTTTATGGTTTCTTGGGTGAAAATCGAATAACTCTGCCCGCTATAATCATTGTAAGTAAAGGTGTCCTTCGCGTCACGCTCCAGATGCGTGACCTCATACAAGCCATGAAAATTATGGGTCGCGGTATGACGATTGCCATTTTCCCAGAAGCCATAAGCCCCGATGAGAACCGACAGGCGGCCGTCGAACGCACTACCCGCCAACTGGAACTCCTGGCTGATCTGCCGGTCCGTAACATGCTCGCCATCATGCGGGTTGCCCAAAATCGGATAAGGGGTCGCCGAAGCATTACCGCCACCCGTATAGGTTCGAACATGGCGGTAGGCGGAAATTGAACGTAATGACCACTGATCGGAAAGTTGGTAGGCTACGTTGAACGCAATACCGTAGATATCATAATCATCATGCGGATCAGAATCTTTTTCACCATAGGCGCTATAAGGCCCCGGAGAATTGAAACGGAAATCGACGATCGTATCCGCTGGAAGTCCAAGCTGTTCATTGAGAACCGGCACCGCAATCTCATTATATCGCTGATAGGTCGGAACAATCTTGTCGCGATACGTATAGGTGGGGCGGCCCTTGTTCCGCTGGCGACTATAGTCGCCAGTCAGGTCGATCGTGAGATCGCTCGATGGGGTCAAGCGCAGTGCACCCTTACCCACCCACCGATTGGTGCCGCCCGTTGGCAGGTTCGCGGTAAGTTGGCGGCCATAGCCGTCGGTATTGAAGCGACCAATCCCGAGCTTGATCCCCAGCAGGTCATCGACCAGCGGCGCGTTAATACTGCCAAGGAAATCGCGCTGGTTGCGCTGCCCGAGGCGCACTTCTGCCGATCCGGTTAATTCGCCGGACGTGTGCGGCCGTTGCGTAACGATACTGATTGCGCCACCAACCGTATTACGGCCGAACAACGTCCCCTGTGGGCCCTTGAGCACTTCGATACGGTCGATGTCGACAATATCCATCAGGCCGCCGGCGGTCTTCGCGACATAAACGCTATCGATATAAACGCCGACACCCGGCTCGAGCGGGAAAAGATAGTCACCCGATCCGACGCCCCGAATATAGGCAGCGATTGCACCGCCACCGCCTGCCGGGCGGTTGGTGGAGGTAATCACCGCATTGGGCGTGAAACGGTTGAGATCGCTCATATTGGTGATCGCTTTGTCTTCGAGCGCGGCACCCGTGAAGACCGTGATCGCTATCGGCGTCTCCTGGAGGCGGGTCTCACGCCTCTCCGCAGTGACGACGATATCCTGCGTGTCCGCCGATGGGGCCACCCCCGATCCGGACCCGGCAGATTCTTGCGCGGCAAGGGGCGCCGCCCACAATATAGCCGGGCAGCTGGCCGCCAGCAGCGCGCGGCGGAGACGCGCACAACGAGTTTCAAGCCCTTTCATCAGATCCCCTCCTCATATATATCGCTATATTGTGCATCATTTTGCACACAATGCAAGGGGCAGCGGCTTTCCTCGCCTATTTTTATGCTTTAAGATGAGGTTCCGGCTCGCGTTGACGCCACACCTGCGCCGCGGGCGCCGTGTCGCGGAGGCAAGAGCCGCCGGATCACATGCGGGAACAATGGCTTTGGCTGAATCGCACGCACACGAGAGCAAGTTCGACGATCTCACCGATTTCCTACGGGAACATATTCGGACTGGCCTGCTGAGTCCCGGCCAGAGATTGATCGAAGCCGATGTCGCGCGCGAGCGCGGCGTATCGCGGACCAAGGTTCGCCAGGCGTTGCAGCACCTGGCGGGCGAAGGCCTCGTTGCCCTCGAAGCCAATCGCGGCGCCTCAGTGCGCCGGTTCGATGCTACTCATCTTTCCGAAATTTACGAAGTTAGAGAGGCGCTTGAAGCGATTGCGGCGAGGCGTCTGGCCGAACGCCTCGACGACGAAACGCGTGCTGGCATCCGGCTGGTTCAGGCCGACCTCGACCACGCCGAGGAGGAGGGCGAGGGAGAGCGTTATGCGGTGGCCAACGAACGGTTACACCAGTTCATCGTCGACCATTGCGGCAACGACTATATTCGATCCGCGCTGAGTCCACTCTGGATTCCGGCGTTTCGACTCTCGCTGCAGCGCGCTTTTTCCCAAGAGTATATGCGCAGATCCAACGCGTCGCACCGGTTGATCACCGCCGCGATTCTGGCCGGCGATGGCGCGGTGGCTGAAGCGACAATGCGTTCGCATATTGGCAAATCACGATCGCTTATCCACAGCCCAACAGAGCGGTGGTATTAGCTGTGTATACAATTTAGTTGACAATCGCCTGGTAGGCTTTCACTAGGCGCGCGATGACAAGACCTGACAGAGCGGCGCTTGGTGCGGCATCCGGATGACCTGAAGCAGCGCGGTCAGGTTCATGCTGGCACACGCATCGCTTTCCTGGCGATGCTCGCGGTCTCGTTGGGCTCAGCGGCCGGAACCACTGCAATGCAGTCGCTGCTGCCAAGTATCGGCCGCTCAACAGGCATCGCCGACAATCTGGTTGTCTCAATCTCCTGTCTCTCCGCATTGCTTTCGATCTTTGCAGCGCCGTTCTGGTCACGGAAAGTCACGATCAATGGGGAAAAACGGATCACGCTCCTCGGTGTAGCGGGCGTCGTCCTAGCCATGAGCGGCACGGGCCTCGTCATCATCATAGGAATGCGTTACGATTGGTCGCCCCTGGCCATACTGGTCGCCCTGATTCTGGCACGGGCCCTATACGGCGTGCTGGGCCTCGCTTCGCAGCCAGCAGTGCAAACCTACATCGGCTGCCGTACGCCGCTGGAGCGGCGCACGAGCGCAATGGCACTGTTCGCATCGATGTGGGGACTGGGCAGCATTCTCGGTCCGGCCGTCGCCCCGTTTCTAATGGGTGATGAATTAGGTCTCGGCGGCCCATTCTTCGCCTTCGCCGTCATCGCTTTCATCACCGGGCTGCTCGTCTGGCGCGTGGTTCCCGATACTCCGCCGGTACCTGCACCCGCAGTAAAACGGAGCAGCGTACGCGAACTGTTCGATCGGACGACCGCCCCCTTCATTCTCTACGGGGCGATTACCGGCATCGTTTCCGCGAGCGCCAACCAGACGGTGGGTTTCGTCGTAATCGACCAACTTCATATCGCGCCCGCCGCCGCGGCGGTCGCCATCGGAATGATGATGACGGTCGGCGCGAGCGCCACGCTTGTTGCCCAGTGGGGATTGGTCAACTTACTCAACCTGCGACCCGTGCAACTCATGCGCTGGGGCGCACTGATCGGAATGGGCGGAAGCCTCCTGCAGGCGGCTGCAGTCGATTCCTATCCGCTGATGATGATCGGATTCGGCATCGTCTCGTTGGGGTTCGGCATGACGCGTCCTGGCTTCATCGCTGGAGCCTCCCTCGCCGTGCCGTCCGAACGACAGGCCGAAGTCGCCGGAGGCACGTCCGCCGTGGGGGCGTTTGGTCTCGTCATAGGACCTATGGCGGCACTCACACTGTACCAGTGGGATCGGCAGCTTCCCTTTCTGCTTGGTGGTGCCTTGATGGCGACAATGGCCTTGTACGCCTTTGCCTCGCCCCGTCTTCATTCGTACGGCAAGGGGCACGAACCACCTATCGCGCCGCCCGAATTGGAGGTCGGCCGATGAAGGCGCGCGTCCCTACTCTACTAGCCCACTATCATGGACGCCGCCCGCCCGCACCCTACTGGTTTCGGGACATAGCAGAACCCGAACGGCATAGCGTCAGCGTAGCCGGCGCCAATATCGAACTGTTGACATGGGGGGAGATCGGAAGTCCGGGTTTGTTGTTTCTCCACGGCAATTTTGCTCATGCACATTGGTGGGGCTTCATTGCGCCTTTTTTTGCGCGAACCCACCGCTGCGCCGCCCTGTCCTGGTCGGGTATGGGCGGATCCGAATGGCGTCCACTTTACTCGATCGAAGTCTACGTCCAGGAAGCGCTGGCTGCGATCGAGGCAGCCGGGCTCCGCAACGGCAACGGCGCACCCGTGGCGATCGCACATTCGTTCGGCGGTGCGCCGCTCCTGCATCTCGCTGCCTATCATCCCACGGCTCTGTCAGGTCTGGTCCTGGTCGATTCTTTCGCGCAGGCACTCGGAGCCGGCCCTGGCCCGAAGGTGAGCGCCACAAACCCCCGCTATGAATCTCTGGCCACGGCTTTGGCACATTTCCGCCTCACACCCGATCAACCCTGCATCAATCCTTGGGCGGTTGATTATCTCGCTCGTCATGCCCTGATCCTCGCACCCGAGGACAATCATCAGCCGGCGGGGTGGACTTGGCGCTTCGACCCGCAGCTCTGGGCAACGTTGTCGCGCGGCGATACGGAAACTTTATGCGCGCGCTGTACGGTGCCCGCCGCGTTACTTTACGGCGACCGCGAAGGCGCGCGCCCTCTGGGCCACGTACACAGAACGCAAGCTGCCTTTGCACGCTGCCTGATCGCCGAAATAGCGGGGGCGCATCATCATGTGATGGTCGATCAGCCGCTCGCGCTGGTCAGCGCCATCCGTGTTGTTCTCGCGGCATTTGACGAGATGGATCAAGGAGTCGCTATCCGATGAAAAGCAAGATGATCGAAATCGAAGCACCCGGCGGGCCGGAAACCCTTCGTATGACGGAACGGATGGTGTGCGATCCTGGCCCAAATCAGGTTCTCGTCCGAGTCGAAGCCGCCGGCGTCAATCGTCCGGATGTGGTTCAGCGGCAGGGAAACTACGCACCTCCATCGGGTGTAACCGATATTCCCGGCCTCGAAATTGCGGGAGAAGTGGTTGCGGTCGGCACGGGCGTGGATCGCTGGCGGGCGGGCCATCACGTGTGTGCTCTGCTCGCCGGAGGCGGTTATGCCGAATATGCGATCGCCGAGGCCGATCTGTGTCTCCCTATTCCCCAAGGCCTAACTCCGACCGAAGCAGCCAGCCTTCCCGAAACGGTCTTCACCGTCTGGACCAATATCTTTGACCAGGCCCGGTTCCGTACGGGCGAGTCGGTGCTCATCCATGGCGGTACGAGCGGTATCGGCGTCATGGCAATCCAGATGGTGCACGCGCTCGGCGGCATCGCCTACGCAACAGCGGGTTCGCCCGAGAAGGCGGCCACCTGCGAGGCCCTCGGCGCGGTTCGTGGGATCGATTATCGCAGCGAGGATTTCGTCACGGTGATTCGGGAAATGACGGAGAAGCGCGGAATCGACATAATCCTCGACATGGTGGGGGGCGATTATCTGATTCGGAACGAGCAAGTCGCGGCGACGGATGGCCGCATCGTGATGATCGCATTTCTCGAAGGAGGCAGGCCACCGGTGGACCTCTGGACTATTATGCGCAAGCGTCTGATATTGACCGGCTCGGTCCTTCGCGCACGTCGTCTAGCCGAAAAATCCGCCATCGCGCGCGCCGTCGAAACGCATATCTGGCCCCTCCTCGTAACGGGCGCGGTACATCCGGTCGTACACAAGGTCTTGCCGCTCGCAGACGCGCCCGAGGCGCATCGCCTGATGGAAAGCTCGACGCACATCGGAAAAATCATCTTGAGGCCGTGATACAAGCCCGGGGCCCCATGCGGTTGACTATCGGCAGGAAACTCCGCGCTATGAACTCGATCCGACGATGATGTCGGGGAGCATCCCAATGTCGGAAAGAAGTCGAGCTGCCGTGAGGGCGATCACGCTGGCAGTGGTGAGCGTGGTGCGGTGCGCGCCATGCCGAACGGCATGGATCATGGTGCGTCTCCAGGGTTGGGGGATGGGATGGATGTCAGGCGGTAATCGCCGGTCGCGGCGTCGAGTCCCTCGACGCGGGCCAGTTCGGCGAGGCGGCGACCATGTCCGTCGCGGACCAGCACGGCGATCAGGTCGATGGTCTCAGCCAGCAGCGCGCGCGGGAACGTGACGACGGCCTCCTGAATGAGCTGCTCCATGCGGCGCAGCGCCCCCAGCGCGGTTCCGGCATGGATCGTGCCGATGCCGCCGGCAACGAGAATATTAGCGCGGGCCGCCACGCTTGTCCGCAGCGTTTCGGCCGGCGCAGCCGACATGATCCCCGCGCGCGCATAGTCGTCGAGCGTGAACATCGCGACCGCGGGCTTGCGGATGGCGAAGGCCGGCGCCGCGACCACGGGCGGCAGCAATCCCTCGAACCGCTCGCCGCCTTCGGGCAGCTCGGCGGAAACGCGCGGGAACGGGCATCGACCTCGACGCCGACATGATGCGCGACGAGGCGAACGATGCGTTCGCCGTCCGCCGCCGTCAGCAATTCGCCGGTATCGCTGATGCCTTCGCCAAGCCGATCGACCCACACAGCCGGCCATCGGGGTTCAGCATCACCTCGATGACGGCGGGATCATCCAGCCAGGTCGCGATCGACGGCCCCAGCGCCGTGCGCAGCATCCGCGCGCCGCGCGTCCTCGCTTCGGAACGGATCGGGTGAACGATCACGAAATGGCCCCCGTATCGGGCCGGGCGAACCGCCGCCCGGCGTCAGGGGCACCTCAAGAGAGACAGGAACGGGCGGCATTCAACAGGGAAATCGGAACAGCGAGAGCTGCCGTAGAAAGACAGGGAATGGCGTAGGGAAGCCCCCGTATAAGGGCGTGACACAAGCAGGCTCGCAGTCGAATCATCGCCCCGGCCTCTCGTCAGAAAGGTAGTCACGCACTTGCGATTGTCCACAATATCCCTTATGTTGATGACAGGCGGTCGAGGAGATTCGTGATGTCGAAGACCATGACGCTGAATGTGCGGGTGAGCGGAACGCTCAGCGAGTTCGTCGCCAGCAATATTGGGGACGATGGCAATTATGAGAATGTGAGCGAATATGTCCGCGATCTTATCCGCCGTGACAAGGAACGGGCCGAAGCCGAAGGGTTCGAACGACTGAAAGCCGAACTGACCGCCGCTTTCGCGGCGCCGGAATCGACCTATGAGATCCTCGACGTCGAAACGATCATCGCCCGCAACGCGCGGCATTGATCGCATGGCTGGCTTTCGTGTCCAGGATCGGGCTGGCCGCCGTCTCGACGACATCTACGTCTATACGCGCGACACATGGGGCGAGGAGCAGGCCGTCCACTATATACGCGGACTGTTCGAGCGGTTTGGCGCCATTGCGGCACGAAAAGTACCATGGCGTCCTGTTCCGGCCGAGTTCGGCGTAGACGGGTTCTACTGCCGCTATGAGCATCATTATATCTACTGGCGATTGCTGTCCGATAGCGGGGTGGGGATCGTGACCGTGCTGCACGAGCGGATGCACCAGATCGATCGCTTCCGCGAGGATATTCCACGGTAAAAGCCGGCCCTTACTGCCGACAAAGGGGCCGTTCGCTGGGCCGGAGTCACTCACTGATACCTGCCGGTCGTTCATATAGGTGAACCGGCTTCCCGGAAATCTCGGGAAGCTGGCGAAATCGAATGTGCGCCCATGGGAGCGAACCCGCGCCGGGTAAACTCACCGATCTTCTTTACTTCGGGCAACCTGCCTGCCGGTCGAGCAATTCCGCTATAGCCTGTTCGGGGCGCATGGGGTCGTCGTCGACCTTCACGAGCGGTGTCAGCATCTTCGGCGTCTGCTCGGGCAAGGGGCGGAACAGGATGAAGCGCGGCCAGGTGATGATCAGGCCGGTATTGGACAGAACCGTTGCCTGAGCCCGGCTTCATCCGAGGCGATGCAGGCGCGCGCCATTTCTTCTGCGCCATGCCCGGCGGTATACGCGTCGAATTCGCCACGCCATTCGCCTGAGAGAGGGCAAGCCATCGACAGGACCAGGACGGACAGTTCGCGCCGCCGTAGCGGTCGTTCCCGCGCAAAACCCTGATCGTCCAAAGCTGCCTTCCGTTTATGATACCGTTTTCGGGCAATCGGCGCCGTCAGGAGGTCGAAAGTCCTTTTGCTTCTCGAAATGGGCTGCGGACTCCCGCGTTACCCACGCTGTTGAGGTTCCCTGGATATTCTGATCCTTGAAACGAGGGCCAGCAATTCTCTTCGCTGCTCGCCAATTCCATCGTCCTGCCTTGCTGTATGGCACGAAGTGGTGCCACATCCGTTCATGACCGACAGAATCGACGTCAGCAGCTACGACCATGCATTCGCGCTCGATACTCAAATGGTGTTCGAAGCGCGCCCCTTGGCTCAGCTGGATTGGTCATCGCTTTCACAGGGACCGATCTTACTGGCCATATTGCTGCAGGTGAGTGCCGAAGTCGACGCGCGCAAACGCGATGGCCACCTTGGTCAGCGTGTGGTCGCTGCCGAGCATGTTACCGTCGAGTTTCGTTCGGGCAACGCAGTGCTGGACGACGGCCCCTATTGGGTCGATGTGTTCGGACCGCCGCCACCGTCAACCGAAAGTGATTTCCTCACGAACATCCCACGGCTTTCCAATCATCTCGCTCGAACGGATCGCGCAAGTTTCGAACTGGAGGAGGCGGAAGATCCGGACATCCAGATCGAGTATCGGTGCCAGGACTTTCGCCACGGGCGATCGCAGGCACTGACAGCTGTCATTGAGCCGGTCGAACGAACCGGCCAGGCAGCCCATATCGAAATTCGTGTGACCGCAAGCAACATGCGTGGCGAGGTCGTCGAGCGGCTCATCGTGCCAGTCGCTGACATCGAGCGAAACCTTGGCGACCTGATCGATCTAGACGATCTGCAGTTCCGCGAAGCGCCCCCGGTTTGGGATCTACTTGTTCCCATTATTGAAGAGGATGAAAACGAGCTTACGCGGTTTCGCAACGACGGCAGCCAACGGGAATGATTGACAACGGTGGCGCTGAGGCAAGTGCGATAGCCGCTATCGCCGTTGCGCATTCCATGCAGGACGCAAGCCGCCGACATGCCGGACGTTCGCGGCTCTCTACTCAGTCGCGAAAAGCGGCCCTTCATACAGGAGGGCGCGCCTCCGAGTTTGTGGGATTTTCCGATCGTTGGCAGTCGCCGAATGTTGGGCTTGGACGCCGCCGGTAGATCTAACCTGTGAAGGCCGGTGAATAGTCAACGCGCCCGGTTGGCCTGCGGCAGGGAATGAGGCTCATGCGCATAAAGTATTCGGGCGGCGCTCTTTCATACCGCAACTCATCATCTCGTTCGAAGCCGAAGCGAGAGTAATACGCTGGATCACCCAAGACCACGCACCCCGCAGCACCTTGGCCGCGAAGTTGCTCTAGGCCCGCCCGGATCAGCGCCGATCCGATACCGACGCCCTGATTATCGGGGTCGACCGATACCGGCCCAAGACCAAACCAGGAGACATCCGTCCCGTCGATCGTGACAGGCGAAAAGGCTACGTGTCCGACCAACACATCGCTCTCGATCGCGACCAGAGAGATTGTCAGCGCGTCGGAGGCACGGTAACCGGGGTCTGACGGCCGCCTTGCGCGGTGCCCATTCATCGGGATGATTGCCGCTCTTTGAACGAGGTGGCGGGTGTCGGACGAGATCGAGGATTCAGCAGGCGATGGAGCGAGTAGTCATACG
>Ga0180218_1001116_pt1 | contig 17368 bp, 15 predicted proteins | sample eDN3rd37CKraftBY_FD_151334 | JGI IMG/M metagenome (GOLD analysis project Ga0180218, IMG submission 151334) | Enriched backyard soil microbial communities from Emeryville, California, USA - eDNA 3rd pass 37_C Kraft BY (version 2) (version 2) | ecosystem: Environmental > Terrestrial > Soil >...
TGAGGTTCTCGATCGTCTCGCCAAAAAAGGCACGAGATTGGCGCCGATCTCGGTCTACAGAGCCCTGGACGCGTTGCTCGAAGCCGGCGTCGTCCATCGCCTCGAAAGCAAGAACGCCTACTTCGCGTGCCGGCGCTTGCACCAGCCGAGAACCGGCCGCCGTCCGATGTTCTTGAGCTGCGAGAAGTGCGGTGTTGTGCAAGAAGTCGATGGCGACGAGATCTTTCAGGCCATCGACGCGGCCGCCCACAGCGCCGAATTCGAGCCGCGCGTGCGTTTCGTCGAAGTCTCTGGCACCTGCCAGGACTGCGCGGCGCGCCGCAAGGCATAGCCGATATCAGCAGGGCCGCGATGACTTGGTGGCCCTCAGCCTCGGGCAGGAGAATAACGTTTGTCATCTCATGACGAAGCAGGGCTGACGCCGAACGGAAATGGCGCAACGTGCGCGCCCGTGTCCTGCAGCTGCGGCCACAACCATGGCCACCAGCCATTCGCCGGCGAAACGGCGCGCGAGCCCGATCCCAATGCGCTGATCTCGGCGCGGGCAGTCTCGATGTGGCGCGGCAGCCGCGAAGTGCTGACCAACATCAATCTCGATGTGAAGCCCGGCGAGATCGTCACGCTGATCGGTCCCAACGGCGCGGGCAAGACGACGCTCGTGCGCATTCTTCTTGGCATCGAGCAGCCCGGCGAAGGCCGCGTCGTGAAGCCGGCGTCAACGCGCATCGGCTACGTTCCCCAGCGGTTCGAGGTGGATTCCGCGATCCCGATGACCGTCGCCTCTTTCCTCGCGCTCGGAGAGCATACAACTCTGAAGGACATCAAGGCTGCGCTCGAAGAGACGGGTGCCGTCAAGACGCTCAACCAGCAGCTGTCGAAATTGTCCGGGGGCGAAACCCAGCGGGTCTTGATCGCCCGCGCGCTTCTCCGTAAGCCGAACCTTCTCATTCTCGATGAGCCCGCGAGCGGCGTCGATTTCACGGGCGAGGCCGACCTCTACGATCTGATCGACCGGCTGCGGGCCCGGCATAACCTCGGTGTTCTTCTGGTGTCGCACGATCTTCACGTCGTCATGGCGCGCAGCGATCGCGTGATCTGCGTCAACGGCCACGTCTGCTGCTCCGGCAAGCCTGAGGACGTGTCGCAGCACGCCGCTTACGCGCGCATCTTCGGACCGCAGGCCGCGACCGTGCTCGGCGTCTATCGCCATCATCATGACCATCGTCACGATCTGGCAGGCGAGCCCAAACCCCTTGCGTCCAAACCTCCCGCGGACCCGCCGCCTCCCGCGCGAGGCTCCTGAGTGTTCGAGTGGCCTGAGCCGTTCGTCTGGCGCGCCTTCTTCGCAGCACTCGGACTGGCAATCATCGCGGCGCCTTTGGGCTGCATCGTCGTCTGGCGGCGGATGTCCTACGTCGGCGAGACGCTGTCGCAGGCGGGCTTGCTGGGCGTCGCGCTTGGCCTTGCCGCCGATATCAATCTGACGCTCGCCGTGATTCTGGCAGCCGTCGCCGCCGCCGCCGTGCTGACGCTCCTCTCGCGGCAGAAGATGGTCCCGATCGATTCGGCGCTGGGCCTCATGCACCACGCATCGCTGGCACTCGGCATTGCGGCCATAGCCGTCGTCAAAGGCCCCGCTATCGATCTGATGAGCTACCTCTTCGGCGATGTCTTCGCCGTCACCGAAAACGATCTCTATTGGATCTACGGCGGCGGTGCGGTCGTCCTCGCCATCACGCTGTACCTCTGGCAGTCGCTGGTGCGTCTGTCGCTGCACGAGGATCTGGCGACCGCGGAGGGCATCAGTCCGCGACTGCCGCGAGCGGCTTTCGACCTGCTACTGGCGGTGGTGATCGCGGTCGCCATGAAGATCGTCGGTATTTTGCTCGTCATGGCTTTTCTCGTCGTGCCAGCCGTTGCCGCCCGGCCACTATCCGACACACCGGGCAGAATGGCGGTACTTGCCGCGGTCATGGCTATTTTCGGCGTAATCTTCGGTCTTTGGCTGTCATTGTGGAGCGACGCTCCCGGCGGCCCGAGCATCGTCATAGCGCTGTGCACAATCGCGTCTATATCGCTTCTGGCGGGAAGCTTCAGACGGCGCTAGAAGAAGCCCACAGGGATCGGAAAGGCCTTTAGAATGTCGCACGGCGGCAGCATCACGATGAAAGCCCGGCACGAAACCGTCGCCGTCCAAGTCGGCGGTGTCACGGTCGGCGGCCGCGCGCCCGTTGTCGTCCAATCGATGACCAACACCGATACGGCCGACATCGAAGCGACCGTGAAGCAGGTGTCAGACCTCGCGCGCGCCGGCTCCGAACTCGTCCGCATCACCGTCGATCGCGACGAAGCCGCCAAGGCCGTTCCCCACATTCGCGACCGGCTGCGTGCAGCAGGCGTGACGGTCCCGCTGATCGGCGATTTCCATTACATCGGCCACAAGCTGCTGGGCGAAAATCCCGCCTGCGCTGAGGCGCTCGACAAGTACCGCATCAATCCCGGCAACGTCGGCTTCAAGGACAAGAAGGACCGGCAGTTCGGCGCCATCATCGAAACGGCTCTGAAGTACGGCAAGCCCGTCCGCATCGGCGTCAACTGGGGCTCGCTCGATGCCGAGCTGCTGACGCATCTGATGGACGAGAACGCCCGCTCAGCCGAGCCCAAGCCCGCCCGGAGCGTCATGCACGAGGCCATGGTCCAGTCGGCACTGCTTTCCGCCGAACGCGCGGAAGAGATGGGCCTCGGACGCGACAAGATCATCGTCTCGGGCAAGGTGTCGTCGGTGCAGGATCTGCTCGCCGTCTACGCGATGCTTGCCGACCGCAGCAACTATGCGCTCCATCTCGGCCTCACCGAAGCCGGTATGGGATCGAAGGGCATCGTGGCGTCATCCGCGGCGCTCGGCATTCTGCTCCAGCAGGGCATCGGTGATACCATCCGCTATTCGCTGACGCCTGAGCCGGGTGGCGATCGCGCGCAGGAAGTCCGCGCTGCGCAGGAATTGCTGCAGACGATGGGGCTCCGCTCGTTCGTGCCCGTCGTCGCCGCTTGCCCTGGATGCGGACGCACCACCTCCACCGTTTTCCAGGAACTGGCCCGCGATATTCAGGACATGATCCGCGATCGCATGCCCGATTGGAAAACGCGGTACCCGGGCGTTGAAACGCTGAACTTCGCCGTTATGGGCTGCATCGTGAACGGCCCTGGCGAGAGCAAGCATGCCGACGTCGGCATTTCGCTTCCCGGCACCGGTGAATCCCCCGCCGCCCCCGTCTTCATCGACGGTAAAAAGGCAATGACGCTCCGCGGCCCGAATATCGCAGGCGATTTCAAAGCCATCGTCGAAGACTACATCGAGCGCCGTTTCGGCGTGGCCGAAATGGCCGGCGGCGCGGCCGCCGAATAGCGGCCAGATCAGTCCTAACCAAAATTAGCCTTTTATTCCCTGCCGCTGGCCGCGTGCGGCAGTCTTGCCATGTGCGGCGATATAGCAGGGGCTCGCCTTTTCCTTCTTTGTTGATGTATCGAGAAACCTGACCCGCCTCCGCGATAGTTACCGCCAGCCTCGGATGGACCCCCCGGCGCGCTACGCAGTTTGATTAGGAACGTGTGAACGGCTTCGACAAGGGAATCCCGGAGAATGAGCGAAGGAATAAGCACGCTCGAACGCCACCTCGTAATTGGCGCAGGCCCCGTCGGCCTCGCAATGGCGGCGGCATTGAAGCGCCGTGGAATTCCTTTCGATCTCGTCGACGCAGCCTCGGGAGTGGGCGGCAACTGGCTCCACGGCGTCTATCGGCACGCGCACATCGTCTCCTCGAAGAAAGCCACCGAATACACCGACTTCCCGATGCCGGATCATTATCCGGATTTCCCTTCCGCCGATCAGATGCTGGCTTACCTGCAGGCCTTCGCAAAAGAGCGCGGCATCCTGAGTTCGAGCGAATTCAATAAGAAGGTTACATCCGCCGCGCCGGACGGCCACGGGACATGGGCTGTTGAATTCGCGGACGGGGAGAAACGCACCTACAAAGGCGTCATCGTTTGCAATGGCCATCACTGGGACAAGCGCTACCCCGAGTTCTCCGGCACGTTCGCCGGTGAAATTCTCCATTCGAAGGACTATCGGGGACCTGAGCAGCTCACCGGCAAGCGCGTGCTGGTCATCGGCGGCGGCAATTCCGGCGTCGATATGGCCTGTGATGCAGGCCGGTTCGGCCGCTCCTGCGATATCAGTCTGCAAACGGGCTATTGGTATCTACCAAAGACGTTTCTCGGCCGGCCACTGACAGATATTCCCCTCTGGGGTTTGCCGATATTCCTTCAGAGGCTCATCCTAAAAGCCATCATCGCCGTCACCATCGGCGATTACCGCCGCTACGGTCTGCAGAAGCCGAACCACAAGATCTTTGATCGGCACCCGGCATTTGGAACCGACCTCTTGAATGCCATTCGTCTGGGGCGCGTCAAACCGCGGCCCGCGATCGATCGCGTCGAAGGAAAGACCATCACCTTCGTCGATGGCACGACCGGCACCTACGATCTCATCGTTGCGGCCACGGGCTTCAACACATCCTTCCCGTTCCTTCGCGATGGCCTCGTGAAAGTCGAGCGCGGCGTCGTGCAGGTCTACGGCGGCGCTTTTCCGCCGGGCGTGCGGGGGCTCTACATCGTCGGTTGGGCACAGGCTCGCAACGGCTTCGGCCGCCTCGTCACGCCGCTCGCCGATCTCTACGCGCGCATGATCCAGCTGCAGGATGAGCTGACGTTTCCTCTGGGCACGCTGATGGAGACGTCATTCACGCAGAGCCTGCCGACGACCCATCTCGTCGATCCGGAAAAGTCGCGCCGCGAGATAAGAATGGCGCATTGGATTTTGCCGTTTCTGAAATTGCGCGATCGTCGCATGGCCCGGAATAAGCTCAAGGCCGAGAAAAGCCGAATTACGGCCCGCGCCTAATACTCACGTTAAGGTTAAATTATCCATGCATACCAGATCTTCTGGATAAGCAGGCAGATTGCCGATTTCGAAACCAAAAACGCTGTAGGACGTTTCCTGGTTAACGTACGGCCTTACCGGTCGATTAACACGGGGAAGAAAATGAAATCGTTATCAGTCGCATCCGCGTTCGGCGGGGCCTTGCTATCGCTCGCCGCAAGCAGCGGCGCCTGGGCAGCCGATTTGGGTCCTTATCAGTCCTACACGCCGCCCCAGCCGGAGGTTCGCTACGAAGCTCCCTTGATCTGGCAAGGCGCCTACGTCGGTATCAACGGCGGCTTTGCGTGGTCGGATTCCAATCCCACGAACGCCGAGGGTGGCTTCGGTGGCGCTCAGGTTGGTTACAACTGGCAGCGCGGACGTCTGGTCTTCGGCATCGAGGGCGACTTCCAGGGCGGTGACATTGGCGGCCGCCTCGGCGTCGATCCCGAGGCATCGCTCCATTCTGAGATCAACTGGTTCTCGACCGTTCGCGGCCGTCTCGGTATCGCAACCGGCCCCTGGCTCGTCTACGGCACGGGCGGTGTCGCATTTGCAGATATCGACACGCGCGTCCGTTTCGACGACGGCGATTCATGGAAAGATTCGGGCACGCAGGTCGGCTACGCAGTCGGCGGCGGTATCGAATGGGCCTTCGCTCAGAACTGGAGCGCCAAGGCCGAATACCTCTTCGTCGGCCTCGGTGAGGACGACTTCGGTGTGAACAACGACCTTCACACCATTCGTGCCGGTCTCAACTACAAGTTCTGATCCTGAACTTGCACGAGAGCCTCTCGCCCTAGCTTTCGCGACTGCCCATCAGTCGCGCAGCTTCGGCGAGGGGCTCAGCCTTTTCTCCGAAAATCGAGAGCGCATCGATTCCGGCAGCAATTGACCGGTCGAGATAGCGCCGCGCCTCCGCAATCCCGAGCATCCCGATAAGCGTGGCCTTGCCCGCGGCAGCGTCCTTGCCCGTGGCTTTGCCCACATCCGCGCTTGAGCCTTCCGCATCGAGAAGATCGTCGCTGATCTGGAACGCGGCGCCCAGATGCTCTCCATAGGTCTTGAGAGCCAACCGCTCCGCCGCACTGGCGCCGCCGACGATCGCACCCATTTCGCAAGCCGCCGTGATGAGCCGGCCTGTTTTCATCGCCTGCAGCTGCATGACGTCAGTGATCGTGGGATGATCCCTCTGACCGAGCTTGCCGGCCTCGAGGTCGAGGACCTGACCGCCGACCATGCCGATCGATCCGGACGCGACCGCGAGAACGTGCACGAGCTCGGCCTGCGCCTTCGGATTGTCCCGGCCCTTTGCCCCGCAGAGGAGTTCGAACGCCAGCGCCTGCAGCGCGTCGCCCACAAGGATTGCCGTCCACTCATCATAGGCTTTCCACACAGTCGGGCGGCCGCGCCTCAACTCGTCGTTGTCCATGGCCGGCAGGTCATCATGAACCAGCGAATAGCAGTGGATACACTCGAGGGCTGCGGCAGCCGGAAGCGCCTCTTCCTCACCAGCGCCAAACAGCGCGGCGCTGTGGAAGACGAGAAAAGGGCGGAAACGTTTGCCGCCACCGAGAACCGCGTGACGAAGGGCCTCAGCCAGCCGCGGCGGCGTTCCCGCAGCCTCCTGATCGGCAAGAACGGCTTCTAGATAGGCTTCGACGACTGTTGCCGAGTTGCCGAGCTGGACAAGAAACGATGACACTGCCTTATGCTCTCCCCAGGGATCACGCACGCCGCTTAAACAAGGCCATGGTTCGGCGCTATTCCGCCCGCCGTATCATACTGACATCGATTGAAGCAAAGCATGGATCGGCCGGACAGAACATCGGGCTCAACTGCCGCGCCCTTGGGGCCACTTGATGACGGTGACGCCGGCACAATGCGTCCGCCTCCGCGCCCGATCTCGGCTGCTGAGCTGGGAGCCGCGCTCGCCCGCTCGCTTGCCGCTGCCGACGCGCTGGCCGTGTCCGCGTCCGAGGTCACGAGCGGCGACTACACTGCTGTCGTGGAGGCGGCACGCAGGCGTGATTTGCAGGCCCGCTCGCATCCGCCGTTGCCGCTTCCAGCCCGCGCATTCTTCACGGCGCCTGAGCCTCTCCCCCAAAGCGCGCCAATCACACCCGCCATCGATCCGCTGTTTTCTTTCGACTTGCCGCCTCTGCCAGAACCAGAAACCGACCCCGAGCCCGAGCCGCCGGTGGAGGCGATAAAAAGCGAAGCCCCAGAAGAAGCGGCGAGGGAAGCAGACGTATTCTCCGAAATTGAAGCCGAAGTCTCATCGCGCGCAGTCTCGCCTGAGGAATTGGAAGGCGCCGCGTCTCATGATGCGAGCGCCGTCCCGGCCGCGCCCCAAAAGCCAACGCTGTTCGGGAGAATAGAGCCCGCGAAAGAGTCGCTTGGCCAAGTGATACCGCAGCAAAGGCTGGAGCCGCAGCTGTGGGGGCCTCCACCGCCGCCTGCGTTCGAGGGGCTGACCGTCGATCCCTCGATGCGGCCCGACCTTGCGCCCGCGCCGAAGAAGCAGCGCGCCGCAAAGCAGGAAACATCAAAGCCGAAAAGCTCGCTCCCAAAGCGCATCTTCAAGATCGCCGTTTGGCTCGTCGCGGGGTGGCTCGCACTCGTGCTGCTGCTGATGGTGCTCTATCGCTACGTCAATCCGCCCGCGTCGGCTCTGATGCTGCAGCATTGGATCACCGGCCGCCCCGTCGAACAAAGTTGGGTGCCGATCGAGAACATGTCGCCCAACATCGTGCGGGCTGTGATGTTGAGCGAAGACGGCCGCTTCTGCCAGCATTCGGGCATCGACTTCGAGGCTCTGGAAGACGCGGTCGAGAAGGCAGGGGGCGGCAAAGCTGCGCGCGGCGCCAGCACCATCTCGATGCAGGTGGTCAAGAACATGTTCCTCTGGCCATCGAAGAGCTACCTGCGCAAGGCCATCGAGCTGCCGCTCACCTACGTCATGGAGGTCGTCTGGCCCAAACACCGCATCATGGAGGTCTACCTCAACATCGCGGAGTGGGGCCCCGGCATCTTCGGCATCGGCGAGGCCGCCGAGTACTACTTCCACAAACCGGCCAGAAACCTCACCGAGCGGGAAGCCGCGCGCCTGGCGGTGGCCCTGCCGAACCCCTTGGTACGCAATGCCGGCAAGCCCGGACCCGGCCTCCAGAGGCTCGCAAACGCCATCCAGGTCCGCATGCGGCTTGCCCCATCCAGCCAGCTCGCCTGCGTCCTCCGGAAGCGGCGAATTTAAAGGTTCACCGGGGGACTGGCGTTTCGTCCATAACTTGCGTATAAGCGCCGCCCAAGGACCGAGCGCCCGGAAACGGAGCCGCCGGTTTATCCAGCGATTTGAGATTGGCTTTCCCGCCGCTCGTTCGGCGGTCCGTCCGCTTTGGCGGCACGGTTGTCACATTTGGAGCAAGACGATGGCAGTTCCGCGCAAAAAGACGTCCCCCATGAAGCGGGGCCAGCGTCGCTCGCACGACGCCCTCACGGCGAACGCGTACGTTGAGGACAAGGACAGCGGCGAGCGTCGCCGTCCCCACCACATCGACCTGAAGTCGGGCAAGTACCGCGGCCGGCAGATCCTGCCGCCGGCAGTCGAAGAGTAAGCTCACAAGCTTCATCTGACTGAAATTTAAGGCGCCGTTGCCATCGCGACGGCGCCTATCGCCTTTTGTCGGCCACCGTTGCTTGGCAAAGTTCATTAACCGTGCAAAAAAGCGCGGGCTCGCCCCAGGGGGGTGATTGATGTCAGGAGAGCATTCATGTCGGTCAGGGCCATCCCGCTCTTGGTTCTCGCATTCATTCTTTACAATGCAATCGTCCTGACGATGGGCCCCGAAGCCCTCCAAAACGAGATTTTCCGAGTTCACCTTCTGAGCGGCGGCGACTGGACGTTCAACTGGGGTGATTTCATCCTGCTCGTCACCCTGATCCTGCTCTTCATCGAGATCGTGAAATCGACGTTCACGACCACTTCGACGCTGATCGACCACGCGCTGTCCATGGTCGTCTTCACGGCCGTCGTCATTGAATTTCTGATGGTCCCGCAGGCCGCAACGTCGGTCTTCTTCTTGATCCTGATCGCCGCGCTCATTGACGTCATCGGCGGCTACACGATCGGCATCCGCGTCGCCCGCCGCGATCTGAACATCGGTGCTGATCACTAGATCAGCGTTCAGACATCTTCGCAGAAGGGGCTGCGTTTCCGCAGCCCCTGATTGCACAATTTTGGCCCTTGTGAAGGCCACCGAATTAGTTTCCCTTCAGCTTCTCGAGCGCCCTTCGGTTTACGTTCGAGGGGTCGCGGCGTGGCAGCTTGAGGGGAAAACGTGATTTCGGGACGCGACGCCGGCACAAGACCAGAAAGCACCGAGCCCGAGGACGAACCGCAGTCCGCGAGCGAACGACAAGACCTCTCCAACGAAACAGACGCACTCGACCTCGTCAGCATTCTCTCCTCCGTCGAAGAGACTGCCTACGTTTGGGACTTGAAGTCTGGCCGGGTCGATTGGGAAAGCAATGCTCCCGATATTCTGGGTGTTACTGACCTCAGCAAAATCGCAACCGGCGCCGCCTACCACGCGCTGATCGCACCTGAGCATCTGAACGTCCGGCAGGAGGTCTTCTCGCGCACGGCTGGCGCCGACAATTTGCGCGGCGTGCCCTATCACATCCACTACCGGCTGCGCCCCCGTGGCCTGCGCAGCGCCAAGGAAGTGCATCTTGAAGATCAAGGCCGCTGGTGGCCCGGACCCGACGGGCATCCGCAGCTGGCGCGCGGCGTCGTTCGCATTGTCGACGAGCAGTACCTGGAACAGCAGCGCCTGCTTGCGCGCAACGATCTCGATGAACTGACGGGCCAGCTCAATCGCATTCGCCTGATGCAGGCCCTGCGCGCTGTTCTCGCGCGCACCGAACGCGACGGGCGCTCCTGCGCCTTCCTCATGATCTCCGTCAACAATCTGGCCGTCATCAACGAGACGTTCGGCCTGCAAGCCGGCGACGAAGTCATTGCCGAGATCGGCCGCCGGATCAAATCGAAGTTGCGCGGTGGCGATGTCATCGGACGATACTCCGACAACAAGTTCGGTCTCATCCTCATGAATTGCGGCCCCGCCGCTGCACACACGGCAGCTGAGCGATTCATTGGCGCCGTCCGCGATACAACCATCAAGACGACTGCAGCGCAGCTCGCCGCTGCAATTTCGCTCGGCGGCGTCATCGTGCCCGATCAAGCAAAATCCGTTCAGGACACAGTGAACTTCGCCCTTCACGCATTGGACCTTGCCAAGTCGAAGCGGCATGACAGCTTCGCGCTCTATCAGCCGTCGTCCGCCGGAGATGGAACACGTCACCGCAACAAGACGATCGCGGAAAGTGTCGTGAGCGCCCTCGATGAAAATCGCATGCGTCTCGTGCTTCAGCCCCTGGTCGCAACGAGCACCGGCAAGGCCGACATCTACGAGGCTCTGCTGCGCATGGAGCGCCCCGACGGAAGCCTCGTTCCTGCCGGCGAGTTCGTGCCCGTTGCCGAGCAGCTTGGTCTTTCCCGCCTCATTGATCGAAGGGCGCTCGAACTCGCGGTCGAACTTTTGAAGAAACATCCCGAGCTCCACTTGTCCGTCAATGTGTCGGGTCACACGTGCACGGACAAAGAGTGGCTGGCGGCTTTGCGCCGCCTGACTGAAGGCGACGCGAACCTGCTCCACCGCATGATCATCGAGATCACGGAGACCGTGGCACTTCAGGAAATCAATCAGACCGCCAACTTCGTCGATACCTTGAAGGAGCTAGGCTGCCGCGTCGCCATTGACGATTTCGGCGCGGGCTACACGTCCTTCAAAAATCTGAAGTCGCTCAACGTCGACATGGTGAAAATCGATGGCGCGTTCGTGAAGAACGTTGTCGATGACAAAAACGATCAGATCTTCATCAAAACCATGCTGGAGCTGGCAAATTCCTTCGGCATGGAAACCGTGGCCGAGTGGGTTGGCGATGAGCGGTCCGCCAACTACCTGATCGATGCAGGCGTCACGTACCTGCAGGGCTATTACTATGGCATGCCCATCGACAGCTCCGAGTACGTCAAACGGGCCTGACGCATCTGAGCGGGCCTCAGGGACGCGACTGCGAGAGCTTTTCGATCTTTTCCTGCATCGCCGAGAGCTGAGACTTGAGTTCGCTCAGTTCATCGCGATCGCCGCTCTTTTCAGTGCTGCTCGCTGCCTCGCCTGAAGCTTGGGGCTGCCCTTCGCCGGGCTTGCCGCCCTTGCCGGGCGTTCCGAATGAAGCCCACATCGACATTGCCTGCTCGAACATGGCCATGTTCTGCCGCGCCTGCTGCTGATAAAATTCGAACGCAGCGGCCGGGTTGGAGAAGGCCGACGCGAACTGCTCGCGGAAGCGAACCTGCTCTTTCGCCAGATGTTCGAGACTGAATTGCAGATAGCTCGGCACCATGCGCGCGATGCTGTCGTCGTAGAACCGGATCAACTGCCGAAGGAAAGGAATGGGCAGCAGCGCTTGCCCGCCTTCGCGGCTTTCCTGCTCGACGATGATCTGCGTAAGCACCGCGTGGGTCAGGTCATCGCCGTTCTTTGCGTCGTACACGACGAAATCGCGATCACCACGCACCATCTTCGCCAGATCTTCCAGCGTGACGTAGGTGCTGGTCTCGGTGTTATAAAGACGCCGGTTGGCGTACTTCTTGATGACGACGGCCTCACGCTTGGGGGCCTGTGCCTGCGGATCTGGGTTGGTCAACATTGCGTTCGCGATCTCTACTAACGGCGGCGTACGGGCAGGTTGCTGCACTGCGGCAGCGTACCACACCCTTGCCCATCACCGCCAGACGATTCTGTCACTCTTTTGGGCGGGAATGAACCAATGCCACTGGGCAGTATCGCTAAGAGGTCGCAATTGCTGAAAATGACCCGTCACTGCAAACTGCCTGCGGATGCTGAATGAGGCCGTAAACAAACGGTTCGTCAGCGGCCCGATCGATAAATCTTAAGGAAAACACGTGTGCCCAGGGAGGGGCCGCCAAGATGAGCCAGGACGCTTCGACAATTGTTATTGCGAGTGCGGCGCGCACTCCCGTCGGTTCCTTCAACGGCAGTTTGGCCTCGTTGCCGGCTTCCAAGCTCGGCGAGATTGCGATCAAAGCAGCGCTTCAGCGCGCCAACGTGCCGGCAGGCGACGTCTCCGAAGTCATTCTCGGACAGGTCCTGACAGCGGCCCAGGGCCAAGGCCCGGCTCGCCAGGCATCGGTCGGCGCCGGTATTCCAGTCGATGCACCGGCCTGGAGCATCAACCAGATCTGCGGCTCGGGTCTCCGCGCCGTTGCGCTGGGCATGCAGCAGATCCAGACGGGCGGCGCTTCGATTGTTGTCGCCGGCGGTCAGGAAAGCATGAGCCAGTCGACCCACGCCGCCCACATGCGTGACGGCACCAAGATGGGCGACATCAAGTTCATCGACACGATGGTGAAGGACGGCCTCTGGGACGCCTTCAACAACTATCACATGGGCACCACGGCCGAGAACGTTGCGCGCCAGTGGCAGATCACGCGCGAAGAGCAGGACAAGTTCGCTGTCGCTTCGCAGAACAAGGCTGAAGCCGCGCGCAAGGCCGGCAAGTTCAAGGACGAGATTACCCCCGTCACGATCAAGGGCCGCAAGGGTGATACTGTCGTCGAGAACGACGAGTACATCAAGGAAGGCGTGACCTACGATAGCGTCGCCAAGCTGCGTCCGGCCTTCGATCCGAAGGAAGGCACCGTTACCGCCGCTAACGCGTCCGGCATCAACGATGGCGCAGCCGTCGTCGTGCTGATGACGGCCGAGGAAGCCAAGAAGCGCGGCATCACTCCGCTTGCCCGCATCGTCTCCTGGGCAACGACGGGCGTCGATCCCTCGATCATGGGCACGGGGCCGATCTCAGCGTCGAAGAAGGCGCTCGAGAAAGCCGGCTGGACCATCCAGGATCTTGATCTGATCGAAGCCAACGAAGCCTTCGCCGCGCAAGCGCTCGCGGTGAACAAGGGCATCGGCTGGGATGCGGACAAGGTCAACGTCAATGGCGGCGCCATCGCCATCGGTCACCCCATCGGCGCTTCCGGCGCACGCATCTTGAACACGCTCGTTTTCGAAATGCAGCGCCGCGACGCCAAGAAGGGCCTCGCCACGCTGTGCATCGGTGGCGGCATGGGCGTCGCCATGTGCGTGGCGAGAGACTGACTTTTCTAAAATTCCTCGCGCAGCCGTCGCAAACAGCGGCTGCGCCTTTGCATCCCAATCATAAGCAGAAACAAAAAATCCAGGAGACACCGATATGGCACGGGTTGCCCTCGTTACGGGAGGCACGCGCGGCATTGGCCACGCAATTTCGATCGCGCTCAAGAATAGTGGATACCGTGTCGCCGCGAGCTACGCCGGCAACGATGCCGCCGCGCAAGCCTTCCAGGCCGAGACGGGAATCCCCGTCTACAAGTTCGACGTCGCCAACTTCGAGGCGACCGAGAAAGCCGTCCAGCAGATCACGAAAGACGTCGGCCCCATCGACGTTCTCGTGAACAACGCCGGCATCACGCGCGATGTCATGTTCCACAAGATGACGAAGCAGCAGTGGGACGATGTCATCGGCACGAACCTCAACGGCCTCTTCAACGTCACCCGTCAGGTTTGGGAAGGCATGCGCGCCCGCAAGTTCGGCCGCGTCATCAACATCTCCTCCATCAACGGCCAGAAAGGCCAGATGGGCCAGGTGAACTACTCGGCATCGAAGGCGGGCGACATCGGCTTCACGAAGGCGTTGGCACAGGAAGGCGCGCGCGCCGGTATCACCGTCAACGTCATCTGCCCGGGCTACATCGCGACCGAAATGGTGAAGGCCGTTCCGCAGGACGTTCTTGAGAAGAGCATCCTTCCGCAGATCCCGGTCGGCCGTCTCGGCGAACCGGCAGAGATCGCGCGCTGCGTCGTGTTCCTCGCCTCCGATGATGCGTCCTTCATCACCGGTTCGACGCTGACAGCCAACGGCGGCCAGTATCTCGCGAGCTGATCGCTCAGCCTCTCGGCGGACATCACACCAATGAAAAAGGCCCTGCCGGAAATCTCCGGCAGGGCCTTTTTAGTGTCCTTGCGGTTGAGCCGCCGCCTTAGCCGCGGAAGCGCGACCGGACGATGCGCGGAAACTCTTCCTCGCCTTCGCTCTGCGTCTGCGCATAGGCGTTCGGCGTGCGATGCTCGCTGTCCCGCTGCGGCTCCGGCAGTTGCTGCTGGCGGCCGTCGTCATGGCTCCACCAGCGCTCACCGCCAGGCCCACCGGCCATGGCCGGCATCTGCTGCTGCGGAGCGGCCGCCTGCGCCGGGCGTCCAGCGTATGCCGGTGCCTGTTGCTGCTGGCGCGCCTGCGGCTGCTGCTGAGGCGCCGAGAACCAAGCCTCGATCAGATCGAGTTCGTCGGACGAAAGGCTCAGCCCCTGGCTACGGCAGCGCGCCACGACGAAGTTGCGGAAGCGTCCCGCGAACAGGTTCGCCGACGTCCCCTGCTCGAACCACGGATCGCTCTCACTCACCACGTCGTAGATGAACCGCAGATCATCCCGCTTGATGTCGAGACCGAACTCGCGAGCCCGCTGCGTGATGTTCACGAGCGTTTGCGCGCCCTGCAGCCCATTCGTCGAAATCTCTTGCGACATGACGTCGAAGAGCACGCGATATTCCGCCGGAGCCAGCGCGGGTGCTTGGCAGGCTTCGTGGATACGCGCGATCGACTGCTGGATCTGCGTGGCCTGATCGGCGCCGCGCTGTTGCGGAGCCATCGGCGGCGGAGGCGTCGGCTGAGCCTGCGGCCGTGCCAGTTCCCGGCGCGGTTCGGGCTGCAGCGGCGCCTGCTGTTGCGGTGGTGGCGCGGTCGGCTGCCGGCGCGGCTGCAATGGCGCGGCAGCTGCCTGCGCGATCGAAGCCTGTGCGGCGGCCGGAGCAATCGCCGTCAGTTCCGGCATGCGCGAAGACGGCATGGGCGGAGCCGGCGGCGCGGCAGGCGTCACCCGGTCGATGTAGCGCGACGGCGGAACAGGGGCCTGATAGCCGCCGTGCGGAACGGCAGGCGTCGCGGCCGGCTGAGGCATCCGCTGAGGTGCGGACAACGCAGGCTGCTGCGGCTGCGCTTCGACACGCACCGGCTCGGGCTCAGGTTCACGGCGGCGCGGCGGCTCTGCGGCCGGGGGCGACAGCTGCGGCGCGATCAGCCCCGCTGCCGAGATGTGCCGGTTGCCGTCGAACACCGTGTAAGGCGCGGTGTCGCTCAAGTGAATGTCGTCCGGCAGATCGGCAAGCAGCAGATCGCGGAACGAGCCATAGCCGCCCCAGTTGGTGCCGACCGTCTTGTCCCGGCCGACGACGCGAACCGCACGATCGGCAAGCGTCTCGAGCGGAACGGCCTGCGGCGCCACGCGGACGAACTCGACGACTTCGGAGACGATCGCCTTGCGTGCTGCCTCGACATCGATCACCGGAGCCGGAGCCGAAATCTCGCGCGGGCTCTCGCCTGAGATCGCGCGCCCACTGCTCGTCAACAGCGAGATGAGGTTCGACTCGCGAATTTCGCCATCGCTGATTGCCGTATACGGTTGCGCCGTATGATCGTTCGCAAAAACGACCGTGCGCCGAGCATGCGCGCGCAAACGATGCAGCAGCGGCGTGAAATCAGCGTCGCCCGACAGAATGATGAATTCGTCGAAATACGTGTCGTGATTGAGAATGTCACGAACGTCCATGACGATCCGGATGTCGGCTGAATTCTTCAGCTGCGCCGTCAGCGGCGGGCAATCGATCACCTCGAAGCCGGCGCGCAAGAAGTGATGGCGGATGAACGGGAACGAGTTCATGTCGGTCGAATTGTCGTGCGCGTTACGGCGAGGAACAGGATTGCCGTAGCAGCGGTTCATCGCGATCCGGCGCGGGCCGGGCAATGCGTACGAGTTCGTGGACGTGATGAGTTCGCCGGACGCAATTCCTTGCAGCCACACAGCACTGTCTTTGGCGAAACGCTTCGCAGCGTCTTCGTTCTTACGTTTCAAAGATAGGTAGATGTTGTCGTAGTCGACAAACACCGTAGATAGGACGGGTCCTGAGGACTCGCGTTTCATGGACTGCAACCCCCGTGAATCGGAACGTGATTCGCCGTTCACTGTTGACGAGTCGAACGCCTCCCACAAGAAGCGCCACACCACTGTTGTTGGAAAGGGGCAATTAACCCGTGGATGGAAGGCCATCACGCCACGCCGCCAAAAAACGCAGTTGGGGACGGCGTGTGGATTGTTCGCGAAAGGCTTTCTGCTGTTGCAGCTTAGCCGCTTAATCGACCGACGGAGGCGCGTCCGGTGAGAAGTCCGGCGCCGTCAGCGTAAACCCTTCGAAAGTGAAGCCGGGAGCAACCGTGCAGCCGACGAGCGTCCACTTGCCGAGGCTGCGCGCGCGTTGCCAATGGCCTGCCGGAACGATCGCTTGCGGCCGCTCCCCGTTGACGAGATCTGCGCCAAGGCGAATGTGCGTAATTGGCCCGCCCGTTGGAGACACGTCGAGCTCCAAAGGATCGCCCGCATAGAAGTGCCAACCTTCCGCGGCATCGACCGCGTGCCAGTGGGAGCGCTCGCCTTCTTTCAATAGGAAGTAGATGGCCGTGGATGCTGCCCGCTTACCGGGCTCGGCCGCATCGCGGAATGTCTCGCGAAAATGCCCGCCTTCCGGATGAGGCGAAAGGCCGAGCATTTCGATCACGTCGTCGCCGGAGAGATCGCGTTGCAAGGGATCCTCCTTCGCGGCCGCTCAGGCCTTGTTCTTCAACTGGCGAAGCCGCGCGAAGACTTCAGCATCCGGCGCACCCAGCATGCCAAGCCGCGCTTGGATGGCGCGCGAGTGCGGCCGCAGGAAGGGATTTGTCGCAAGTTCGGCATCGATCGTCGTCGGCAGCGTCGGCTGTCCTGCTGCGCGCAGGGCTTCGACGTCCGCCATTCTCTTCTTCAGCGCGTCGTTTTCCGGCTCGATCGTCAGCGCGAAACGGCCGTTGCTCAGCGTGTATTCATGACCGCAGTAAATCTGCGTATCGCCCGGCAGCGCGCCGATCTTGGAAACCGACTCCCACATCATCTCCGGGTCGCCCTCGAAGACGCGTCCGCATCCGAGCGAGAAGAGCGTATCGCCCGTGAAGGCGAGCTTATCCTCGGGGAAATAATAGGTGATGTGACCGAGCGTGTGTCCGGGCGTATCGAGAACTTCGATCGGATGACCTGCGAATTCGAGCTTATCGCCGGCTTTGACGAGCCGCGTCAGCCACGGGATCCGGTCGGCCTCGGCATGAGGCCCCGTCACGCTG
>Ga0180218_1001117_pt1 | contig 17364 bp, 13 predicted proteins | sample eDN3rd37CKraftBY_FD_151334 | JGI IMG/M metagenome (GOLD analysis project Ga0180218, IMG submission 151334) | Enriched backyard soil microbial communities from Emeryville, California, USA - eDNA 3rd pass 37_C Kraft BY (version 2) (version 2) | ecosystem: Environmental > Terrestrial > Soil >...
CGGGACCGCCGAACACCCACAGCGCGTAGCTGCCCGCCAGCGCGAAGTCCGGGCCCTGGGCCCGCAGCGCCGAGGCCGCGCGCTTGAGCGCGTCGCGCAGATCGTCGTTTCTGGCCGTGTGTGTCGGGGGCACGGGCACTCCTGTCGTTCTGGGTAATCAAGTACCCATGCGACTGCGATTGGCCACCTTCAACATCCTGCACGGGCGCAGCGTCCACGACGGCGTGGTGCACCGTGACCGGCTGGTCGCGGCGGTGCGGTCGCTGGACCCCGACGTGCTGGCGCTGCAGGAGGTCGACCTGGACCAGGAACGGTCGGGTCGCGCCGACCTGACCGCCGTCGCCGCCGAGGCGATGGGCGCCGTCAGCCACCGCTTCGTCGCCGCCATCTCCGGCACACCCGGCGCCACCTGGATGGCCGCCACCGGCGACGAACAACCCGGCACGGCCGCCTACGGAATCGCGCTGTTGTCGCGCTATCCCGCCGAGACCTGGCAGGTACTGCGGCTGCCGCGGATCCCGGCGCCGTTCCCGATGTACCTGCCGGGGCCGCGGCGCGTGCAGATCGTCAACGAGGAACCCCGGGCGGCGGTGGTCGGCGTGCTCGACACCCCGCTCGGTCGGTTGACCGTCGCGAACACCCACCTGTCGTTCGTGCCGGGGTGGAACCGCCTGCAGTTGCGCCGGCTGGTGCGCGATCTGTCCGGTTTCCCGCCGCCGCGGGTACTGATGGGGGACCTGAACATGCTGCCCGCACCGGTGCGGCGGTGGACCGGATTGCGTTCGCTGGCGTCGGGATTGACGTTCCCGTCGACCGGGCCCGACCGTCAGCTCGATCACATCCTCACCGACGACCCGAGCCTGTGCGTGTCGTCGTGCCGGGCGGTGGACCTGCCGATCAGCGACCACCGGGCCCTGATCGCGGACGTGGCGTGTTCCGGGGCGCTCGGCACGTAGGGTTGAGAAGGTGCGGGTCATCGGGGCGGAGTCGACGGAGCTGTTCGTCGGGCCTGCTGACGCCCCGCTGCAGATCGTGCGTGTGCACTACGACGACGGGCCCGGCGAGGTCCGCATCGACGGCGACGGGCTGACCGGCCACGCCGATGCGGTGGACACCAGCGGCACCGTGGAGGTGCCCGTCGCGGTGGCCGATCCGGTCGTCGGGCAGCGGCGGCAAGCCCGGGTGGGCACAAGCGACACGCTCACCCCGTTCGAGTTCGTCGTCGCCGAACCCGGCTGGACCATGTTCATGGTCAGCCACTTCCACTACGACCCGGTCTGGTGGAACACCCAGGCCGCCTACACCAGCGTCTGGACCGAGGACCCGCCGGGCCGCTGCCGTCAGACCAACGGCTTCGACCTGGTGCGCGCACACCTCGAAATGGCGCGCCGCGAACCGGAATACAAGTTCGTGCTGGCCGAGGTCGACTACCTCAAACCGTTCTGGGACACCCACCCCGAGGAGCGCGACGACCTACGCCGCTTCCTCGCCGAGGGCCGCGTCGAGATCATGGGCGGCACCTACAACGAACCCAACACCAACCTGACCAGTCCGGAGACGACGATCCGGAACTTCGTGCACGGCATCGGGTTTCAGCGCGACGTACTGGGCGCCGCCCCGGCCACGGCCTGGCAGCTCGACGCGTTCGGCCACGACCCGCAGTTCCCGGGAATGGCCGCCGACGCCGGGCTGACGTCGAGCTCGTGGGCGCGCGGCCCGCACCACCAGTGGGGGCCGATGGCCGGCGGCGGCGACCCGACGCGGATGCAGTTCGCCAGCGAGTTCGAGTGGATCGCCCCGTCCGGGCGCGGACTGCTCACCCACTACATGCCCGCGCACTACGCGGCGGGCTGGTGGATGGACTCCGCGCCCACGCTGGAGGAGGCGATCGAGCAGACCGTCGAGCTGTTCACGGCGCTGAAGAAGGTCGCGCTGACCCGCAACGTGCTGCTGCCCGTCGGCACCGACTACACCCCGCCGAACAAGTGGGTCACCGAGATTCACCGCACCTGGAACGCGCGCTACACCTGGCCGCGGTTCATCTGCGCGCTGCCCAAGGAGTTCTTCGCGGCGGTGCGCGCCGAACTCGCGGCGCGGGGTGCGCAGCCGTCGCCGCAGACCCGCGACATGAACCCGATCTACACCGGCAAGGACGTCTCCTACATCGACACCAAACAGGCCAACCGGGCCGCCGAGCACGCGGTGCTCGACGCCGAACGGTTCGCGGTGTTCGCCGGGCTGCTCGGCGGCACCACCTACCCGCACGCGGCGCTGACCAAGGCCTGGGTGCAGCTGGTCTACGGCGCCCACCACGACGCCATCACCGGCTCGGAGTCCGACCAGGTCTACCTGGACCTGCTGACCGGGTGGCGCGACGCCTGGGAACTCGGCCGCAGCGCGCGCGACAACGCCCTGCGGGTGCTGTCCAGCGCCGTCGACGCCGACGTCGTGGTGTGGAACCCGTTGACGCACAAGCGCACCGACGTGGTGCACGCCCACCTGCCGGAGGCGTCCGGTCCGGTGCGGGTGCTGGACTGGACCGGCTCACCGGTGCCCGCCGACGTCTCCCGCGACGGCCGGGTGGTCAGCTGGGTGGCGCGCGACATGCCGTCGCTGGGATGGCGGTCCTACCGGCTGGAGCCCGCCGACTCGGCGCCGACGTGGCAGCCGGTGGCAGGGGTGTCGATCGCCAACGAGTTCTACTCGCTGCGGGTCGACCCGGACCGCGGCGGGGCGGTCGACTCGCTGATCGCCTCCGGCCGTGAGCTTCTCGCCGACGGGCGGGTCGGCAACGAGCTGGCCGTCTACGACGAGTACCCCGCACACCCGGAGGCCGGGGAGGGGCCGTGGCACCTGCTGCCGCGCGGGCCGGTGCGGTACTCGTCGGCCGAACCGGCGTCGGTGCAGGCGTTCTCCGGCCCGCTCGGGTCGCGGCTGGTGGTGCGCGGCCGGATCGGCGACCTGCTGCGCTACACACAGACGCTGACGCTGTGGGACGGGGTGGCGCGCGTCGACTGCCACACCAGGATCGACGAGTTCACCGGCGAGGACCGACTGCTGCGGGTGCGCTGGCCGTGCCCGGTGCCCGGGGCGCTGCCCGTCTCGGAGGTCGGCGACGCGGTGATCGGGCGCGGCTTCTCGCTGTTCTCCGACGGCTCCGGCGCAGTCGACGCCGCGAAACACCCCTGGACACTGGACAACCCGGCGTACGGCTGGTTCGGGTTGTCGTCGGCGGTGCGGGTACGCGTCGGTGACGTGGTGCGCGCGGTGTCGGTGGCGGAGGTGGTGTCTTTTGAGCCGTCGCGGGCGCGGCCGCTGATGGTGGCGCTCGCCCGCGCCGGGGTGACCGCGACGTGCAGTGCGCCGACGGCGCCGCGCTACGGCGACCTGTCCGTCGACTCCAACCTGCCCGACACCCGCATCGCGATCGGCGGACCCGACGAGAACCCTTTCACCGCAGCGGTTCTCGCCGAGGCCGACGATGCCTACGGCCAGGAGCTGCGGCGCCAGCTCGACAGCACCGGCTCGGCGCGGGTGTGGGTGCCCGCCGCCGCACCGCTGACCGCGGTGTGGAAACCGTCGGCGGACCTGCGCGGTGTGCGGACGCTGCCGGTGCTGATCGTCGCCGGGGACGGGGTCGCGGCGCTGGAGGACGACCTGGCCGACGCCTCGATCACGGTGGTGCAGTCGGCGTCCGCCGGGGAGGGGCCGTTCGAGGACCGCACCGTCGCCGTGCTCAACCGCGGAATCCCCGGCTTCGCCGTCGAACCCGATGGAACACTGCACCTTTCGCTGATGCGGTCGTGCACCGGGTGGCCGTCGGGCACCTGGATCGACCCGCCGAAGCGGACCGCGCCCGACGGGTCGAACTTCCAGCTGCAGCACTGGACGCACACCTTCGAGTACGCGCTGGTCGCCGGCGACGGCGACTGGCGCAGCGCGGGCGTACCGGCCGCCGGTGCCGAGTTCGGGCACCCGCTGCTGGCGGTCAGCTCGCGCCCGACCGCGGCCGGGCGGATGCCGCCGTGGGGAACGCTGCTGGAGATCGAACCGTCGGGGACGGTACAGCTGGGCGCGCTGAAGACGGCGGGCAACCCGGTGGCGTCCGGGCGCAGCCAGACCGCACAACCGGGCGACGGGGTGGCGATCCGGTTGGTCGAAACCCACGGGAAGACAACGGAGATCGCGATCACCTCCGGGCTGCGGCATGTGCTGGCCACGCGGGTCGACCTGCTCGAGGAGCCGCGGGTGCAGGAACTCGAGGCGCCGGGGCTGAGGCTGCACGGCTACGAGATCGCGACCGTGTTGACCCGGCTGAACCTGCCGCGGGGGATTGACGCCGACCACGAGGTGCTCGCGCCCGACGCCGAGCCGGCGCAACCGCTCTACGCCCGCTACTGGCTGCACAACCGCGGCCCGGCCCCGCTCGGCGGACTGCCCGTCGTCGCGCACCTGCATCCCCAGCACATCGTCGCGGATTCGCCTGTGCAGCTGCGGCTCACCGCCGCCAGCGACTGCACCGACGAGGTGCTGCACGGCCGGGTCCGGTTGCTCTGCCCCGACGGATGGACCGTCGAACCCGCGGTGCTGTCGTTCATGCTGCCGCCCGGCGAGTACCTGGACACCCACGTCGACGTCATCCCGCCCGACGGTGTGGCGCCCGGCCTGTACCCCGTGCGCGCGGAACTCGCGCTGACCGGGGCGCACGACCCGATCCCGCCGTCGTGGCGGCAGGTCGTCGAAGACGTCAGCGTCATCGCGGTCGGCCCGCCCGAGGGGGACAGCCTGCTGCGGCTCGCGTCTTCTCCGTCGCCGGTGGAGCTCGCCGCCGGAGAGTCTTCGCAGCTGACCGTGGAGGTCGGCACCGACGCGCACGCCGGCCTGGCTGTCGAGGCACACCTGATCAGCCCGTGGGGCACCTGGGAGTGGATGGGGCCGGCGTCATGCGGCGTGGAAGTGCCTGCGCGCGGGACGGTTTCGATCGCGTTCGACGTCGCACCGCCGGTGTGGACCCAACCCGGCGAATGGTGGGCGCTGATCCGCGTCGCGGCCGCCGGGCAGCTGCTGTACACGCCCGCGGTGAAGGTGACGGTCCGATGAGTGCGGTGGCCACGGTGTGTGGTGTCGAGGTCCCCGTCGCGGAGATCGACGCCCGCGAGGCGCGACTGCGGGCCTCACGGATCGCGGCGTCGCTGCCGCGGCCCGGTACCAGCGAGGGCCGGCAGCTGCGGCGGTGGCTGACCCAGCTGGTGGTGACCGAGAAGGTGATAGCCGCGGAGGCGTCGGCGCGGGGGCTGAGCGCTGAGTGGGCGCCCGCCGAGGCCGAGGTGATCCCCGATATGACCGTGCGGATGGAGCTGGGCAGTGTGGCGGCGTCGGTGCTCGGCGACCCGCTGGCGCGGGCCGTGTACGCGTCGGTGACGGCAGGCGTCGACGTCGGCGGGGCCGAGGTGTCGGCGTACATGCAACGAAACCCACGGCGGTTCACGACGTTTGACGAGGCGTACGGCCATCTGCTGGGCGCCGCCCGTCGTCGCGCGTTCCGGCTGTGGCTGGACGCGAGGTGCGCCGCCGTCGTCACCCTCGCGCCGGGATACGAGCATCCCGGCGATCCCCGGCAACCCGACAACACGCACCGGCACTGATGGCTGAACCGACGCTGGCACTGGACATCGGCGGCACCAAGATCGCCGTCGGGCTGGTCGACGACAACGGCTCGCTGCTGCACCGTGCGCAACTGCCGACACCCGACGGGGATCCGGAATCGATTTGGGCGGTGTTGGATTCGCTGCTGACCGAGTCGCTGGCGGCGGCGGGCGGCCGGGTGCGCGGGGTGGGGATCGCGTCGGCGGGGCCGATCGACCTGGCCGAGGGCACGGTGAGCCCGATCAATATCGTCGAGTGGCAGCGGTTCCCGATCGTCGAGCGGGTGTCGACGACGGTGGGTGCGCCGACCCGGCTGGGCGGCGACGGGCTGTGCATGGCGCTGGGGGAGCGGTGGCGCGGAGCCGGCCGCGGCGCGGACTTCCTGCTCGGGATGGTGGTGTCGACGGGGGTCGGCGGCGGGCTGGTGCTCGACGGGGCGCCCTACGACGGACGGACCGGCAACGCGGGGCACGTCGGGCATGTCGTCGTGGAGCCCGACGGGGCGGCGTGCACCTGCGGCGGGCGCGGGTGTGTGGAGACGATCGCGGCCGGTCCGCGCATGGTGGAGTGGGCGCGGTCGCAGGGCTGGGTCGGCGCGGACGCCAAGGAGCTGGCCGACGCGGCGGCCGGTGGGGACGCAGTCGCGCTGCGGGCGTACCGGCGCGGGGCGACGGCGGTGGCGGCGATGATCGCGTCCGTCGGCGCGGTGTGCGATCTGGACCGGGTGGTGATCGGCGGCGGAGTGGCCAAGGCCGGGGCGCTGCTGTTCGAGCCGCTGCGCGAGGCGTTGGCGAGCTATGCCGGACTGAGCTTCCTGCGCGACCTGCAGGTACTGCCCGCCGAGTTGGGTGGCGACGCCGGGCTGGTCGGTGCCGCCGCGCTGGTGCGGGAGTTTCCGGCTTAACGGGTGGATCGCGCGCGAATAGTGCGGGTGATCAACCCGTTAAGCGCCGAGCGAGGAGACCTTGCGCTCCATGTGTTTTCGGCCCCAGTCGCAGAGGGCCTGCAGCACCGGGCCGAGCGTCCTGCCGTATTCGGAGATCGAGTAGTGCACACACGGCGGCACGGTCTTGGCGTCGTGGCGCTCGATGATGCCGTCGGCGACCAGCTCGTGCAGATGGCGGATGAGCATGCGCTCGGTGATGTCGGGGATGCTGCGGCGCAACTCGGAGGTGCGCATCGGACCGTCCTGCAGCCGCCACAGGATCGTGCCTTTCCAACGGCCGTCGATGACCGTCAGCGCGGTGTCGATCGGGCACTCGTTGACGCCCTTCTTGGATACCGCCACCGACGACCCCTTGCTGCCAAATTTGTCAGTACCTTGTTTTGTGTCAGCATAGCGGGCACTGTCGACTGCGTGACGGAAAACATCGAGGTGGTCGCGCTCGTGATCGCGGGGTCGCTCGTCGGAGTTGAATTCGCGGTCGCGGCGTTCCTCAATCCGCTTGTCGGCCGGCTGCCGGACGCCGCGTTCGTGCCGGCCCGGGCCGACGGGAGTCGTGTGCTCGGCCGGGTGATGCCGTTCTGGTACGCGGCGACACTGGTAGCGCTGATCGCGGTGGCGATGGTCGGGTGGCCGGCATGGCCCGTGGCGGTCGCGGCCGCGCTGATGGTGCTGGTCATCGCGGCGACAGTGATTGTCATGGTGCCGATCAACAACCGGATCGGGAGTTGGTCGCAGCCCGCTGACGTGGACCGGGGTCTGAGTCGTCGCTGGGATCGACTGCACTGGGTCCGGGTAGGTGTGCTGGTTGTCGTGTACGCGCTGCTGGCGGTGTACGCGGTCGCATAGAGCCCAGCGGTCGCATAGAGCCCAGCGGTGGCCGCGAGCGTGCGCAAATGCTGCAAAATCCGCGGCGTGTCGTGGACAAACGCGCACGCTCGCGGAGATCTGGCGGAGATCTGGCGGAATTGGGGAATCCCGCGGTCGTCCGCTATTGTGGTCGAGTTCCACCGAAGACCGTCGGTCACCGAGCAATCGGTTGAAGGTCCGGGATCACCCCGGCGGCCCACGCAGGAGGACGAGGCTAACGGCATATATATCTGTGCGCCCCGACCTGTCTGCGTCGGGGCGTTCGTCGTATTCCGGCCCTGACAGGCCCGCAAGCCGTCCGATGGTCACCCACCAACGAGGAGGCATGCATGGCCAAGGCTGACAAGGCCACCGCGGTTGCCGACATCGCCGAGAAGTTCAAGGAGGCTTCGGCGACGCTCGTCACCGAGTACCGCGGGCTGACGGTCGCTGACCTCAGAGACCTTCGCCGTTCGCTCGGTGACTCCGCCACCTACACGGTCGCCAAGAACACGCTGGTCAAGCGTGCCGCGGCCGAGGCGGGCATCGAGGGCCTCGACGACCTGTTCGTCGGACCCACCGCGATCGCGTTCGTCAAGGGCGAGGCTGTCGACGCCGCCAAGGCGATCAAGAAGTTCGCCAAGGACAACAAGGCCCTCGTCATCAAGGGCGGCTACATGGATGGCCGTGCCCTGAGCGTCGCCGAGGTCGAGCAGATCGCCGACCTGGAGTCGCGCGAGGTGCTGCTGGCCAAGCTGGCCGGCGCGATGAAGGCGAACCTGGCCAAGGCCGCCGGCCTGTTCAACGCTCCGGCGTCGCAGGTCGCACGGCTGGCCGCTGCTCTGCAGGAGAAGAAGGCCGGCGAAGAGGCCGCTTAACACCCACCCCCGACCTGCGAACTGTCCCGAACAGGTCGCAACCAGATGTAAGTAAGGAAAGGACCCACCATGGCCAAGCTGTCCACCGACGAGCTGCTCGAGGCTTTCAAGGAGCTGACGCTGCTGGAGCTCTCCGAGTTCGTCAAGAAGTTCGAGGAGACCTTCGAGGTCACCGCCGCTGCTCCGGTCGCCGTCGCCGCGGCCCCGGCCGCCGGTGGTGGCGCTGCCGCCGCCGACGCCGGTGAGGAGCAGTCGGAGTTCGACGTCATCCTCGAGAGCGCCGGCGACAAGAAGATCGGCGTCATCAAGGTCGTCCGCGAGATCGTCTCCGGCCTGGGCCTCAAGGAGGCCAAGGACCTGGTCGACGGTGCGCCGAAGCCGCTGCTCGAGAAGGTCGACAAGGCCGCTGCCGAGGACGCCAAGGCCAAGCTCGAGGCCGCCGGCGCCACCGTCACCCTCAAGTAAGACGGAACGCAGCTGTACCACACCGTGGGGCCGCTCCCAGCAAATGGGGGTCGGCCCCACGGTCGTCTCTGCGGTAGGTCACAATCTCTGCCTAGACGAGTGTTACGGCCGTCTGACGTAAGCTACAGTGACTCAAACCACAGGTGGGCTCCTGTGGTGTGTGACAACGAATTGGCGGAAGGATCGCGCTAGTGGGCATTGGCATCCAGATTGAGGGGCTGACCAAGTCCTTCGGCCCCCAGCGAATCTGGGAGGACGTCACGTTCGACCTGCCTCCGGGCGAGGTCAGCGTGCTGCTGGGCCCGTCTGGTACCGGTAAGTCGGTCTTCCTGAAGTCGCTGATCGGCCTGCTGCGGCCGGAGCGCGGCAAGATCATCGTCGACGGCACCGACATCATCCAGTGCACCGCCAAGGAGCTCTACGAGATCCGAACGCTGTTCGGCGTGATGTTCCAGGACGGCGCGCTGTTCGGGTCGATGAACCTCTACGACAACACCGCCTTCCCGCTTCGTGAGCACACGAAGAAGAAAGAATCCGAGATCCGCAAGATCGTCATGGAGAAGCTCGAGCTGGTCGGTCTGGCCGGCGACGAGAACAAGTTCCCCGGCGAGATCTCCGGCGGTATGCGCAAGCGTGCCGGTCTGGCCCGCTCCCTGGTGCTCGACCCGCAGATCATCCTCTGCGACGAGCCGGACTCCGGTCTGGACCCGGTCCGTACGGCCTACCTGAGCCAGCTGCTGATCGACATCAACGCCCAGATCGACGCCACGATCCTGATCGTTACCCACAACATCAACATCGCCCGCACGGTGCCGGACAACATGGGCATGCTGTTCCGCAAGCACCTGGTGATGTTCGGCCCGCGCGAGGTGCTGCTGACCAGCGACGAGCCGGTGGTCCGCCAGTTCCTCAACGGCCGCCGTATCGGCCCGATCGGCATGTCCGAGGAGAAGGACGAGGCGACGATGGCCGAAGAGCAGGCCATGGTCGACGCCGGCCACCACGACGGTGGCGTCGAGGAGATCGAGGGCGTGCCGCCGCAGATCAACCCGACCCCGGGTATGCCCGAGCGCAAGGCCGTCGCCCGCCGCCAGGCCCGGGTGCGCGAGATCCTGCACACCCTGCCGCCCAAGGCGCAGCAGGCCATCCTCGACGACCTCGAGGGCACCCACCGCTACCCGTCGCACGCCATCCCGGACGTGGACGACGCGCCGACGGGCGCCATCCCGCGCGCCCAGCAGTAGGAGCGGCCTACGCGCGACGAGCGCTCACCGGTCCAGCAGACGTCGGTCCCGACGTTCTGCCGGATCTGTGAGCCGCTCTGCGGCATGATCGCCACGGTCGAGGACGGCCGTCTGGTGGCGCTGCGCCCGGACAAGGACCACCCGGTGTCCGCCGGTTTCGCCTGCCCGAAGGGCATCGCGTTCACCGAGGTGGTCAACGACCCCGACCGGGTGACCACGCCGCTGCGCCGGCTGCCCGGCGGCGGCTTCGAACCGGTCGGCTGGGACGAGGCGATGACCGACATCGCCGCGCGGCTCGCCGCGATCCTGCGCAGGCACGGCTCGGGCGCGGTCGGCTGGTACTTCGGCAACCCGGGCGCGTTCAGCTACTCCTACACGCTGGCGCTGAACTCGCTGACCGTCGGGCTGCCGCGGATGCACCTGTTCACCGCGGGCTCGCAGGACGTCAACAACCGGTTCGTCGCCAGCCAAATGCTGTACGGTTCGCCGCTGGCGCTGCCGGTGCCCGACGTGCCGCGCACCGACCTGCTCGTCGTCATGGGCGCCAACCCGATCGTCTCGCACGGCAGCGTCCTCACCCTGCCGCGGATCCGCGACCGCATGCACGACGTCGTCAAACGCGGCGGCCGGGTGCTGGTGATCGACCCGCGCAGGACCGAGACCGCCGCGCAGTTCGAGTGGCTGGGCATCATCCCCGACGGCGACGCCTACCTGCTGCTGTCGCTGCTGCACGTGATGTTCGGCGAGGGGCTCGCCGAGCGGGCCCGGCTGCGCCGTCTGGCCGACGGCGTCGAGTGGCTGCAGGACCTGGCCCGCCCGTTCACCCCGGAGGCGACCGAGGCGCGCACCGGCATCGACGCGTCGACGGTGCGGTCGCTGGCCCGCGACCTGGTGCGCACCGAACGCGCCGCGGTGTACGGCCGCGTCGGCACCAGCGTCGGTGAAAACGGGACTCTCACAACGTATCTGATCGACGCGGTGAACCTGGTGGCCGGCAACCTCGACGTGCCCGGCGGCGCGATGTTCGGCCGGCTCGGGCTGCCGGGGGAGCGGTGGCTGAACAAGGCGGGCGGCGCGCTGCTGCGGCTGGCCTACGAGCGGCGCCGCTCGCGGATCGGCGGCTTCCCGGCGGTGCTGGGCTCCGAACCGGCCACCGTGATGGCCAAGGAGATCACCACCCTCGGCCGCGGTCAGGTGCGGGCACTGTTCGTCGGCGCCGGCAACCCGGTGCTGTCGGTGCCCAACGGCGACGAGCTCGAGGCGGCCATGGAGTCGCTGGAGCTGGCGGTCGGCATCGACATCTACCTCAACGAGACGCTGGCGCACTGCGACTACGTGCTGCCGGCGACGACGATGTACGAGCGCGACGACTTCCCGCTGGCCTTCCAGATGCTGCAGCCGACGCCGATGCGCCAGGCCACCGAGGCCGTCGTCGCGCCGGTGGGGCAGGCCCGCCCGGAGTGGGAGATCATCGACGAGCTGACCAGCCGGCTGTGGCGGGTGGCGCCCGGTTTCGCGGTGGCCGCCGGTTTGCGAAAACTGTTGTCGGCGTTCGGTGTTCGATACAGTCCGCGGCTGCTGGCGGGCGCGGTGATCCGGCTGGCCGAGGGCGGCGACCGGTTCGGGCTGCGTCGCGGCGGGCTGAGCTTCGCGACGCTGACGCGCCGGTATCCGCACGGCAAGGTGCTGGCGGCGCACCTGCGTGGCGGGGTGCTGCGCGACGTCGTCGTCTACCGCGGCGGGCGGGTGCGGCTGCGCCACGACGCGATCGCCGCCGAGGTCGCCAAGCTGTCGCGGCGCCGCGCCCCGGCGGACTACCCGCTGCGGCTGATCGGGATGCGCGAGCTGCGCTCGGAGAACTCCTGGCTGCACAACTCGCCGCTGCTGATGCGAGGCGAGCGGGCCCAGCGCGCCCTGGTGCACGTCAGCGACGCCGAGGCCGCGGGCATCCGCGACGGCGACACCGTGCGGATCACGTCGGAGCACGGCGAGATCGAGCTGCCGGTGGCGGTGACGAAGGACCTCGTCGCCGGGGTGGTGGCGGTGCCGCACGGCTGGGGACACAAGGGCACCGCCGGGTGGCGGGTCGCCAACGCCGCGGGCGGGGTCAACGTCAACCGGCTGATGTCCTCGGAGGTGGCCGATGTGGAGGGGCTTGCCGGGATGGCGCGGCTGACCGGTGTGCCGGTGCGCATTTCGCACACGTAAGCGGCGAAAACAGCCCGGCACGCGGCGGCGTCGCGTTATGTTTCCCGCGTTGCTCGGCTCGCGAACGTGAACTTATGTGCGAGATTCGCCGTGGATCTCGCACATAACTTCACGTTCGACGGGCGGGGAGTCGGACAGGAGGGTCATGGGCGACCGGTTCTTGGCATGGGTAGGCGTCGGGGTTCTCACCGCCGGGCTGTCGGCGGGAATGCTCACCGCGGCGGGCGCGGCGCTCGCGGAGGAGTCCACCGACGGCGGGACCACCTCGGAGACGACGAATTCGGCTGAGAACGAGCAGGATTCGGGTCAGCAGCAGGACTCGGGTGATGCTCCCGAGGTCGATGAGGCCGACGAGGTCGATGAGGTCGATCTCGAGGACGAGCCGGAGCTGGAGGAGTTCGACGAGGAGGAGCCGGTCGTCGAGGAGGCCGTCGACGAGGAGTCCGTCGCGAACGACACCGTTGAGGACGACACCGTCGAGACCAAGAAGGACAACCGCAAGCAGGACGAGGAGTCACCGGAGCCGGCGGTGACCGTCGTCGACGAGACGCGTGAGATCGCCGAGACCCGGCTGCAGCCCGCGGCCGCGGCCAGGACGGTCGCCGTCACAACCGAGAAGGCGCAGCCGCCGGTCGAGCAGGAACCCGCGATCGCGATGGTGACGCTGGACGAACCGGCCGCCACCGCCGCGGCCGTCAGCGTCGCCACCGCACCGCGCATCCCGGCGGTCATCCGGTTCATCGGCACGCTGGTGTTCAACCTGTACGGCTTGGCGCAGCGGCTCTTCGGCGGCCCGCCGATCCTGCCGGCGAACGCCAACGTCACCGTGCGCAGCACGACCCTGCGCATCGAGTGCGGCTGCGACGGGAAGTCCGTGGAGGTCCCCGCCGACTGGTACTTCCCGAACCTGCCCGAGGGCGAGGAGCCGGAGCGGCTGATCTACCTGCAGCACGGCTTCCTGGCGGCGGGCCCCTGGTACAGCCACACCGCGGCGGCGCTGGCCGAGCAGACCCGCAGCATCGTGGTGGCGCCGACGATCACGTCGAACTTCTTCGCCGCCGACGGCTGCTGGCTCGGCGCGCCGCCGATGCACGAGGGTATGGCCAAGCTGTTCGACGCGGACAACACCGCGCTGGCCGACAGCGCCGCCAAGGTCGGCTACACCGGGACGCTGCCGAACCGCGTTGTGCTGGTGGGTCATTCGCTCGGCGGCGGGGCGGTGTCGGGGATCGCCGGCTACATGGTCGAGCGTGACACCGTCGACCGGCTGGCCGGGGTGCTGCTGCTCGACGGTGTCGGCCTCGACGACCCTTCGCGGATGGTCGAGTCGCTGAAGGCGGTGCCGGCCGACATCCCGATCTACCAGCTGGCGGCCCCGGTCTACATGTGGAACGCGTTCGGCGTCGGCCTGGACGCGCTGGCGGAGGCGCGGCCGGACCAGTTCATCGGCGTCACGCTGGTCGGCGGCTCACACGTCGACATGATGCGCGGCGGCAACCCGGTCATCCAGTTCGCGCAGGAACTGGTCGCCGGGTTCACCAAACCGCAGAACGCCGCGGCCGCCCGGATGCTGATGGTCGGCTGGGTCAACGACATGTTCGCAGGCACCCACGACGAGGGCCTCTACCTCGAGCCCGGCGCCGAGTACAGCTTCGAGACCCCCAAGGGGCAGGCGTCGGTGGTGGCGCTGCCGAACTCGCTGAAGAAGTCGTTCCCGCTGAACTTCCTGCAGCCGTTCATGTCGCTGATGACCGGGCTGTTCACCTTCGAGCCGTCGTGTGTCGCGGCCTCCGTCGGGGCAAGGAGTGCCACATGCGAGAGTTCGATCGCCGCCTGACGGCCTCGCTGAGCGCGGGCGTGCTGGTCGCCGGGGTCGGCGCGGGCACGCTGCTCGGGGCGGGCCTGGCGTTCGCCGACGACGACGAGGCCTCCGGCGATCCGCACACTCGCAGTCGACTCCCGCTGACCCGCAAGAAGATTCGCCCGACGACGAGACGACGGAACAGGCGGAACCCGATCCCGACGAGGTGACTGACGAGGTCGAGGACATCGAGATCGACGACGAGGAACTCGAGGAGGAGATCGACGACGAGATCGAGGAGGAGTCGCCCCTGAAAGAGGACGAGTCGCTCTCGGACGGTTCCGGTCGGGCGATTCCCCAGATCGCGTTCACCGAGGAGGTCACCGAGGAGATAGAGGAGAAGGCGTCGGAGTTCTCCGAGCCGGTGGAGCCGGTGGATCCCGCGCCGGCGGCCGCGCGCACCGGCATGCAGACCAACGCCGTGCAGAGCACCGGCATGCAGACCACCACCGTCGAGGCCGCCGGCGTCCCGGCCACCCCGGCGCGGCCGACGCTGATCAACATCGTCGGCACGCTGGTGTGGAGCGTGGCCGACTTCGTCATCAACCTCATCGTCGGCCCGCCGGTGGTGGTGCCCGGCAGCGGGGTGAGCGCGGGCCGCTCCACGGTCAAGATCGACTGCGGCGACGGCTACCGCGTGCAGACCGACTGGTACTTCCCGACCGAGGGCCAGCCCGACAAGCTCATCTACTTCCAGCACGGGTTCCTCTCACCCGCGGCGACCTACAACGTCACGCTCACCGAGCTGGCCCGGCGCAACAACGCGATCGTCGTCGCGCCCTCGATCACCTCGAACTACTTCGCCTGCGACGGCTGCAGCCTGACCGCCGACCAGATGCACGCCGCGGTCGCCGAGCTGTTCGCCGGGGACCGCACCGCGCTGCAGAACAGCGCCGCGGCGACCGGGTTCGAGGGCACGCTGCCGACGCGGTTCGTGCTGGCCGGGCAGTCCGCCGGCTCGATCCTGGCGGCCGGCACCGCGGGCTACTACTACTACTACTACGAGAAGGCCGCCGACGACCGGAAGGGCGACCTGGTCGGGGTGCTGCTGTACGACGGTTCGGCGGCCAACGGCGCGCTGGCCCGCGCGCTGGACAAACTGCCCGCCGACCTGCCGGTGCTGCAGATCGCCGGGGTGCCCGCGGTGGTCAACAACGGCGGCGAGGCCAACGCCGTGCTCGCCGAGAAGCGCCCCGGTCAGTTCACCGGCCTGCAGCTGGTCAACGGCGCCCACTCCGACGCGTTCCGCAGCAGCATCTACGGTGGGCTGGTACAGGCGTTCGTCGGGCTGATCTTCGGCCAATCCACCCCGGAGAACGTCGAGGCCGTGCAGGTGCTGACCCAGGGCTGGCTGACCGACATGTACGCGGGCCGGGTGTTCGACGAGAACACCCGCACCGGCATCTACGGACCCGTCGGTGCGCCCGGCACCTCGATCGTCGACATCCCGACCTCCGCCGGCCCGGCCCGCGGCTACGTGCTGCCCGGCCCGGCGTCGTCGCTGTCACCGATCGAACGGGTCTTCGCCACCCTGCTGCACTCCATCAACGCCGACGACTACGCGGTGTGCGCCGCCGATCCCGCCGCCTGCAACGCCTGAACCCCGCGAATATGCACACCGAAGACCGTGTTATCTCTTGACGGGAGGGCGGCGAAGCGCCAATCTGTTGGGCAGCATGTATGCACTTTCTGAGGACGCCAGCCAGCGCCGACGAGTCGCCTGCATGCAGTTGGGCTGTGCATGTTGAGGAATACGCCGTCCTGCGGTACTGTTGGACGTTGCGCTGGCTGCATCCTGCCCACCTATACCCGCACCTGACACCGTAGTCCTAGCCTGAGTTCGCTCAGTGAACTAGCCGTGTGCCGTGCTTCGGGAGTCGTGGTCGTGAGCGGCCAGCCGAACCGACGCAGATAAAGCGGCGACTGGGACCCGGCTCGCACCGGTACTCCCCAGGAAGTCGCACTAGGTGCTGGAAGGATGCATCTTGGCAGGGTCTCGCCCAAGCAAGACAGCTGAAGCTACAAACCACTCCGTCCCAGGAGCACCAAACCGGATTTCTTTTGCCAAGCTCCGCGAGCCCCTCGAGGTTCCCGGGCTTCTTGACGTTCAAACCGAGTCTTTCGAATGGCTGATCGGCTCCGACGCCTGGCGTGAGAAGGCCAAGGCCCGGGGCGACCTCAATCCCGTCGGCGGCCTCGAAGAGGTGCTGGCCGAGCTGAGCCCGATCGAGGACTTCTCGGGCTCGATGTCGCTGTCCTTCTCCGATCCGCGCTTCGACGAGGTCAAGGCACCCGTCGAGGAGTGCAAGGACAAGGACATGACGTACGCGGCCCCGCTGTTCGTCACCGCCGAGTTCATCAACAACAACACCGGTGAGATCAAGAGCCAGACGGTCTTCATGGGTGACTTCCCGATGATGACCGAGAAGGGCACCTTCATCATCAACGGCACCGAGCGTGTCGTGGTGTCCCAGCTGGTTCGCTCGCCGGGTGTGTACTTCGACGAGACGATCGACAAGTCCACCGAGAAGACGCTGCACAGCGTCAAGGTGATCCCCGGCCGCGGCGCGTGGCTGGAGTTCGACGTCGACAAGCGCGACACCGTCGGCGTGCGCATCGACCGCAAGCGCCGCCAGCCCGTCACCGTGCTGCTCAAGGCGCTGGGCTGGACCAACGAGCAGATCACCGAGCGGTTCGGCTTCAGCGAGATCATGATGAGCACGCTGGAGAAGGACAACACCGCCAACCAGGACGAGGCGCTGCTCGACATCTACCGCAAGCTGCGTCCGGGCGAGCCGCCGACCAAGGAGTCCGCGCAGACCCTGCTGGAGAACCTGTTCTTCAAGGAGAAGCGCTACGACCTCGCCCGCGTCGGCCGCTACAAGGTCAACAAGAAGCTGGGCCTGAACCCGGGTCAGCCGATCGGCACCACCACGCTGACCGAAGAGGACGTCGTCGCCACCATCGAGTACCTGGTGCGCCTGCACCAGGGCGACAAGACGATGACCGTGCCCGGCGGCGTCGAGGTCCCCGTCGAGGTCGACGACATCGACCACTTCGGCAACCGTCGTCTGCGCACCGTCGGCGAGCTGATCCAGAACCAGATCCGGGTCGGCCTGTCGCGTATGGAGCGCGTCGTGCGCGAGCGCATGACCACCCAGGACGTCGAGGCGATCACGCCGCAGACCCTGATCAACATCCGTCCCGTCGTGGCGGCGATCAAGGAGTTCTTCGGCACCAGCCAGCTGTCGCAGTTCATGGACCAGAACA
>Ga0180218_1001118_pt1 | contig 17344 bp, 15 predicted proteins | sample eDN3rd37CKraftBY_FD_151334 | JGI IMG/M metagenome (GOLD analysis project Ga0180218, IMG submission 151334) | Enriched backyard soil microbial communities from Emeryville, California, USA - eDNA 3rd pass 37_C Kraft BY (version 2) (version 2) | ecosystem: Environmental > Terrestrial > Soil >...
CGAGCACTGGCCCTGGACAGAGCACTGGCTCACGTTGTGGCGCAACACCATCGGATACAGCCCACCGCTACCGGCAACGACCTGACCAACGCGCCGAACAGGCCCAACCGGAGCACACAGGAAAAGCTGGGCAGACCAGCAACTACCGCATGCCCGCAACACCGAACGCAGCAGAAACCACACACGGACACCTCAAGGAGGGCCGCTCCACGGATTCAGGCTAAAGGTTCGGCTGTTTAGCTCTGTAAGGTTGCCTAGCCGCCAGTGACTGCAAGGATTCCTGGAGTGTTTTTACTGCTGTCGCAACCGATTCGCGTTGGCCCAATGTGTAGTCCTCATTCTCGATAGACAGTGGGCCGTCGTAACCTGCTTTCTGAAGAGCCTCGGCGAATCTGGCCCAGAACGCGGTTCCGCCGGTGTGCCCGGTGCCGACGGCGACATAGTTCCAGGCGCGCTCATCGGTACGCTCATTAGGGATGGTCTCTAGGCGTGACGAGATGTTGGACTGGGTCTCAATGCGCGTGTCTTTGGCGTGTACGTGGTGGATGGTGCCTGCAAGTGCTGCGATGGCGGCGAGTGGGTCGGCGCCCATCCACATCAGATGGCTTGGATCGAAGTTCACTCCCACTGTGTCGCCGACGGCATCGCGTAGTCGAAGTAATCCTGGCACGCTGTAGACCAGTTGATTGGCATGCATCTCTACGGCGAACCGCACTCCACGGCTGCGTGCATCGTCGGCCAGTTCACCCCAGTAGTCGACGGCAACGGTCCACTGGTGCTCAAGTAATCTCAAGTTCTCCGGAGGCCATACCGTGGTGATCCAAGCCGGAAAGCCGTCGCCCGGAGAAGCGGGCAGCCCAGACATTGTGACCACGGTGCCGACTTGAAGTTCTTCTGCGAGTTGCAGCGCACCGCGCAGGATGCGGTCATCGCGGGCACCCTCCACCGGGTGAAGCGGATTCCCCGCGGCATTGAGTGCCTCCAGGCGAAGACCACGCCCCTCAATGTCGCGACGTAGTTGCTCGCGGGCGGCGCCGCTTTCAAGCAACTCAATTAGGTCGGCGTGTGGAGCGGGCGACCAACCGCCATGAACGCCGCCGAGACCGATCTCAACGGTCTCTATGCCAAGCTCAACTGCCGTGTCCAGCGCTTGGCCGCGCGTCATGGCCGACAAACTATCGGTGAGTAGACCAATTTCCATATTAGTGTTCCTTACGATCGGAATTGAATTCGCTTCTCGACCAAATCGAAGCGTTGACAGCGTTGTGAATGGTGTCGCATGTCCATCAGCCTGTGGCGTCGGCGGTCTCACTCAGCCCGAAGAGACCGCGATCGCGAACGACCGAATCAGCAGGGACATCCATCTCAGTGAGACCGATGACGCCCCGCTGGTGTAGCGATCCCTCCACGGGCAGAGGAAGTTTCACGGTCGAGCCCAACGCGGCTGAGCAATACACAGCCACTGTGGCTTCTAACGTGTGCAAGGCCGCTACGCCGGAGGCTGCCGGCGCGCAGCCCTTGGCCACCGCGTCCGCGAAATCGATGACAGCGTCTTTCATTGCCCCAGCGATCAGCGGCTCGAGCTCCTTGCCCGGAGGAAGTTCGACCGTTCTGGTCGAGGATTCATTCGTGACGGTCATCGAAGCGAACGGTGCCCATGGCGGGGTGCCATCATGGCGGTAGTGCACATCGATCCTTCCCTTGGTGCCGGATACGCGGACACCGCCGTTGCCGAATCCCCATCCGATGTTGACGAGCGCGGCACGGTGCGCAGATTCCAAGCGGCACAATGCCAAGCCTTCGACTGCATCGCCAGGATTCGACCAGTCAACATATCCCGATACCCGTTCGACCGGCTCACCGAGTAGGTGCTCGGCCAGGTAGACGCCGTGCAGCATGTCCATCAGAACGCCCCCGCCGGAGGCAGCTGGATCTTTGCGCCAATGTGGTCGGTAGCCTGCGGCGCCTGGAGAGTCGACGACTCCGAGCATGTCGACCGCGACGGTACGCACCTCGCCAATCTGTCCGCTGTCAATCACCATGCGAGCGGCAGTGATTTCGGGAAAGAAGAGGTAATTGTGCATGACGCCGAGCGTCACACCAGCGCTATCTGCCGCCGCAACCATAGCCGCCGCATCCACAGGCACCGCGGCGATCGGCTTTTCGCACAGCACGTGCTTACCTGCATTCGCTGCGGCGACGACCACCTCGCGATGCAGGTGCTGTGGCGTACACACGTCGATCATGTCCACTTCGTCGCTGGCAATCAGCGACATCGCGTCCGCATGAAGTTGGTCTGGCTCCAAACGAGCGACTGCGCGCCCGAGTTCAAGACGCTCGGGGGTCGGGTCCGCCAAGGCGGAGATTGTAAACCTGTCTGCCGCAGCGAGATACGCGGGGACATGGAAGTTGAGCGCCACGTTGCCGCATCCCACGATGCCGACGCGCAAAGGCTTCGTCACGTTGATTCTCCTTGGTCTAGGCGATGATTTCCGGTGCTGTGCCGGCGCTGATCGGGGGTCGTGGTACTACGGGCTCACCGCGCTCTGCCGCCCTGCGGACTGCGTCGAGGACGGCGGCCTGATCTAACGCATCACCACGGCCGAACACCGGCTCAGCGCCGTCTGCTATCGCCTGCGATGCCGCTTCGAACTCGATACGATAGGCATCGACATTGTCGGCGTCTGCTCTGCAGGTCAACGCAAATGCATTGTCGGGATCGACGTCCTGGCGGCGAGTCACACCATCCTGCTCGACCTCGATGTAACCGGTGCGGCACAACCATGGATCCGGAACGGTGATTTTGCCTCTCGTCCCGATGATCTCCAACTCATCGCGACGGGGGAAGTCCAGCGCCACATCGAACTGAGCCAGGACGCCGTGGTCCATCTCCATCGTCGCGGCGAGCCGCAAGTCTGATCCCTCCGCACCATCTGCCGTGTCGAGTACCCGCACAGCGTGGATCCGATGGGGATGTCCGGCAAGAAGTCGAATTGCGCTGACGCAGTAGCAGCCGAGGTCTAGAGATGCCCCGCCGCCTAGCGCCGTCGTACGGCGGATGTCGCCGGCCGGCGCCGAAACTGTCAACGCCGCGCGCACATACGCCAGACGTCCAATGGCTCCGTCAGCAACCAGTCGGCGAACCAGCTGGGTTTGGGGGTGATGGCGGTACATGAGGCCCTCGATGCAAAGCCGATTAGCAGCCTCTGCTGCGTCGAAACACTGCTCGACATCCGCAGGATCAACCGCGAGTGGTTTCTCACACAGCACGTGCTTACCAGCCTGCAGCGTCTTGACCGTCCATTCGGTATGCAGCGCAATCGGAAGGGGAATGTAGACGGCGTCGACATCGCTGCGGGCGATCAGCTCCTCGTAGGAACCGACACTGTCGGCGATGCCGTTCTTCTCCGCGTAGCGGCGGCTGCGTTCCGGATCTCGACCACCAACCACAACGAGCTCGGCAATAGATGACGTCCGCAGCGCGGACGCCACCACGCTACCGATAGACGCCGTCGACAACATGCCCCAACGAACCCTGCTCATCGCGTGCTCCCAACTGCCGCGGCGTCGTCGGGACTCTCCGCAGACTCGACCACGACGGTACTGCCGGTGCGCAAGCTCTGGGCTGCGGCGTCGGCGATCGCGAGCGCCGCACGCCCGTCGTCAAATCCGGGCTCGGGCGGAGTGCCGTTGCTGATTGCGTCGATGAAGTGCGACAGCTCCGCGCGGTAGGAGGGGGTGTACCGGTCGAGGAAGAAATCGAGGTAGCGTGCGGCCGACTCGGTGCTGTTCTCGGTGAATGCACGCACCCCGTCCGGACGGAGATTATCCACGGACAGCATGCCGAGTGATCCGAACGCTTCCAGTCGTTGGTCGTAGCCGAAAGTCGCGCGTCGGCTGTTGATGATGTTGCACAAGACGCCGTCACGTCCGCGCAGCGAGGTCACTGCGCCATCAATGTCGCCCAGGTCCGCGATGTATCCAGCCACGAGATTGCTACCCATGGCTGATACTTCGGTGATGTCACCGAGGAAGAAGCGGGCCATGTCGAAGTCGTGGATGGTCATGTCGCGGAACAGGCCACCCGAAGTCGCCAGGTAGTCAGCCGGCGACGGCGCCGGGTCCCGGCTGATAATCGTCAGTTGCTCGAGCTGGCCGACCTCGCCAGCCGCGACGCGCGAATGTACGGCGCGGAACGACGGATCAAATCGCCGGTTGAAGCCCACCATCACCCTGGTGCTGCCTGCACCGATCCGCGATCGGCATTCGTCTACCCGGGCGATGTCGAGATCGATTGGCTTCTCGCACAGCACGGCCTTGCCCGCCTCGATCGATCGGGTCAACAGGTCGACGTGAAAGGGTGTCGGTGCCGCAATTACCACCGCATCGATTTTCGGGTCAGTGAGGACTACATCGATGTCCGAACTTGGCTGTCCGCCAAAGGATTCAGCGACTGCACGTGCAGCATCTTCCACGGCGTCGCAGACGTGGGCCAGGTTCGCCCGCGGCTCCAGTGCGATCGACTCAGCATGTACACGGCCGATCCGTCCACATCCAAACAATGCGAATTCCATGATGTCCTTTCCGATTTGAGGTCAACGTCGTTCAAGTGCTTCGTGCCCAGCCGAGTCAGCGGAAGTGCCCGGCTGCGAAAGACTCCTCGAGTTCCTCCAGCGAGCGGCCGCTGGTGTTCGGCAGGAATTTCCAGACGAACAGGATGATGACGATGCCGACGGCGAGGAAGATCCCGAAGACGCCTTGCAGTCCAGCGAACGCCACCACCGAGGGGAATGCGAATGTCAATCCGGCATTGACGAGCCACATGACCATCACGCTCACTCCCATGCCAAACCCACGAAGACGCAAGGGGAACATCTCGGAAAGGCACACCCACACAGGGACATTGAGGGTCAGCTGAACGAAGAAAACGAATGTGACGGACAGCGCGAGGATGACAATAGCCCTGGTGGTTCCCTCAGGTAGTGAAGATGCGGCCAGAACGATGCACCCGTGGACCGTTGTTGTGGAGATGAATCCCCAGAGGATGAAGCTGCGTCGGGGCACGCGGTCGATGAGCAGAAACAGGCAGATGGATCCACCTATGACAGCGGTCACGCCGTTGGCGATATTGGCAACTATGGCTGCCGACGAGGAGAAGCCGGCCTCCTGCAGCATTTGCGTCCCGTAGTACATGATCGAGTTGACGCCAGTGAGCTGCTGGGCAGCTGCAAGGCCGCAACCGATCAGTACCAGCCGCCGTATCCACGGAACGCCGAGGGGCGACAAACCGCCGACGTGCGCTTGGGCCTCTTCCTCAGCCAAGTGCTCGACTTCGGCTATCTCCGCGCGTGCCCGCTCCTCTGAGCGCACCCTCATCAGGACCGCGAGGGCATCCTCGTGGCGCGCCTGGGTTATCAACCAGCGCGGGGACTCCGGCATGCGCAGCATACCGATGAACAGTGCTGCTGCTGGGACCGCCGCAACTACGAGCATGTAACGCCATACACCCGCGTGATCTCCCCACAGTGAGTAGATCAAGGCGTTGATCGCGAATGCGGCCGCCTGGCCGACAACGATCGCAAGTTCATTGCGGCCGCTGAGGCTGCCTCGACGCTCTGTCGGAGCAAGTTCGGACAAATAGACGGGAACCGTCACTGACGCTGCGCCAACAGCGAATCCGAGAATGACGCGCGCAGGAAGCATCACGTCGATGTTGGGCGCAAAGACGCCCCCAAGAGTTCCGATCGTGAACAGAAGGGCGATGACGATGAGCGACTTCTTCCTTCCGATGGAATCGCTCATTCTCCCGCCGACTGCGGCACCCAACGCGGCACCGACAAGCAGGGTTGCGGTGACTGCACCTTCGGTAACAGTCGTAAGACCGAGATCCTCCTTCATCGGCTCTAGCGCGCCGTTGATAACACCGGTGTCATAGCCGAAGAGCAGGCCCCCCAAGGTCGCCACGATCGCGATCAGGTCGAGGCGCCGTTGGTGCGGGCCGGCGGTGAGCGGCGGCAAAGAGACATGGCTGGCGCCGGTTGTCAGGAAGCCGTGGGTCATAGAGGACATCCTTCGATTGGGAGGGCAAGCATGCGGAGCGGGTGCATGGATCTGGCGTCGTGGCGCGTGTGACTATTCCAACGGCAGCCAGCGAGGATTCCGGGCCCGTGTGAACGGCGGTTGACCGACATCCTGCCGATCAACCTCTCCGCACCCAACTACCTCGATTCGCATCCCACCCCTGTTCTTAGAACGATCTAAAAGCGTGGACCATGATGCGCGCCATATACCGTAAACGTCAATGCCGGACTTAGATCGATCTTATGCTGAGCATTGCGAAGGATTGAAGGTTTCGCACTCCATCGGTGCGATGACCGTGGAAGGGGCACCTATGGCCGAGCCGTCGCCGAGCACGCGGTCTCGGCGTCCCACCCTGATGGACGTAGCGCGACTAGCGGATGTGTCGCGCGCGACTGCATCGTTGGTCATTCGAAATGCGCCGGGGCCCAGCGCGAATTCCCGGGAACGCGTTCGACGGGCCGCTGAACTACTGGGATATCGGCCCGATATGGCCGCCCAGCTGCTGCGCCGTCAGTGCAGCGGGCTCATCGGGGTGGTGTTCAGGGCCCGGGAGCCCTTTCACGCGGATCTTATCGAGAGCATCTACGCCAGTACCGAGGTCGCAGGTTACAACGTCGTCCTCAGTGCAGTCGTTCCCACCCGGGACGAGCGTCAGGCATTCGACGCGCTAGTGGCCTCCCGTTGCGCGGCGGCGATCTTGCTCGGGGTGAGTGAGGCCTCTCTAGGCGAGTTTGCCCGAGAATTGCCGGTTGTGGAGATTGGGCGAGTGCCGACGAAAGCCCAGGTTGATGCTGTGCACACCGCTGACGATGAGGGTGTGCGCCTCGCAGTTGGCCACCTTGTCTCGCTGGGGCACAAAGACATCGTTCACGTCGACGGCGGCGAGCTGCCCGGTGCGGCGGAGCGCCGACGCGGGTATTGGGATGCGATGGCTGCCCACGACCTGCAAGGCGGGGCTCGCGTCGTGCCCGGCGACTACACCGAATCATCCGGTTCTGCGGCAGCGAGAGAGCTGCTCGCTAGTGCACAATTGCCGACCGCCGTCATCGCCGGCAACGATCGCTGTGCGGTGGGGTTACTCGACGAATTCCGCCGTAATGGCGTGACGGTGCCCGGGCAGGTGTCGATAGTCGGATACGACAACAGTCGCCTGGCAAGCCTCGCGCACGTCGACCTGACCTCCGTCCGTCAGAACACGGAGGAACTAGCCCGGTGTGCCGTCCAGTTCGCAGTTGACCGGATGAACTCTGCCGACGCGGGGCCGCCACGCATTGCCGAACGCGACCCTGAACTGATAGTTCGTAGCTCTACCGGCCCTGTTCGCCCCCACAGCTAGATCGTTCTTCACCACGACGAGTGTGATCTTGCGCACTACCTTAGAACGATCTAACATCTAGAACCGCGGTGATGTGCGTATGTCAGGACATATGTCTTTAGACGTAGAACGTGCCTCCTGGTGGACGCACGGGGCCGCACTGTCTGCGAAAGGATTCGTCCGATGATCGCCACAACGCCTCAATACGCGCACAAGCGCGGTGCCGCAGCGCTGGCTATCTGCATTGTCGCCGCACTGTTCCTCTCGGCTTGCTCCAGTACTGGAGGCAAACCTCGCGACACTGGCTCTAGGATGGGATCTGGAACCGCGGACACCCCGCGTGTCACCATCGCGATGATCACGCATGGAGCGCCGGGCGACACGTTCTTCGATCTTGTGCGGGCTGGCGCAGAAGCGGCCGCGGCCAAGGACAATTTCGACCTGAGGTACTCCGCAGACCCCCAGGCCCCTAATCAGGCCAATCTCGTGCAGACCGCGATCGACTCCGACGTCGCAGGCATCGCGTTGACCCTGCCGTCGGCCCAGGCGGTGTCGTCTGCCGTAAAGCGCGCTCAAACTGCAGGCATTCCGCTGACTGCGTTCAACGCCGGATTCAACGAGTGGAAGGGCCTCGGTATCAAGCAATACTTCGGCCAAGACGAGACGCTTTCCGGCCAGGCGGCCGGCGACCGGTTGAGTCGCGACGGCGCTAAGCATGTCCTGTGCGTCATCCAACAGCAGGGGCAGGTTCAGCTCGAATCACGTTGCGCAGGCGTCAAACAAAGGTTCACGGGCACTTTCGAGACGTTGAACGTCAATGGCCAAGACATGCCATCGGTAAGCTCTACGATCGCTGCAAAATTGCAGCAGGATCCTTCCATCGATGCGGTCTTGGCCTTGGGTGCGCCGTTCGCGCTAACCGCTGTCGAGGCAATCGGATCGGCGGGCAGCGACGCCAAGGTGTACACCTTCGACACCAATGCCGCTCTTGTGGACGCGATCTCGAGCGGAAGCGTGCAATGGGCGATTGACCAGCAGCCATTCCTGCAGGGCTATCTCGCGGTGGATGCGCTCTGGCTTGAACTGAACAACGCAAACGTCATCGGCGGGGGCGGCGCGACTCTCACCGGCCCGGCGTTCATCGACAGCTCCAACGTTGATCAGGTTGCCAAGTACGCTAAGGCAGGCACTCGGTGACCGACCAGCCAGTCGCTAGCCCGGTAGAACGCGGCACTGCTGTCCGGGCGACGTCAGCGCGAGAACTTCCTGACGTAGTCGGTCATGGTTTTGAGTTGGTAGCGCGACACGTCGGCGGCGTTCTCGTTCTCGGCGAACACGCTGGAGACCATGACGGTGTCGTCGCGGTCGTAGAAGCCGAGACGCGCCAGGCCGCCGAAGAACTCGTCCCAATCGATGTCACCGTCGCCGATCTTGAGATGTTGATGCACCCGCACCGGATTGCCCGGCGGATTGGTGATGTAGCGCAACCCATGTGACGCGTGGTGGTCCATGGTGTCGGCGACGTGCACCAGGCGCAGCCGCTCGCCGGCCGCGGCCATGATCTCGCTCATGTTGGCGCCCATGTGATAGGTGTGGCAGGCGACGTAGACCATGCCGACATTGGGTGAGTTCAGGCCGCGGATGATGCGCAGCGCCTCCAGCCCGTCCTCGACGAAATCATCGGGGTGCGGGTCGATGCGCACGTCGATGCCTTCGCGTTCGATGATCGGCAGCAGCTCCTCCATGGATCGGAAGAACGCCCGCTCGGATTCCTCAGCGCGTTCCGGGCGGCCGGAGAATTCGGTGTTGATCACGTTGACGCCGAGGTCGACGGTGATCTGGATGACGCGTTTCCAGTTGCGCACCGCGGCTTCGCGGGCGTCCTCGTCGGGGCCCGACCAGCGCAGCACCGGCAACACCGAGGCGATCCCGACGCCGGCGTCGGCACACGCCGTGCGGAACTTGGCGACCAGATCGTCGTCGGCACGCGGATGGTTGAAGAACGGGATGAAATCCCGATGCGGGGTCAACTGCAACCACTCATAGCCCAACTCCGCCACCACCCGCGGAAACTCCAACAACTCATGCGAATGGTGAAACGGCGTCGGATCAAGCGCAATCTTCATGGTGTGTTCCGTTTCTGGCGTACCGGGCGCATTGCGTAAAGCCGTGCCAAGATCGGTCTATTAGACCGATCTAGTGCGCTATTCTCAGCGCGGCTGCACGCGGCTGTCAACCCCAACCAGTAGATGTCGGAGGAGGTGGCGCATGGCCAGGGACAACGCCCGCCCCACCATGCAGGACATTGCCGACAAGGTCGGCGTGTCCAAAGCGCTGGTGTCACTTGTCTTCCGCAACGCTGCGGGGCCTAGTGCCGAGACACGCCAGAAGGTGCTCGCGGCCGCCGATGAACTCGGATACCGGTTCAACCGCACGGCAGCACTGATGACTGCGAAGCGGACGCACCATATCGGGGTAACCATCAATATCCGCAACAGCTTTCATGCCGAGATCGCTGAACACATTGTCGGCGCGGCCGACCGTTCCGGCTACCAGATCGTGCTCGGTGCGATCACGCCGACGCATGACGAAGCGCGGGTGATCGACACACTCCTGGATTTTCGTTGCGAGGGTCTCCTGTTGATCGGGCCTGAGTTACCGACGAGTGCGCTGGCAGACCTCGGTCACAAGTTGCCCGTGGTCGTCGTCGGACGACGGGTGTCGGCGAAGACTGTTGATGTCGTACGCACCGCCGACGGGCGAGGCATCGGTAGTGTCGTGGACTACCTGGTGGAGCTGGGGCATCGCCGCATCGTCCATGTCTCGGGCGGCGCAGGCGTCATTGCGGCGGATCGGCGCACCGGCTATCTGCAGGCATTGCGCCGCCACGGGCTGGAGGACGAGGCGCGTGTTATCAACGGGGATTTCACCGAATCGGCGGGTATCGCTGCGGCGCAATCTATTCTGCGGGGCAAGCGACCGACCGCGGTCGTATGTGCCAATGACCGCTCGGCCGTCGGACTTGTCGACGCGCTTCGGCGCCATGGTGTCGACGTTCCGGGCGAAGTGTCTGTCACCGGCTATGACGACAGCATGCTGGCGCGGTTGGGACACATCGACCTGACCACTGTTAGTCAGAAGCCCGCCGATCAGGCCGACCAAGCCGTCAATGCGGTCGTTTCTCGATTGGACGGCGGGCGGGCCGACGCCCAATCCGTCGTGCTCGTACCCGAGCTGATTCGACGTACGACGACCGCGCCGCCGTGTTGACCGGGAAACGACTGGCTGCCGCGAAACATACTGATACAGCATAGAAGCCACCTCGCGACGCCGATCGCCATGACGGCAGCCCGAGTTGGGCGGGTATTGATCGGCTCTTGACAATGCGCTGTGACGCACGCCATGATTCTGATCTAGACCGGTCCAATAGACCGGTTTATCCAGACCTCTCGAAGGTGGGAATCGTGAATTGGATGCCACGTGTTGACGCCCGGGCGGTATTGCCCTCGGTCCTCGTCCTAGTCCTGGCCCTCGCGCTGGTCTTGGTGGGATGTAGCAGCACCGGCGGCAAGCCTCGCGAAGAAGACGGGGCCGGTGGATCGGTCAATGTGAACCTTCCGCGGCACGTGATCGCCATGATCGGGCACTGGAACCCGAGCGATGCGTTCGTCGACATCCTGCGCAAGGGCGCGACACAGGGCGCCGAGACCAACAACATTGACTTGCGGTACTCGTCGGACCCGCAGCCCGACCGACAGGCGACCCTGGTGCAGAATGCAATCGACACGAAGGTCGATGCGATCGCGCTCGACCTTGCCAATCCCGAAGCACTGATCGACGTCTCCAAAAAGGCTGTTGCAGCGGGTATTCCGGTCGTTGCCTTCAACTCCGGCTATGACGACTGGAAGCGAGCTGGTGCTCTGATGTACATCGGGCAGGACGAAACGATCGCGGGAACGGCAGCCGGCGAACGGTTCAAGGAGCTCGGCGTCAAGAAAGTGCTCTGTGTCGTGCATGAGCAGGGTGTGCCCGCGCTCGACAAGCGGTGCAACGGTGTGGAGTCCGGATTCGGCGGGGCCACCGATCGTATGTACCTCAATGGATTCGACATGTCGTCGGCGCGCTCGACGATCGAGGCCAAGCTGGCCGAGGATCCGGCGATCGACGCCGTGATCACCCTCAACGCGTCGTACGCGATGACCGCACTTCCGGTGACCAAGGCGGCGGGACGTCCGATCACCGTGGCCACCTTCGACACCAACCCGCCGCTCATGACAGCCATCAAGGACGGCGATGTGGCATACGCGGTGGACCAGCAGCCCTGGCTGCAGGGCTACCAGGCCGTCGACACGCTCGCCAACTACCTCAACAACCGCAGCATCCTGGGTGGTGGTCAGCCGATCCTCACAGGCCCCGCCTTCATCGACAAAGCCAACATCGACCAGATTGCGTCGTACGCGCAGAAAGGCGTTCGCTGATGACGAACACGATCGGGGTCGCCGTCATCGGTGGCGGTATGGCCGGCCGCGCTCACGCGGCAGGTTACCGCAGCGCCACAACGCTTTTCGATACACAGCGGCCTGACGTCCGGTTGGTCGCGATAGCCGACACGAACGAGGACGTCGCCGACGACACCGCGCGGCGTTACGGATACGAGCGTGCCGAGTACGACTGGCGGGCCATCGCTGAGGCTTCCGACATCGATGCTGTCAGCGTGGTGGTCGCCAACCACCTGCACCGCGAAATCGTCGAGGGGTTGCTTGACGCCGGAAAGCATGTGCTGTGCGAGAAGCCGCTGGCTGGATCACTGGGCGACGCCGAGGCGATGGTGGCCGCGGCCGAGAAGTCGGACCGCGTCACCGCGGTGGGCTACACCTACCGGCGTTCGCCGGCCGTCGAGCAGATTCGCCGCGAGCTCGTTGCAGGCACGATCGGCGAACTGGTGCACTTCAACGGCCACTATTGGTGCGACTATGCGCTGGACCCGACGTCGCCGATAACGTGGCGCTACAAGGGCGGACCCGGCACAGGCGCACTGGCCGACGTCGGCAGCCACCTCATCGACCTGAGCGAGTTCGTCTGTGGTCCCATCCGCGAAGTGAGCGGTGCCGCGTTCGCGACGGTGATCGAGGAGCGCCCGGTGCCGATCGGAGTCACCTACGGGCACACCAAGGGAGCAGTGAGTGACGAGATGGCACCCGTGGAGAACGAGGATGTCGCAACATTCACCGCCGTGTTCGCCGACGGTGCGGTCGGGACTTTCTCCGCGTCGCGAGTGGCGCACAACTTGCCCGACGGTTTGGCATTCGAGTTGTTCGCGACGAACGGTTCTGCCTCATGGGATCTGCACCGTGCCGGCGAATTCCACCTGTCTGCAGACGATGTGCGCAGCGGCGTCACCGGCCCGCGGCGAGTCCTGATCGGCCCGGAACACCCCTACATCCGCGGCGGTCTGCCGATGGATGCGGGCGGTGTCGGCCACGGTGTCGCCGACCTGTTTGCCTACCAGGCCCGGGCTTTCCTCGATCAGATCGCCGGTGTCGGTGATCTGGGTCCGCTACCCGGGTTTGACGTGGGCCTGCACGGCTTGCGCGTCGTCGCCGCAGTCGCCGAGTCCGCCCGGTCAGGCGGCGCGTCCGTCAAGGTTGTCTGAACTGCTCTTGGTATCAAGGAGATAAGAACCATGAAACTCGGCGTCTACACGGCGATCCTGCATGCCTTGCCGCTACGCGAGGCGCTGGAGATCATCGGCTCAATCGGATTGACCGGGGCCGAGATCAATGCCGGCGGCTTCTTGCCCACCCCGCACCTCCCGGTTCCCGAGTTGCTGTCCGGAGAGGTCACACCGAAGCAGTATCGTGCACAGTTCGACGGCACCGGGGTGTCGATCGCCGGTCTGAACTGCAACGGCAACCCGCTGCACCCCGACCCCGAGGTGGGCCCCGAAGACGCCGAAGACCTGCGCAACGCGATCCGCGTTGCGGGGCTGCTTGGGGTTGACCGTGTCGTGACGATGTCAGGCCTGCCTCAAGCACATCCAGGTGGAAAGTGGCCGGCGTGGCACGTCAACACCTGGGATTCGGGCTATCTGGACTCGCTCGACTACCAGTGGGATGAAGTCGCCGTGCCGTTCTGGACCGAGATCGACGCCTTGGCGCGAGACAACGGCGTCAAAGTCGCCATCGAAATGCACCCGCAGAACCTCGTTTTCAATCCTCCGACCCTCAAGAGGTTGGTCGACAAGACCGGCGCAACGAACGTGGGCGCCGAGATGGATCCGTCGCACCTGTTCTGGCAGGGCATCGATCCCGTCGCAGCGATCGATTGGCTCGGTAGCCTGGTGTTCCATGCCGCCGCCAAGGACACCCGCATCAACAAGAATTGTGAGATCTACGGCGTGCTCGACGAACGCTTCACCCGAATTCCGTTGGACCAAAACCCAACCGGGCTCGGTGGCAGACACGTCGTCAACAAGTGGCCCGAGGATGCGGCATGGGACTTCGTCGCCGTCGGTCAGGGCCACGACGTCAACTTCTGGTCGTCGTTCCTGGCGGCCCTCGAACGCGTGGACCCCAACATGTGGGTCAACATCGAACACGAGGACGTGTCTTTCGGACCGCTGGAGGGGCTTCAGGTCGCCGCCGAAACGCTGAAGACCGCCAACGCGGCGTTGGGGGGCTGACGTGGAATACGCGCAGCTCGGAAAGACTGGGCTCGAGGTCTCCGCGGTGTCGTTCGGCACTGCGCCGCTCGGTGACATGTTCGGTGCCGCCGACAGCCGAACCGCCACCGCCGCCGTGCGCGACGCCCTCGACGCCGGGATCAACTTCTTCGACTCCTCGCCGTACTACGGCGGTGGATTGGCCGAGGAACGACTGGGTCAAGCCCTCAAGGGCACCACCCAAGACGTAATTGTCGGTACCAAAGCCGGGCGCTACGGTTTCGATGAGTTCGACTTCTCGCCCCGACGCCTTCGCGAGGGGCTGCACACAAGCCTGAAACTCTTGCAGCGCGATTACGTCGATATCCTTCAACTGCATGACGTCGAATTCGTCTCACTGGACGGAGTTTTCACCGATGCCTATGCGGAACTGGTGCGGCTGCGTGACGAGGGTAAATGCCGATTCATCGGAATGACCGGTTACCCGTTGCGCACACTCCGGCGAGCGATCAGCGAAACTGACCTCGACGTTGTCCTCAGTTATGCACATTTCACCCTGCTGAACACCGAGCTCACCGACGGTCTGCTGCCGATCGCCGACCAGCACGGTACGGGAGTCATCAACGCCGCTGCAGTGGCTCTGGGTCTCCTGACGCCGGCAGGGCTCAAAGCACAGGTCGATGCCGGCGAGGCGATGCTCAACGCGGCGCGCCGCGCCCGGGAGATCTGTGCCGAACGGGGCGTCGATATCGCTTTCCTGGCCAACCAGTTCTCAATTCAGCGCAGTGGTTGCCCGACAACCGTCATCGGCACCACGAAACCACATCACCTCGAATCAGCAGTCCGCGCTGTCAGCGAACCGATCGACGAGGAGCTGTTGGCCGAGGTACTCGCCGCCACTGCTCCGGTGCAGGCCGAGTCGTGGCCCAGCGGATTGCCGGAGAACAACTGATGCAGGTAGTCCTGCTCGGTAACGACGGCAAGGAACAACTGGGCGAGGTTCCCGATCCGGTGCCCGCACCGGGCGAAGTGGTTGTGCGAGTGGACTATTGCGGTATCTGCGGCAGCGACCTACACGCCCAGCAGCAAGGGTTTTCCGCCGGCGTCGCGTTGGGGCATGAGTTTGCCGGTGTGATCGAGGAAATCGGCAGAGATGTCACGGCTTTCAACGTCGGCGATCGCGTCTGCGTCAACCCCAACGGCGACTGGTGCGGGGACTGCGGGTTCTGCCGTGCCGGTCAGTACAACCTGTGCACCGAGTTGTTCCGGACCGCGGTCGGCGTCGCCCGTCATGGCGGGATGGCGCCCTATACTGCGGTTCCGACCAAGGTGCTGCACCGGCTGCCTGACGGAGTCAACACCAAACAGGGGGCCTGGGTTGAACCGTTGGCCACTGCGCTGCGCGGCGTTCGCCGGTCGGGGATCGGCATGGGCGAGGCGGTTTTCGTGTCCGGAGCCGGGCCGATCGGGCTTCTGGTGATCGCGTTGCTGCGGTCCATGGGCGTCGGCGAGATCACGGTATTCGAGCCGTCCACGACCCGTTCGGCAAAGGCCAAGGCGACCGGTGCCGACGTCGTGATCGATCCGCTGAGCGTCGACCCGGCAGCGGTTTTCGAAAATCCGGCCACCGCACCGGCATATGGGTTCGAATGTTCGGGCGTTGCAGCCGCGATCGACACGTCGATGCGGGTGCTGCGTCCGCGCGGCGTTCTGACCGTCACCGGTGTCGCCCCGAAGCCACCGTTCTATCAGGCGCCCGACCTGGTATTCAAGGAGCTCACGGTCCGCGGCAGCTTCATCTACGAACAGGAGTTCGCGATGGCCATCGACCTCCTCGACCGCGGAGTCATCGACATCGAACCATTGACCAGCGATGTACGCCCGATCGCCGCCGGCCCGCAGGCCTTCGACGACCTGCGGCGCGCCGCCGACTCTGTGAAGGTCATGCTGAGCGCCGGCCAAAGCTAGGAGATCGCCGTCCACGCCGAGGCAGGTGTACCACAGCGCTAGCCGCTACCGCGCCGAAAAGTAATGTTGGCCTTGCTGTTCGTTGGGGGCAGGGTACGAAGTAGGGTGCACGGTGTTTGGCATACACGCGGGTTCAGTCAGGTAAGCGCTAGACAGGCGTTGGACTGCGATAGTTGTTGCCAGGCGGCCGAGGTCGGTTGTGTGAAGGTCGATAGTGGTGAGGTTGCGATTCGTATCTAGGGTTATCTGGCCGGTCCGGTATTTCTGAATCCTTTGGTACGCCCGAGACCACAAGGTCTACCCCACCGAGACGAATTAGTGCCTGCGATGCTGGCCTGAGCTCGCAGAAATATCGCACAGCCGCCTGGTTCAGGATCCGTCACGGAGATGAGAAAAGTGTGTCCGCCATCTTCTTGCGACCCCGGCATAATTGCAGGTAGCGACATCGCCCTCGTAACGGAGTTTGAGAACCTACAGTCGCCGGTACAGGACCATGCAAGCCAGTTCGGGGAGCCGTTTTCAGAACGGTCCCTGCTGTGGCGTAGGTCTCATGCCAATAGCTGACCCCGCGCTTTGGAAGAATACCAATACCGCCGCCCCCGGCTGCTGCCCAATACTTTGCCAACGGTGCGACGACGTGCCGTCTCGTTGAGAGCGGGAGTACTTTGTGATGGCCTCTACCAACTCGATCGACCCGGCAACCGCTGCCGGATCGCCACAAACTGCAACTCGGCTCAGCGGCAACATCGGAGTCTTCGAGCTGGTTTGCACGGTGCTGGCCTACAACGGTCCTATCGTCGTCTTTCTCGGCTTCATTCCGGTGGCTATTTTGCTGGGTAACGGGGTCGGTATGCCGGTCACCATCGTCGCGTGCGGCGTCGTGATCACCTGTCTGGCAGTAGGATTGACGTCAATGGCGCGTAAGCTGCCCACGCCAGGTGGCTTCTACGCCCTCATCAGTGCGGGCCTAGGCAAGGTCGTCGGGTTGTCCGCAGGTTTCACCGCACTCATGTGCTATTACGTGGCCTGTATCAGCGCCTACGCACTTGGTGGCATCGCAATGCGGGCATTGATGGCTGACATCGTTCACGGGAGGAATGATCAAGACTTGTGGATCTGGGAGGGCGTGCCTTCCCGCAAATATGATCCCGGTAGTCACTTGATCAAGTCAGCGTTGCAGCGCTGGCGGAAAGGCACGCTTCGTGCTCACGGTAGTCAACAACAACGAAGGTTCCAACCCGGCCGGCCAAGACCGCTCGATCCTCGATGAGATCGTGCGTGACGGGGCCCGGCAGATGCTCGCCGCGGCACTGCGCGCT
>Ga0180218_1001119_pt1 | contig 17317 bp, 18 predicted proteins | sample eDN3rd37CKraftBY_FD_151334 | JGI IMG/M metagenome (GOLD analysis project Ga0180218, IMG submission 151334) | Enriched backyard soil microbial communities from Emeryville, California, USA - eDNA 3rd pass 37_C Kraft BY (version 2) (version 2) | ecosystem: Environmental > Terrestrial > Soil >...
GAAGGCACATGTCCGCTTTGCCGACACGCTCACGCTCAAGGCAACGCCGTCATATCTGATCGGCGATGTTGCCATTCAGGGGCATCCTGGGCGAAAGAGCCTGAAAGGCGTGATCGACCAGGTCCGCCGATGTGGCAAAGCCGTGTGCTGATTCCAAAAACGGCGGTCTAGGCGACCGATCAGGTGCGCGTAATCCCGCGCCGGATCGAGGAAACCCCACTGCCCGCGTCCTTGATCCGCGCGATCGCCTGATCGATCGGCTCGATCACGACCGACATGTGATGCGCATTGGCGTGAATGATGGTGTTGGTGTCGCGGACCAGAGCTACGTGGCCTTTCCAGAAGATCAGGTCTCCACGCTGCGGCATCGATAGCGCGTCAGCGGCATTGACGACCGCCCCGAGCGCGCTCTCATGCATGTCGCTGTCGCGCGGGCAGGCAACCCCGCACGCGGAAAGCGAAACCTGCACGAGTCCCGAGCAGTCGATACCGAGATGCGTCTTGCCGCCCCACAGATACGGCGTTCCGAGAAAGCGTTCCGCCACCGCGACGTAATCGCTTTCGTGTGCGTCGAGAGCAACGAGATGCTGCGACGGAATGAAGCCTCCGTGCGCCGTCACCGCGAATGATGCTTCGGTTCGGACCACGGCGACCTGTGCGCCGAAGGGCAGCGCTTCGATCGGAGGCGTCTTGATGTTGGGCGCGGCAAACACCAGCGTGCTCAGCGCACCGACCTTCATCGTTCGCTCGGTGCATTGCGTGGTGAGTGCATTGGCCGGGATCCACCCGACATAACCGTCAGATGCGAGTTGACCCCAGCACCAGCCCTCGTCGGTCGTTTCGTAAACGGAAACGCGCTCCCCCTTCAGCGCCTCGGTTTCGAGCGGCGCATCGGGCGACGGCGCACGGCGTACGGGAGCACGCGGATCGAGAACCTCGTAAAGCGTCGGCTCGACGAAGCGCTCGGCTTCGACCTGACCTTCAAGATGCTTCGCAGCGAGGTCCGGGCGCGCCGGCGTGAGACGGGGATCGAAAGACACAGTCCCTCAGCCGTAGCGCTCGCAGAGCAGCGCATAGACCGCGCGCGCCGCCTGGCATTCACCGCCTTCCGGACGGCCCGGCTTGCTCGACGGATTCCAGCCGTAGATATCGAAATGCAGCCACGATTTTGCGTTCGACACGAATTTCTTCAGGAACAGCGCGCAGATGATCGAGCCCGCAAACGCGCCGGTGCCGACATTGCTGGTATCGGCCACTTTGGAGTCCATCATCGACTCGTACGGCGCCCATAGCGGCATGCGCCATAGCGGATCGCGCTGTTGCGTGCCGTGCTGCATCATCGACGAGGCAAGCGCATCGTCGTCGGTATAGAAGGGAATGACTTCAGGGCCGAGCGCCACGCGGGCGGCGCCGGTCAGCGTGCCGAGATCGATCAGAAGATCGGGCGAGTCCTCGTCTGCAAGCGCCAACGCATCGGCGAGAACGAGCCGTCCCTCGGCGTCGGTGTTGCCGACCTCCACGGTCAGTCCCTTGCGCGACGGATAAACGTCGAGCGGCCGGAATGCCGAACCCGAAACCGAATTCTCGACCGCCGGAATGAGAACGCGCAAATTCACGGGCAGCTTCCGGTCCATGATCATGTGCGCGAGCGCGAGCGCAGTCGCCGCGCCGCCCATATCCTTCTTCATCAGGAGCATGGCGCTGGACGGCTTCAGATCGAGGCCGCCGGTATCGAAGCACACGCCCTTGCCAACCAACGTGACCTTCGGATGCTTTCGATCGCCCCACCGCAAATCGATCAGCCGTGGCGGCCGCGCGGCGGCGCGCCCGACGGCATGGATGAGCGGAAAATTCTTCAACAGGAGTTCGTCGTCGGTGACGGCCTCGATCCAGGCGTCGTGCCGCTCGGCAAGAAGCCGCGTCGCCTCATGCAGTTCGGCCGGGCCCATGTCGTTCGTGGGTGTGTTGATCAGGTCGCGCGCAAGCATGACGCCCTCGGCGATCCGCGACAGATCGGCCGCATCGACGCCGTCCGGAGGCACGAGCGACACGGCCTTGCCGTTGCCCTTGCGATAGCGGTCGAACCGATAGGCTCCGAGCGCAAAGGCGAGTGCTGCGAGCCGCGTATCGTGCGCGGCGTTGGCGAAGCGGTATACGCCGGCCGGAAGCAATCCCGGCAACTTACCGGGGAGCATCGGATTGGCGGTCGCCGCGTCGTCTTCGAGCCCGAAGAGCACGGCGGCCATGCCGCCCTCCCCGCCCGGCACGGCCGCATATGAACCGGCCTTCGGCTCAAAGCCCGCCGCGTCCACGAAGGAGCGGGCCAGCGAACCGAGGCCCTCCCGAATACCGGGCCAGCTCGATTTGGTCACAAACCAGATGGAGATGGCCGCCTCGCGGCCCGATTCGGCAAAGGCTGGGTGCATCCGCGCTTCTTAACGGGTCTTCCGCGGCTCCGCCAATAGGCCGGTTTAACCAGCCGTTAGGGTTAACGCTTTATTGAGCGAAGATCGCGTGCGGGTCCGCACCCGCCGCCGATCGAGGCGCGCCATGTATCGTAGCAAGTCCAAGTCCCGCCTTCTCGCCAGTGCAGCCGTGGTTGCGGCTCTGATGCTTGGTGGATGCCAGACCGCTCAGCTCGGCACCACGACCGGTTCCATCGCACAGGCGTCTTCCGAGACCGACCCGCGCCACGATGCGCAGGTCTGGGGCGAGCGATACAGCAAGAACCAGAAGGACCCGGAAGCTGGCATTCGCTACGCGCAGGCGCTTCGCGCCATGGGCCAGCGCGCGCAGGCGGTCGCGGTCCTCGAACAATCCTCTCTCAACAATCCCCACAATGCCGAAGTCCTCGGGGCCTATGGCCGCGCGCTGGCGGATAGCGGCCAGTTCGCTCAGGCCCTCGACGTTCTGAGCCGTGCGCATACACCCGATCAGCCCGACTGGCGCATCCTTTCGGTTCAGGGCGTGGTGCTGGACCAGATGGGCCGCCACCAGGAAGCCCGGCGACACTACCTCAGCGCGCTTCGGATCGTGCCGGACGAGCCGTCCGTCATGTCCAACCTCGGACTTTCCTACGCGCTCTCGAAGAATCTGCGCGAGGCGGAGGACACGCTGCGACGTGCGAGCGCCAAAAGCAGTCGCGAGCCGCGTGTCCGTCAGAACCTCGCGCTTGTCGTCGGCCTGCAAGGACGCTTCCAGGAGGCTCAGGAGATCGCGAGCGCCGATCTCTCGCCGGAGGAGGCTGCGGCGAACCTCGAATATCTGCGCAACATGATCGCAGCGGAAAAGAACAAGGGCAAGCCGACACAGCGCCTGCTGCGGCAGGCGGCGAACAATTCGTAATCGGACAATTCCGCTTCCCGCGGGCTAGCCCCAAATCGCCAGACGCTACTGCAGCGCCATCACACGGATCGCGGCCGGGCCAAGAATGACGATGAACAGCACCGGCAGGAAGAACAGAATCATCGGCACAGTCAGCTTGGGAGGCAGCGCCGCGGCTTTCTTTTCGGCTTCGGCCATCCGCATGTCGCGGTTTTCCTGAGCCAGAACACGTAGCGTCTGCGCAAGCGGCGTGCCGTAGCGCTCTGCCTGCTGCAGCGCGACGCAGACCGATTTGACACCCTCGAGATCGGTGCGCTTGGCGAGATTGTCATAGGCCTGACGCCGATCCGGCAGATACGACAGCTCGGCCGTCGTCAACGTCAGCTCTTCGGCAAGCGCAATCGATTGCGTTCCGATCTCGTTCGAGACCTTCTTGAACGCAGCCTCGATCGACATGCCCGATTCGACGCAGATCAGAAGCAGGTCGAGCGCATCCGGGAACGCGCGGCGGATCGACAATTGCCGCTTCTGGATCTTGTTCTTCAGAAACAGCAGCGGCGCCTGCATGCCGAGATAGGTCGCAAACAGGCACATCCCGATCTTGATCGTCAACGGCTTGTCGATCTGAAGAATGACAAACACATAGAGCACCGAGAAGACGAGCGCCACGATCGGCGTCACCATCCGGAAGAACAGATAGGTGACATACGGCGCCTGACCGCGGTAACCGGCCTGAACGAGCTTTTCGCGCGCCTCTTCCTGCCCGACCCATTTGTTGAGCTGGAAATTCTCCACGGCCCTCTGCATGAATTGCTTGGGCGTCTGCCGCAACGTAACCTTTTCGCCGCGCGCCATCCGCTCGCGCTCGCGCTGACGGATCTTTTCGCGCTCGATTGCGACCGCTTTCATGCGTTTCGGCAGCGTATTGGTCGCCAGCAGCGGCATCGCAAGTGTCAGCACGGTGGCGACGGCGGCGATGCTCGCGAGAATCATCGCGAGCAGCCGGGTATCATGCAAGATGCCGATGATGATCTGGGTCATGACGCGCTCAGAAGTCGAAGTTGATCATCTTCTTCATCACCATGACGCCCATCGACATCCACATCGCGCTGCCGAGCAGCATCAACTGGCCTGTCGGATGGGTCCATAGAAGCTCGATGTAAGTCGGGCTGGTGATCCAGACGAGGCCCATGACAGCCGGCGGCAGCGAGCCGATGATCGCCGCGGAAGCCTTGGCCTCCATCGACATGGCCTGGATCTTCGCCTTCATCTTCTTGCGCTCACGCAAGACCTTCGAGAGGTTGCCGAGCGCTTCGGAGAGATTGCCGCCCGCCTTCTGCTGGATCGCGACCACGATCGCGAAGAAATTCGCTTCCGGCAACGGCATGCGCTCGTAGAGCTTGCCGCAGGCTTCTCCGAGCGGAAGCCCGATGGTCTGGGTTTCGATGATCGCCTTGAACTCGCTCTTGACGGGTTCCTGCCCCTCGGCGGCGATCATCTTCATGCTGTCCAGGAGTGGCAGACCCGCCTTGATGCCGCGCACGATGACGTCGACCGCATCGGGGAAGACAGCCAGAAAGCGGTTTTCCCGTCGCTTCTTGAGAAACAGCAGGATCCAGAATGGCAAGCCGAGACCTGCGGCAAAACCAAAGCCAAGCGCTGCCAGGGGGCCGAAGCCCATGCCAAACACCAAGCCGAACGCCACAATAGCCATTCCGACCGAGATCAAGGTGTACTGACGCGTCGTCCAGCTCAACCCGGCTTGCTGGATGCGCTGCGCGAGTGTCGGCCTCGCATTCTTGCGCTGGCGCAGCTCGAGGTCTTTCAGCGATTCCTCGACCTGCTCGCGCCGCGATTTCTGAGCACCCCGAACGGCGCGTTGCGCCGGTTGTGTCTGGGCCGCCGTCGCAACACGCCGTTCGACGTTCCGTTCGCCCGACAGCAGCGGATACAGGAACACCCAGGCCAGCCCGCCGACCGCCACGGTCGCGAGGATCGCCATCATCAGAGGCTGGTTGTCGAGGGCGAACATGATCAGGCCATCGCCTCTTCTTCGGCGCGAGCGCTCGCATCGAGCGCCGCGGCAAGCCGCTTCTCCTCATTGTAATAGCGAGCGCGGTCCCAGAAGCGCGGACGGCCGATCCCGGTTGAGCGGTGGCGACCTATCAGATTGCCCTGCGCATCTTCACCGACCATCTCATAGACAAACAGGTCCTGCGTGATGATCACGTCGCCTTCCATCCCGAGGACTTCGGTGATGTGCGTGATGCGGCGCGACCCGTCGCGAAGACGGGCAGCCTGGATGATCACGTCGACCGACGAACAGATCATCTCGCGGATCGTCTTCGATGGCAGCGAGAAGCCGCCCATCGTAATCATCGATTCAATACGGGACAGCGCCTCGCGCGGCGAGTTGGCGTGCAGCGTTCCCATCGATCCGTCGTGACCGGTGTTCATCGCCTGCAACAGGTCGAAGGCCTCCGGTCCGCGCACTTCGCCGACGATGATCCGCTCGGGTCGCATACGCAAACAGTTCTTGACCAGGTCGCGCATGGTCACCTGCCCCTCGCCTTCGAGGTTCGGCGGCCGCGTTTCCAGTCGCACAACATGCGGCTGCTGCAGTTGCAATTCCGCGGCGTCTTCGCATGTGATGATGCGTTCGTCGTCGTCGATGAACTGCGTGAGACAGTTCAGAAGCGTGGTCTTGCCCGAACCGGTGCCGCCCGACACAATCGTATTGACGCGGCAACGTCCGATGATCTTCAGGATCTCGGCGCCCTCCGGCGTGATCGATCCATACTTGACCAGCGTGTCGAGCCTCAGCTTGTCCTTCTTGAATTTGCGGATCGTGAGAGCGGGCCCATCGATCGCAAGTGGCGGAACGATCGCGTTCACGCGGGAGCCGTCCGGCAGGCGGGCGTCGCAGATCGGCGAGGATTCGTCGACGCGCCGGCCGACCTGGCTGACGATGCGCTGACAGATATTGAGGAGCTGCTGGTTGTCGCGAAAGCGGATGCCGGTTCTGTGGATCTTGCCGGCGACTTCGATATAGACCGTGCCCGACCCGTTCACCATGATGTCGGCGATGTCGTCGCGCGCCAGCAACGGCTCGAGCGGGCCATAGCCGAGAACGTCGTTGCAGATGTCGTCGAGCAGCTCTTCCTGCTCGGAAATCGACATGACGACATTCTTGATCGCAATGATTTCATTGACGATGTCGCGGATTTCCTCGCGCGCGGCGTCCGCATCAAGGCGAGCCAGCTGGGCGAGATCGATGGCCTCGATCAGCGCGCCGAAGATGGTTCCTTTGACTTCGTAATAGCTTTCGGATCGGCGGCTGTCGGTCGCGAGCACCGGCGCTTTCGTGGGCGTAGTTGGTGCGGACAGGATCTGGGCACCAAGCCCGGTTGACGGCAGCGGGGCCCGGCCTTCGCTGCTCATGGCCGCAGGCGGAGCAGCGGGCTGCGGCGCCGCAGGCGGGGGTGCGGGCGGTGGCGCCAATGTCGCAGCGCCCCCGACATGTGCACCCGGTAAAGGACCCGACACGTTACGCTTGCCAAACACGACTCACGAACTCCTGAACTAGGCGTTCTTGCGGAACTTCTGAAGCAGCGGACTGAACAGACTCGACTTCGTTTTCTTTGCCTCCGATCGGCCGGTCGTGAGCTGCGCAAGGTTCCGGAACATGTCCGCGACCTTGTGGCTGCCTGCGACCTCCGCAATCATCTGACCGTTATTGGCGGCGGTTCCGAAGAGCTGCGGTTCGAACGGGATGATGGCGGCCGGGTCGTCATCGAGTGCCTTGGCGAAGTCCGCCGGCTTGATTTCCGGCCGCTTCGGCACGCCGACCTGATTGAGCGCGTAGAACGGGCGATGGTCGTTGACGCGCGAGGCCTTCAGGTAATCGACGAGATTTTTCGCATTGCGCAGGTTGGCAAGGTCCGGCGCCGCGACGATCAGGATGTCGTCGGCAGCGAGCAGCGTGCGCTTCGCCCAGCCGGTCCATTGATGCGGCACGTCGAGCACGATGCATGGCACGGTGGCGCGCAACGAATCGAAGATCGCATCGAACGCATCCGCTCCGAAATCGTAAACGCGATCGAGCGTCGCCGGGGCGGCAAGAAGGCTCAGATTGTCCGAGCATTTCGACAGCAGCCGATCGACGAAATTCGTATCGATGCGGTCGGGAGAAAATACCGCATCCGCAATCCCCTGCGGTGGGTCCTGGTTGTAATCGAGACCGGCCGTGCCGAAGGCGAGGTCCAGGTCAGTAACAACCGAGTCGAGCGCCAGATCGCGCGCAATCGACCACGCCACGTTATGTGCGACGGTCGATGCGCCGACACCGCCCTTGGCGCCGACCACGGCCAGAATCCGGCCGACAGGCTTGGCATCGGGAGCCGAATACAGCCCGCAGACCGAGCGCACGATATCGAGCGTATTGACGGGCGCTATCAGGTAGTCGCTGACGCCGCGGCGAACGAGCTCACGATAGAGCGTCACATCGTTGTGCCGACCGATCACAACGACCCGCGTGCCCGGGTCACACACTTCGGCAAGCGAATCGAGGCCAGCCAGAACGACTTCCGGGCGCGATTCGAATTCGAGGATGATCACGTTCGGTGTTGGCGCGGAGCGGTAAGCCTCGGTCGCGGCCGTCATGCCGCCCATCTGAATTTTCAGATGGGCCTTGGCCAACCGCCGGTCTTCACCGGCCGATTGGACGGCCGCTGCGGTTTCGACGGATTCGCAGAACGCCTGGATCGAGATGCGCGGCGCCGGCGCGATATGTTCATCGCGCGCCGGCAGCTGCGCCGGATTTGCGTCCATTGCCGATTGTGGGGCGCTTCTCATCATTTCGCGACGTCGCTCACTTTACCCGCGTTCTGGTTCGGATAGTTGGTCTCCGGGCTCTGGCCCTGCCGGTACTTCTCGAGCACCATCGTGCGCCGCGACGTCCAAGTCGGCGCTTCGGCGCGTGGCTGTACGAGGTCTGCCGGATTGGCCACCATCGCAGCGAGATTGCGCTGGTTGGAGCAGCCGAGATTCCAGTAATTCAGGTTGTCGTTATACGCGGCGGTCAGCGTCGGCCCGAGATCGGCGGGCCACAAGCCGCAGGGGCCGGCTTCCGCGACAATGGTCGAGTATCTGAGTTTCAGCGTCGGGAATTTTTCCGGATTGTCCGGCGTGTATGGATGAACCGCGACGCTCTGCATCGGAACGCCCGACGCCGCGAAGATCGATTTGATCTCGCGCATCGCCTGCGACGCGGCGTACTGGTTCTGCGTCCCGGACGGAACATCGATCACGATGCCGCCGGTCGCTTCGCTCTTCCAGACCTTCGCAAAGGAGAGCACCTCGGCCCGTTGCGTCGGCGTCAACGAGCCCCGGCTTTGACCGATGAACACTTCGACTGTGCGCGAACCATCACGCAGTGCGATCTGGTGGCGCTTGCGATAGTCATTCGGGTAGCCGACGGTGTCGTTGGGCAGCATGCATCCGCCAAGAACCGAACCGATCAGGACAATTCCGGCGACCTTGAGCATCAACCTGCCGTCGCGTACGCGGCCGATCGTAAAGATCTGTGACATGCGATCGTCTCCTCGTACGCCCTTAGTCCAGGATGAAACCATACTTGCCGTAATACATGCGGTTCGGATCGACCTTGCCGGGGATGCCGTAGATCTTGTTGAGCCGTCCCATGAAGAAGCTCGACGGATCCGATGTGTCGGCGTAGCCGTCATCGGGGCGCGAGAGATCTTTCGGCGCGACCGCGCGCACGACATAGGGCGTGACAAGGATCATCAGTTCGGTCTGCCGGTTGACGTAGTCGCGGCTCTTGAAGAGCGCGCCCAGAATTGGAAGCTGCATCAGGCCCGGAAGCCCGTTGATCTGCTGCTTGGTCTGCTCCTGGATCAGGCCGGCGAGCGCCAGCGCGCCGCCTGACGGAATCTCCACCGTGGTATCGGCGCGGCGCACCTTCAGCGAGGGGATCTGACGGGCATTCTCGCCAACACCGAATTGCAGGGCGCCTTCGTTCGACAGTTCGGACACTTCGGTCGTCACCTTCATGCTGACGCGGCCTTCCGCCAGCACCACGGGCGTGAAGCCGAGGCTGATACCGAACTTCTTGAACTGGATCTGCGGCTGGCAGCTTGCGGCGCCACCCGTGACGTTGTCGCACGAATAACCGGCGAGGATCGGAAACTCGCCGCCCGCCAGGAAGTTCGCGGACTCACCGGAGATCGCGGTGAGGTTCGGTTCGGCGAGCGTGCGGATGACACCGGCACGCTCCATCGCACGCAGGATCGCGTTGACGCGATTGCCACTTCCCGAGGTGAAGGTGCCCGCGACAAAGTTCTCCGGAACGAGTGCAGAGCCGTGGACGGGGAACGGATTCTGGTTGTTGAAGTTGAGCACCGCCGAGCCGACGCCCACGGTGCCATTCAGATTGACGCCAAGCTGCTTGATGACATCGCGCTGTACTTCGGCAACGGTGACGCGCAGATTGATCTGATCGCGGCCCTTCACGGTGATGGCGTTCACCACCTTGTCGCCTGCGGCGGTCATCCCGGCGGTGCCGGCATTGAGAAGCCGGCCAGCCACGGCGAAAGCGGTTTGTGCATCGGCCGGGGTTGCGGCGATGCCGCTCAGCACGACACCGTCGGTCCCAAGTGCCTCGACGCGAATATCGCTGTCGGGCACGGCGTGCCGAATGGCTTCACGAATGCCGTTGAGATCGCGCTTGACCGCGAGGTCGAAGCCCGCGATCTGGCGGCCTTCGGCGTCGAAAAAGAAGATGCTTGTCTGACCAACCTTGACGCCGATCATGTAGGCGCGACGCGCCGAACGGACGACCGCGTTGGCGATCGTCGGGTCCGCGACGAGGACATCCTTTGCGTCACGCGGCAGATCGATGACCACCGCCTTGCCGACGCCGAGCGACACGGGACGTGAACTTGTCTCGCTGCCAACCACGCTGATCACCGGCGTACGGTACAGATCTGGCTCGGCGGCATGTACGGCGGTCGTCGCCACCGTGGCCAGCGCGGCCACGATGAAAAGCGTCCGGATCGTCGTCTGGTTCGCCATGAAGCGGCTTCCTTCCTTCAACCTATTTCGACGTGGCGGTCGTAGACACGCCGAACCGCACGATGTTCACGCCAGTGCGCCGCGCTGCCGGATTTTCTTCGGCATCGGCGGCAGTCTTTGATGTATCGACGACGCTGCGCAGGGCGAGCGACAGGACGCCGGCCTGCTTGCCGGCTGCGAGAGTTTCAGCCTGGACCGGCGTCAGCTCGAGCGTGACGGTCTTGCCGATCACGACCTTCTGGCCGTTCTTGTCTTCCACCGTCTGGTCGACGGCGAGCACGCGCACATTCGCGATGATGGTCTCGCTGGTGTAGGATTCGATGCCGTTGCGCTTCTCCGCTTCGCGGTCCCGTCGCGCCAGGATCACATCGACATAGTCACCCGGAATGACGAAGCCGCCCGCGCTGGTTTCGGCGCTGATTTCGGTCGCGACTGCGCGCATGCCGGCGGGGAGGATGGCCGACAGGTAGCCCGAGGCGTTCGCTTTCACCAGGCGCGATTCCTGAATCGGCTCGCCGGCAAAGAAAGTGCCGCCGCGCACGATTGAGCCGGCAATCTGTTCGATCGCGTCGGGCCGGTCGCTCTTGCGGATGAAATTCGGACCGGCGGACGCAGCCGGCCACATCTGCCAGCGCAGCTCATCCGGCTTGACGGCCGTGCCCTGGCCGATATCGCTATTCGCGACGAGGACGTCGACGGTTTCGAGCTTCGCCACCGGGGCCGGCGGCGGCGCCTGAACGGCCGATCGGCCTGCCAGCAGTGCCGCGAGGCCACCTGCTGCGACCGCAACCCCAAGGACAATGAGTCGCGCGGCTCTCATACGCTTCACTTTCCACGAATGACGCATTCGGCCGGGACATGGCCGTGAGGGTGAGTTTCACCACCCAAAGGTCAATTCGTGGTTAATGAGCGGTTTGCAAACCAAGTTAATTTTGTCTTGATCTGGCTCGGGAAACGGAACCCGTCAGCCGATGGGAAGCGGCTTCATCCAGATCGTATAGGGATAGACCGCGATCGCGGCGCTGGCGAGTGCGATGCCGTAAGGCACGCCGGCATCCGCACGATGCAGCCGCAACGCCCAGTCCTGCCCCTCCAGCATGGCCGGCAGCGGCATCAGCCGATAACGCATGATCGCAAGGGTCAGGACGCCTCCGAACAGTGAGGCATAGATCAGATAGGTCATCAGGGGATCGAAACCGAGCCAGAGCGCAGTCGCCGCGGCAAGCTTGGCATCGCCGCCGCCGATCCAGCCGCATGCGAACAGTGTGAAGGTGACTGCCAGAACCGTCAGCCCCGCACCGAGATGCGACAGCAGCTCGGCTCCGCCCATCCCGATCAAAAGCGCCATGACGAAGAACCCGGCGATCAGAAGCAGCGACACCCGGTTCGAGATCGTCATCGTAAACAGATCGCTAAACGCAGCGAAGGCCATAAGCGCCGGAAACAGAAACAGGCGAATGGCGTCTGTCATCATCACAGTCATGGCCGCACTCACAACACCAACCTGACTCTGAAACTAGCAGCCGGCCCTTGCGGTTCAGTTATCGCCGCATACCGTTCCGGAAAAGGCAAAGCCGCGCCCGAGGGGTGACCTCGGGACGCGGCTTCGCACTCGGCCACCAATTACTTCAGGGCGCCCTGGACCGACGTAAAGGTCGAGGTCAGCTTCGTGCCGAGGCCCTGCACGACGGTGATGATGGCGACGGCAATGCCAGCCGCGATCAGGCCGTATTCGATGGCAGTCGCACCCGACTCGTCACCAATGAACTTCTTGAAGGTCACCATTGTTATAGCTCCGTTGAGACAGCGTTTTTGAACCAGACTTGAACCAGACAACCGGTGTGGCCGGCAGTGACGCGAACCTACCGGGCGCGATTGAAAAATCCGTAAGGGCGATGATCCCCGTTTTTGAGGTTGGCTTCATCTTCCGTTAGCGATGATCTCGCCGATGGACGCGATGGGCACGAGGCCGGCGTCGGGAAGACCGCCGAACATGCCGCATCCGGCACGCGGCGCTTGCGCCGGAAACATCGATGAAATGCAGGTTTTTCGAATCGAAGCCGACAGTCAGCCCTGCGGCGAAGGCCCTCTGGCCGCGGCCCCATCCCCGGTAACGGGAAGCAACGCCGAGACCGGCCGGACCAATGTCTTGACCGATTTTTCGGGCTGGCCGTCTGAATCTGAGGTTAAGGAAGATTTGAAGCAAATTTGGAAAGCACTGTCTGGAACGTCGCAAAGCCTCCTGGCGGACGAGCGCGCGAGAAAGGCGAGCCGCCAGTCATTCTGTGACATCCCGTTCGGGAAAGATTCACCAATTTGCGGTGAATTGTCTCTGTGGGATCGTCCTGTCCGGCGTCCACCAGTGTTGATGTGTGCGGAGTAGCGTGATGGCGGCGCGTTCTGGCGTTCGGAGCTTTTTCCGCTCCGCATTTTTTAGCGCGACAGCGCTCGCACTTCTGATGACAGCGGCGCAGGCCGGCGACATTCCCCCAAGCGAAATCCTGAATGTCAGCATGGACGAGGCCAAGCTGATCCGGCTGCCGGATCGCGTGGCCACCATCGTGGTCGGGAATCCACTGATCGCCGACGCGTCGCTGCAGCCGGGCGGGCTTGTGGTGTTGACCGGCAAAGGTTACGGCGCGACCAACTTCATCGCACTTGACCGCCAAGGCAATGCTCTCCTTGAAAAGATCATCGAGGTGCGGGGCGCGATCGACACCGTGGTCGTATACAAGGGCGTCAACCGCGAAACCTATAGCTGTGCGCCGAACTGCCAGCCCGTCATTGCGCCAGGCGACACCCAGCAGTTCTTCAATCAGGCGCTGGTTCAGACCACGGCCCGGAGCACACAGGCGAGCGCGATGTCCGCCCCGCGCTGATCCACAGCGAGCGCCATCGGCGTCGTGGTTTCCGAAGTGTGAATCGCACACTGTTGTTTGTCCGGAACCCGGGCAACCATTCACAAACGCGTCTTTGCTAGAACCTGTTGGTGCGGGCGTCGTGCGTCCGATCAATGGGTGAGCGTTATGTCGAAGGCCGTGAGAAAAGGTGCGACATCGCACTTTGTACGCCGGTTTACACCGCGCATTCTTCGCCGCTTTGCCCGCAAGAAAGACGGCGCTGTCGCGGTCGAATTCGCGATGGTCGCGGCGCCCTTCCTTGCGCTGGTTTTCGCGATCCTTGAAACCGCACTGGTCTTCTTTGCTGGCCAGGTCCTTGAGACAGCCGCGTCGGACTCCGCGCGTCTGATCATGACGGGCCAGGCGCAGAAGAACGGCTTCAACGAGACAAAGTTCAAGGAAGAGGTGTGCAACCGCGTTTTCGGCCTGTTTGATTGCAACACCGGCATCAAGGTCGATGTGCGCACCTACTCGTCCTTCAGTTCGGCCAACATGTCGAAGCCGATCGACGCCAATGGCAACGTCACCTTTACGCCGATGTTTCAGCCGGGAACGCCGGGCGACATCGTGGTCGTACGCCTGCTCTACGAGTGGCCGGTTTTCGTGTCGCTGCTCGGACTCAATCTCGCCGACCTGTCCGGCGGCAAACGTCTGCTGATGGCGACAGCTGCATTCCGCAACGAGCCCTATCAATGAAACACGTCATGATCGGCCGTATCGAAAGCATTCTCGCCCGGCTTGTGACCCGGCGCCTGTCCGAGTTCACGCGCGACAAGCGCGGTGTCTCCGCAGTCGAGTTCGCAATGCTGCTGCCGCTGATGCTGACGCTATATCTCGGCGGCGTGGAGGTGTCCCAGGGCATCAGCATCGATCGCAAGGTGACGCTGACCGCGCGCACCGTCGCCGACCTTGTGGCTCAGGTCGCGAGCATCGATACCGCGGGCATCAACGCGGCTCTCGGCGCATCCACGGCCGTCATGGCGCCCTACCCCGACTCGAGTGTGAAGGTCACGGTGTCGGTGATCGATATCGACGCGAACGGCAACGCCAAGATCAAATGGAGCGCCACCAAGAACGGCACCGCGCGTGCGGTCGGCTCCAGCGTGACCCTGCCCGCGGCGCTGAATGTGCCATCGACCTCCCTGGTTTGGGGCGAAGCCTCCTACACATATAAGCCGTCGATCGGCTATGTCGTCACCGGGACGATGAACCTGAGCGATCAGATCTACATGCGGCCGCGGCTGTCCGACACGATCCAGAAGATCTGATGCCATCGCGCGGGGTCGCGCGTCATGCGCGCCCCCGAAGCGGTCGTCACGGGATCGGCAAGCTCGTCGTCGACTTGATCTTCTCCATCGCGAACCGCGACGTGACGTTCTTCAACGGCGAAGACGCAATCAGCTTCTTGTAGAAGGTGTCGTAGGCCTGCATGTCCTGCACGACGACGCGCAGCATGTAATCGACATCGCCGGCCATCCGGTAGAATTCCATCACTTCCGGCATTGCGCTGACCGCGCTCGCGAAGCGGCTGAGCCAGCCCTCGGAATGATCGTCGGTCTCGACCGAGACGAAGACGCTGATACCGAGCCCGACCTTGTCCTGATCGACGATCGCGACCCTCTTCTGAATCACGCCCTCGGCCTCGAGGCGCTGAATGCGCTTCCAGCAAGGCGTGGACGACAAGCCCACCCGCTGGCCGATCTCGGCAACCGAGAGTGAGGCATCTTCCTGCAATGTCAGGAGAATTTTCCGATCAATGGCATCCATTCAGCACCTAGAATATTATTCCATTTTAAGGGTCACAGGATGCTATACATGGAACATTGTTCTCCATGGAAGCCTATTTTTCGGACCTCGCATCAAGAAACTGCTCCACCTCATCCCGCTCCGGCGCTGCCGCACCACCCCCGATCCGGCTGCACTTGATCGCAGCTGTGGCCGCGGCAAAGCGCATCGCCGCCGGGATGGCCTGGCCCTCGGCCAGAGCGAGCGCAAAGGCCCCGTGGAAAACATCCCCCGCGCCCAATGTATCGACCGCCTCGATCCGGAAGGCCGGCAACCGGCGGATCGCACCTTTTTCGAGCCACAGCATGTCCTGCTGCCCGTGCGTGACGGCGAGAAAGGCATCGGTTCGCTCCGCGACCAGCGAGAGCGCGGCGGCAAGATCGTCAGTACCCGCTGTCGTGCGCAGCCCGTCGGTGGAGAACACGATATGCGTGGCCACCGTCAGAAGATCGTCGGTCAGCCGCGTCGGCTTGTCGCCGTCGAGAACGACGATGTTGCCTGCGGCCGCGGCCGCGCGCGCGACCGGCAGCACGAATTCCGGAAAGCGATTATCGATCAGCACGGCATCGGCGCCCGCAATCGCGTTTTGCGGATCGTGTGGCCGCGCAACCTCGATCCTTGGATCGCGGTAACTCACGATGGTTCGTTCGCCATCACCGTCGATCAAGATCGAGGACCGCGACGAGACCGCCCCGTCTACGCGCACGACAGGCGCAACATCGATGTTCTCGTACTGAAGTTTGGCCAGAACGTTGTCGCCGGTCAGATCGCGACCGGGCGGGCCTCCCAGGGGAGAGATTACACGCGCGCGTCCGCCGAGCCGGCTGATTGCAATCGCGGCATTCGCCGCGCATCCGCCGAGCACCGAAAAGAAATCTTCCGCGCGGGTCTTGGTGCCGGGAGCCGGAAATGCAGACAGGCGATACACATGATCGATCACCGACATGCCGGCGCAAACGATCAGCTTTCCACCGGTGGAGTTAGGTGAAGACGCCATCGCCCTTTTCTACCCACGCGCGGATGATGTGATGGGCGATCGCCACCGGCGGCGGCGTGCCGAGACCTTCCGGATGCGTCCGCATCAACATCGTTGCGGCTTCCTCGCGCGAGAACCAGCGGGCATCCTCAAGCTCGTCGTAATCGACGACGATGTCATGGGAGGTCGCCTCGGCATGGCAACCGATCATCAGCGACGAGGGAAACGGCCAGGGTTGCGAGGCGAAATAGCGGACGCGCCCGCAGCGAATTCCGGCTTCTTCCAGGGTTTCGCGTCGCGCCGCCTCTTCGATGGTTTCGCCCGGCTCGACAAAGCCGGCGAGGCACGACCACATGCCCGGCGCAAAGCGCGACTGCCGGCCGAGCAGGCATCGATCGCCGCTGACCGCCAGCATGATCACGACCGGATCGGTTCGCGGAAAATGCTGCGCCTTGCAGTGCGTGCAATCGCGCCGCCAGCCAGCCTGCACCACCTCGGTCGGATGACCGCAATTGCTGCAGAAGTGTCGCCGCGCATGCCAGTGCAACAGCGCCTTCGCCTCCGCGAGCGGCGCGAGATGATCGGAAGGAACGAGGCCCTGAACCGCGATCGAGCGCAGATCGGTGACGTGAAACCGTTCGTCCGCCTTGAGGGTCTCGATCGCATCATGCGGCAGTGCCACACCGAACCGGCCGGCGTCACGCACAAGACCCAGAAACACGCGCTCGGCCGCCGGGGCCAGGGCTGAGATCTCCCTCGCCGAGAACATCGGATAGAAGCCATCACCCGATCGCTTCAGCACAACCATCTCGCCGCCGACGAGATAGAAGCCGCACGTCTCCTGTGCGGCGCAGGCATCGAGAAATTGCGGATCGATCCGCCGCACGGCGGCGCGATCGAGCTGGCTGTCGACATAGCCGAGCGTCGGCCAGGGGCCGAAGGGGAGCGCTTTCTGCATCGTCAGGACACCCAGAGTTTCTTCTTCATCGCATCCATGAACCGGTCGAGCTCAGTGAAGTCGTGGTCGAGCGGTTCTGCTGCGCCCCAGACCGGCTTCGGCCAGGCCTTATCGGTCTTGCGGCGGGCGATGACATGCACATGAAGCTGTGGGACAGCATTCCCCAAAGCGGCAACGTTCAGCTTGTCGCACTTGGTGACATCTTTCAGCACCCGGCCGACACGAGCGATCTCTACCATCAGCTGGGCCTGCTCGACCTCGTCCAGATCGATGATCTCGACA
>Ga0180218_1001122_pt1 | contig 17279 bp, 14 predicted proteins | sample eDN3rd37CKraftBY_FD_151334 | JGI IMG/M metagenome (GOLD analysis project Ga0180218, IMG submission 151334) | Enriched backyard soil microbial communities from Emeryville, California, USA - eDNA 3rd pass 37_C Kraft BY (version 2) (version 2) | ecosystem: Environmental > Terrestrial > Soil >...
CGAAGACCTCCACGGCGCGTCGAACGCCAGTCTGCGCGCCTTCCGGGGTCGACAGGTCGGCCGCCAGCGTCTGGAGGCGATCAGCGCCGGCAATCTGCGCAAGTTTCTCAAGAGCGGTCTCGTCGCGGTCCACCGCGACGACATTGCACCCTTCCTCGATCAGCCGCGCAACGATCGCGACCCCGATCGCTCCAGCGCCCCCTGTGACAAGGGCGACTTTTCCTTCAAGCCCACGAAAACTCATTCAGCTTCACCAGGGATATTCCATCATCGCCGCACATCTGCGACATCGGGCCGTCGAGCCGTGCCGGCGACCGGGCTTTGATCCGCAGGCGGGCCCACCCGCCTGCGGAAGGATCCGCTCCGCTAATCCTGAATGACGAGAGGCTTCCCGGGCGTCGCAGCTCCCAGGAGGTCGGCTCCGGGGACCCTGGCCTCATCGGCAACCACCCAGCCGAGTTCATCGTTCTTCGGATTGAGCTTGATCAGGTTGATGTCCGAAATCACCTGGTGATCTTCCTTCCGGAAGGAGATCTCACCTTTCGCGCTCTCGAACTTGACCCCCTCGAGGGCGTTGATGACCGCATCGGTCTCCGTGGATCCCGCCGCCTTGATCGCGTTGACATAGGCATACAGCGCCATATGGGCGGGCCCGATATAGCCGGTCGGATACTTGTCGCCGGTCCGCTTGACGTACTCCTCATAGAGCGCGCGTCCGGCCGGTATGTTCTGGTAGGACCCGTAGTACCAGTGGCTGCCCGACCAGAAGTTCTCCGGCAGGTTCTGCTTGAGCGTCTTGGCGAAAACCAGCTCGCCGCTGAGGTCCATGAAGACCTTGACCTTTCTCGTCAGGCCGAACGGACGAGCCTGCGTGATCATCGTCAGGAAGTCCTCGCCCGTCAAAGACTGATAGACCGCCTCGACCGGCTGACGCATGAGGCTCGAAATCTGGTTCTTGAAGTCGATTGCGCCGAACTTCTGCAGAATCGGATCGGAGAGCTCGGCCGGCTTGCTTGCGAGCTGGGGGTAGAACTTCTTGAGGCCGCTCGAATAGGATCGCCAGAGGGCATGGCCGAACTCCACATCGGGGAGAATGCCACCCCACTTCGTGATGTCGGGATACTTTTCAGCCGCAAGTCGCGCCTGCGCCTGCGCGCGGCTATAAGCACTGTCCGTGATACGGAAGAAGTTCCGGTTGAAGGATTCGTGCGTCAGAGAATCCGCGACCGAACCGATCGTGATCAGGACGCTCTTGGCATCCGGCATGATCCCGGCGATCGCGAGCGCCGACGGCGTATTGAGGCCGCCGATGAAGAGGTTGATCCCCTCCCCCATGAGCTCTCGCGCTGCAGCGAGAGCCGCGTTGGGATTGGCCTTGTCGTCGCGGAGAACGATCTCGAGCTTTCGCCCGAGCACGCCGCCGGCGGCATTGATCTGGTCGACCGCAATCTGGGCGGAGAGCTGGCAATCGGGAGCGTAGCTCGCCTGCGAGCCCGTCAGAGGCAGCAGAAGTCCGATCTTGATGGGACCGCTCGTCTGCGCGAAGGATCCATAAGGCCTGCCGAGCGCGACCGCGCCCAGAGCCGCCGCGCCACCCAGAACAGTTCGTCGAGAAACCCGTCTTGTCATCATTTCCTCCACAGCGGACTTCCAGATGGCCAGCCGCCACTCCCATTCTTGTTCTGTCGACCATCGCCATCCGATTGGGTTCGACGCGGTCGTTGGTTGGAAGTTAATCACCGGCTCGCAACGGCGTCAACGGCTTTTCGAAATCGTATTCGACTTAAAAAATGATCTCGCACCGCACCATAGCTCTCCGCAATATCAGTCTGTAACCCGTATGCTATAAGGTGTATCTCTCCATTCCCAGTATCATCTCGGCCCGCTTCGCCACTCATCAAGAGAATTTAATTTCAATTCAAAATTGTTGACGCGTGGCGTGGCCGAAGATACTCTTTTGGGAGAATGGAGACTGCGCGCCGGCATCAGGCCCGGACATTCGCGCACGCTGGTCATGGCGAAGCTCATGGCCAAGCAATTGCTTTCGGAGTTGCGCTTGTTCTATCGAGCTGATCCGCGTTTGCCACAATACGAGATGGCGGTGCCTCCGGAGTGGATTGACGGCAACAAGCATGTCAATGCCTGTTATTACCTTGCGGCGGTGAAGGATCCGGCAATCGCCGCGCATAATGAATGGGATTATGGGATCGAGTTCAGAGCCCGGACGGGTCAATCGAACTTCGTCCTGGAATCTCAGGTCGTCCATATCCGGGAACTCCTCCTCGGCGACAGGCTCCTGGTGACGACGCGGATCCTCGAGTTGGACGACAAGCGCCTGCACCTGCTGTTCGAGATCATCAATCAACGGGAAGGTTACCTGGCGGCGCTCGCCCAATATCTTACGATCCATGTCACCATGGGACCGCCCCCGAAATCCTGTGCCATCCCGGACGATCTCCGCTCAAGGCTCGAGAGAATTCAGACCATCCATTCGCAAGTGCCGATGCCGCCGGGAGCCGACAGATTGAAGCGCCTCGGCCCTCCCAATCGGGTCAAGGAGGCCACGCAATGAATTTCCAATCCATTGCTGTCGAGTGCTTTGGCCCCGTGCGACGCATCAGTCACAACCGGCCTGATTTTCGCAATGCGGAGAGTCGCGAATTGCTGGACGAACTCGATCAGGCCATCACCATGGCCGTCGAGGACGACACGGTGCGGGTCATCATTCTGGCCGGAAAAGGCGACCACTTCTCTGCAGGGCACGATCTCAAGGAGGCGCAGCGGGAGCGTTCCGGGTTCTCGGTCGAGCAACGCTGGGCTTATGAAGAGAAGCGTTACTTCGAGTACTGTCTCCGCATACTGAATGCCCCCAAGCCGATGATCGCCCAGGTTCAGGGCGCCTGTATCGCCGGTGGGTTCATGGTCGCCAATATGTGCGACATCATCATCGCATCGGAGGACGCGTTCTTTGCGGATCCTGTCGTTCATACCCTGGGCGCGGCCGCCGTTGAGGTTCTCGTCCATCCGTGGGTGCTGGGACAGAGAAAGGCACGGGAGCTGCTTTATACGGGCGGACGCTTGAGTGCCGCGGATGCGGAGAGATTGGGCATGGTCAACCGGGTGGTGCCCCGCGAAGAGCTTGAGGCGGCAACACTCGCCATGGCGGAGAAAATCGCCGAGGCGCCTCCTTTCGCCCTGCGCATCCTGAAACGCTCCTTGAACCGGACTCTGGATGCTCAAGGCTTCGGAGTTGCCCTTGCGGCACATTTCGATACCCACCAGCTCTCGCACCTGTCCGAAGCGTTCCAGTCGATACGAGCTGCCGGCTTGGCCGAGGCGATAAAGAAAAGCTAGCCACTCTTGGCGTTATACAGTAATGCGGGCTTGGATGAAGGAGGCGCAGGCGGGCGCAATCATCCTTGACCGGGGATCCCTCTCAAGGAAGACTGATGCAGGTGGCAACGAAACAAAGTCGGGCGAAGAAGATGGCACCTACAGGTAGAACGCCCAAGAAGTCGGAAGTCACGCGCGCACGTATCTTGGACGCGGCCGCTTTTGTCTTCCGTCGCAAAGGGTATGCTCTGGCGCGGCTCTCCGACATCTCAAAAAAAGCAAAAACCCAGACCAGCAGCATTTACTACTACTTCGAGTCCCGTGAAGCGATTGTCGCCGAAGTTCTCACCATTGCGAACGAGCGCACGACGATATTCGTTCGGAAGGCCCTGGAAGAGGTTCCAGAAGGTTCAAGCGTCCGCGAGCGGATCACAGCCGCAATTCGCGGCCATTTCGCGATCACCCTTTCCGGAGACGATTACATTTCCGCGCACATGCGCATCTTCGATCAAATCCCGGCGAAGCTACGAGATCATTTTCTGAGGGTTCTCGATGAGAACGCTCAGGTGTGGCGTGTCCTCTTCAAGGAAGCGCAGGAGACCGGCCAGATCCGAAGCGACTTGGACATATCGGTCCTGCGGCTCCTGTTACTGGGCATGATGAACTGGTCTGTCGAGTGGTATAAGCCGGGACGCCTCACTCCGGACGAGATTGCTCAGCAAGCGGCCAAGATTTTGTTCGAGGGGATAGGTCCTTCTCCGTCCGCATTGCCGAAAGCCGAAAGCCGCATGAGCGACCCCGCCAAGGCAAAGGGCACCAGGAAGAGACCTCGGGCGAAGGTAACCAGCGTTTCGGCTTTATAGCCCGGGGATTGTTCAGGCGGCGACGATCCGTCGACGGGCCGATGAGCATGATGGGTCAATCGAAGGATCAGCCTCAGCGTGCTTAGGCGCATGGACTAAGGCTGCGCCTCTCTACGATTGGACCAGATCCGCCGCCATCTTTCTTAGAAGATCCTTCCGGATCTTACCCGAAGGCGTTTTGGGGAGCTCTTCGAGCTCTTCGATGCGAACCGGGATCTTCTGCTTGGCCAGACGGCGCTCGATGAGAAACCGGGATGCCTCCCCTTGGTCGAGCGACCTGCCGCTCTCGCATACGACAAATCCGCAGACAGCTTCGCCGAGCCGCGCATCCGGCATGCCGACGACGGCCGCTTCGCGAACAGCAGGATGCTCCAGGAGGTGATCTTCGATTTCGCGCGGGCTGAGATTCTCCCCGCCGCGGATGATCAGATCTTTTGACCGCCCGGTCGTGACAATATAGCCGGGCGGATCGATCTTGCCGAGATCGCCCGTGCGGAAGAAGCCCTGCTCATCGAATGCCTTCACGTCATCATTCGGATCAAGGTAGCCGACCGAGACCTGAGGACCTCTCGCGAGAATCTCACCTTCAGCGCCTTGGCCAAGATCCTGTCCCGTCGCAGGATCGCAGATGCGTACTTCGGAATTCCAGATTTCGCCGTCGGTTTCGGCGGCCAGTCTCGCATCGCCGTTCCTGACACCGAAGGCAATCGGTCCTGCGAGTTCGGACGCTCCGTAGATCCGACAGACCGTGCAAGGCTTCAGCGCACGCGCCGCCCTGTAGGCAAGCTCCGGAGGCACAGGAGCCCCTCCACATGGGAAAAGCCGCAAGCTGGACAGAGGCTCGCCGCTGCGTTCGACCGCCTCGGCCAGTTCCTTTAGGAAGGGCGTTGCTCCAAAAGCGATCGTGCATTGATGCTGCCTTATCAGCTGCACGGCCATGTCGGCCTGCCAGACATCCATCAGTACTGCGGGAGTGCCGAGAACGAAGGGCTGCTCCAAGGCATAGAGATAGCCGGTGATGTGACTGACCGGCGAGGCCATGAAGACGACATCTCGAGGCGTGACGTCCCAGAACTCCCCGAAGGCGTGGATCGCCGCCATGATCGTATTGTGGGTATGAAGGACCCCCTTCGCTCGGCCGGTCGTCCCGCTCGTGTAGAGAATGAGCTTGATCCCATCCGGATCGACTGCAGCCGGGTCAAAATGCGCTCCGCCTGTCGAGATGGTCTGCTCGAACGTTGCAAACTCGCTGGGCTCATGGCCGCGCACGACGACGACATTCATCAGATGCGGGAGGTTTGGCCGGAGCCGCCGAACCATATCCAGATAGCTGAAATTACGGAACCGCTCCGGCACGAAGAGGATCCGGCTTTTGCAATCTGCCAGCATATAGCCGACTTCGGCATCCCGGTAGATCGGCACCAGCGGATTGACGACGTAGCCGCCGATCGCCGCGGCCAGATTGATGACCGCAGCCTCGTACCAATTCGGCAGCTGGTACGAGATGACTTCGCCTGGCGTGAGACCTATGGCCCTGAGATGACCGGCGAGCGCCTGCGCTTCTCCTACGAGCCGACCATAGGAAACGGCTAGATCGCCATCGTAAATTGCGATCTGATCGGCAATCTCCGGAAGCTGCTGGAATGCCATCGTGGCGATGGTCTGGTCCCGCCACTGGCCCGCCGCACGATAGACATCCCCGAAGCGATCCCTGCGGATCTGCCACGACAGGGCCCTCGATTCACCGTGCTGCACACGCATCTCCTCGAATGAAACTGCACTATAATTCGCAGGCCTCCGCACCGCGCAGACCGGCCAATTCAGCGATGGCAGTTTACCGAATCGAATTTCGAAATCAACGTCGCGAGTCTGATTTACCTAAGCGTGTCCGGTGCCGTTTGGGAGAAACATTCCGGCCCTCGAAAGCATCGTTGTCGCCACCACACTATCAGCAGCTATGCGTCGATGCCGAATGCACATACTCGCGTAATGTGGCCGCTGCTCCCCCGGCGTATGCACCAACTGATATTCTGATTTTGAACATTGACGCCGCAAGTCCTGCAGTGGATGCAGTCCTGCGGACTTGAACAGCATCCTGAAAGGCCGCATTCTATCTTCGGCTACAAGCCGAACAATAAGAGTATTCGGGAGGAAGTGGATGAAACTTAAGTCAACACTACTGTCCATTCTCTTGACTGGCCTTGCTGCAGGCACAGCCCAAGCGCAGATTGCCATCAAGCTCGGGATCCTGACGGACCGTTCCGGTGCCTATTCCGACATTGGTGGCGAGGGCTCAGCCGTTGCAGCGCGCATGGCCGTCGAAGACTTCGCGGCGAAGTCCTCCAACAAGGGCATCAAAGCCGAGGTCGTCACGGCGGATCACCAGAACAAGCCGGATGTCGGTTCCAGCATCGCGCGGCAATGGTATGATCGGGAGGGAGTGGACGTCATCCTGGATGTCCCCACATCGTCCGTAGCGCTCGCGGTCAGCCAGATCACCCGCGACAAGAACAAGATCTTCATCAACTCGGGGGCGGCCGCGTCCGATCTGACGGGCGCGCAATGCTCGCCGAATACCGTGCATTGGACCTACGACACCGTGCAGCTTGCAAACGTCACCGGCGGCGCGATGGTCAAGCAGGGTGGAGACAGCTGGTTCTTCATCACGGCCGATTATGCATTTGGCCATGCGCTCGAACGCGACACCTCGGCGGTCATTCAGAAGAACGGCGGAAAGGTGATCGGATCCGTCCGCGCGCCCTTCCCGACGTCTGATTTCTCCTCCTTCCTGCTGCAGGCACAATCCTCAAAGGCCAAGGTGATCGGCCTCGCCAATGCCGGCACCGATACCATCAATTCCATCAAGCAGGCGGGCGAATTCGGACTGACCCAGCAAGGCCAGGCCCTCGCGGGCTTGCTGGTCTTCGCGTCCGACGTGAAAGCCCTCGGCCTCCAGACGGCACAGGGGCTTGTTCTGAGTGAAACCTTCTATTGGGACCTGAACGACCAAACCCGTGCCTTCTCCAAGCGCTTCGGGGAACGGCTCGGCGGCAAGATGCCGACTATGGTTCATGCGGGCGTTTATGCCGGTGTCCTGCACTATCTCAAAGCCGTGGAGGCTTTGAACAGCAAGGACGCCCAGCAGGTCATGGCCAAGATGAAGGAGATGCCGACGGACGACCCGCTCTTTGGGAAAGGCCGGATCCGTGCCGATGGCCGCAAGATCCACGATGCGTATCTGTTCCGGGTCAAGGCACCCAAGGAATCAAAGGGCGAGTGGGACATCTATGAGCTTCTCGCTACCGTCCCGGGGGACCAGGCGTTCAGGCCGGAGACCGAAGGTGGCTGCCCGCTCGTGAAGAAGAGCTGAGCGAAACCGTTCAGGGGAGCGCGGATCCACGCTCCCCTGACTGGCCTATCCACTTCGTTCCGCGAACTCTGAACAACCACTGAGCCGCGGCTATCAATCGCGGCTCAAGACATCGACGGCATGCTGCGCGAAGCTTGCCGCCAGAGGGCCGACGGCAGCGGCATTCGCATCGGCAGCATTGCCGGCCTTCGCCCGCGCCGCGATGCCCTCGAAGATGACGGCGAAGCGAAAGAGCGCGAAAGCCTTGTGGAAACGGGTCATACGAAGCCCATGGCTGGCCGCTTCATAGTAGGCTTCCGTGAATTCGGCCTCACTCGGGATTCCAAGTGCCGCCAAGTCCAGCCCCAGCAATCCACCATATTCGTGCGGCGCGGAGTGCCACCCCATACAGGCATGGGCCAAGTCCGCCAGAGGATGCCCAAGCGTGGACAATTCCCAATCGAGGATGGCGATGACACGCGGTTCCTGTTGGCGGAACATGACGTTCCCGATCCGGAAGTCGCCGTGCGTTACGACCGTCGCATCATCATCGGGGATGTTCTGCGGCAGCCATTCGATCAACCGCTCGATGTTTTCATCCGTGCGCGTCCGGGAGAGTTCCCACTGCTTGGTCCAGCGTCCTATCTGACGGGCGAAGTAGTTGCCACTCTTTCCATAATCCGAGAGGCCGACACTGGCCGGATCGACATTGTGAAGCGCTGCCAGCGCTTGTGCATGCGAGCGATACATGAGGCGGCGCTCGTTGCTCGAAAGGCCCGGGAGCGCGCCGTCATGGAAGACGCGCCCCTCCAGACGATCCATGATGTAGAAGGGCGTTCCGATGACCTCTCGGTCATCGCAATAGAGAACAACGGTCGGAACGGGAACGCCAGCCTTCTTCAAAGCGCCCATGACACGGTATTCACGATCGATCGCGTGAGCGGACGGGAGCAACTCGCCGGGAGGCTGCTTGCGGAGAACGAGCTGTCTCGTTTCATAGCCCACGAAGAAAGTCGGGTTGGATTGACCGCCAGCGACCCGCTCCAGGGTCATGGACCCGCCGAGGCCCGGGATCGACGCACGCAGGAAGCGGTCGAGCCTGCCGGTGTCGAAATCCGGTGGATGAATATCGGCGCTCAAAGAATTATCGGCCATCAGCGGTCTCCTGATCTGCGTGAGGAAAGGGCTCAGGATCTCTCCGAGGCTCGCAATTCCGCGCGCAGCTGGAACTTCTGAACCTTGCCCGTCGCGGTCTTCGGAATAGCTTGGAACACGAATATGCGCGGAACCTTGAAACCGGCCAACCGGGTTCGGCAGAAAGCCGTCAGCTCCTCGGATGTCGCGGTCATGCCATCCTTCAGTTCGATGACCGCGCAGGGCGTCTCACCCCACTTCTCGTCCGGCACGGCAACGACCGCAGCAAGCAGAACGGCCGGATGTTCGTGCAGGACGCTCTCGACCTCCAAGCTCGAGATGTTCTCGCCGCCGGAGATGATGATGTCCTTCGCCCTGTCCCTGATCTCGATGTAGCCGTCGGGGTGACGAACGGCGAGATCCCCCGTACGGAACTCTCCCCCGGCGAAAGCAGCCCGGGTGGCATCTTCGTCGCCGTAATACCCCGCCATCAGCGTATTGCCCTTCAGGACGATCTCCCCAACGGCGACCCCATCGCTTGAAATGTCGTGTCCCTCCTGGTCCACGACGCGGACGCCACTGGCCGTGATGTGACGGACGCCCTGACGCGCCAATGCGCGGGCCTTCTCCTCATCGCTCGTGAGATCCCAGTCGTCACGCAGCATGCAGAGCGTCGCAGGACCGTAGGATTCCGTTAGCCCGTAGAGATGAACGAGATCGAACCCGATGGCGTCCAGCTGTCGGATCAATGCGCTCGTCGGGGATGCCCCTCCGGTCGCCAGAAGCACCCGGCGCGACGGATCCCTCAAACTTCTGTCCGGGTGGTTCAAGAGCATGTACAGCACGACGGGTGCGCAGCTGAGATGGGTGACGCCGTGTGCCTCGATGGCCCGGAAGACCAGAGACGGCTCGACCCTGTCGAGACAGACATGGGTGCCGCCCGCAGCCGTCACCGCCCATGTATGACACCAGCCGTTGCAGTGGAACATAGGCAGCGTCCACAGATAGACGGAGCTTGTCGTCAGGCCGAGAGAGAGAATGTTGCCCAGAGCATTCAAATAGGCGCCACGATGGTGATAGACCACGCCCTTGGGGCGCCCCGTCGTTCCCGACGTGTAGTTGAGGCAGATCGGCTGCCATTCGTCTGTCACGGCGGAGGCGCTGATGGGATCGGGGTTTTCGCGCTCCACGAGAGCCTTGAAGCCCTCCTCGGCTCCCGCGCCATCTCCACCATCGAGCGGGACAAGAACGATGTCGAGGCCGGCCGCTGCCCGCTTCGCCGTATCGGCGCAACTCGGGTCGACAAGGAGGACTTTGCTCTCGCCGTGCCTGAGAATATAGCCGACGGTATCGGCGTCGAGCCGTGTATTGATGGTGTTGAGCACCGCCCCGACCATGGGAACCGCATAGTGAGAGGCCAGCATTTCAGGACGGTTCGGCGCCATGATGGAGACGGTGTCTCCCTCCCCGATGCCCTTCCGGCGAAGCATGGCCGCGAAGCGCCCGACGAGGTCGCCGAACTCGCGGTAGCTGTACCGCTTTTCGTGCCAGATCACAGCGGGTCTGTCGGGATAGACGGAGACCGTCCGCTCAAGGAAATCGAGCGGCGTCAGAGGTCGGAAATTGGCCTCGCGCGGGGCAAGGTGCTTCTCTTGTCTCATATCGGCAGCTCCCAGGATCCACCCACGCCCTACGGTGGACCGTTTAGCCTCCAACCTCAAGCAGAGGTCGCGAGCGTGCCGCCATCGGCCACGGGCCAGTTCCAGAAATTCGAGCCCTCGGAGGTGAGAAACCGGTTGAGCACCATGCGATGCACCTCGTCGGCTCCATCCACCAGCCGAGCCTGGCGCGCATAACGATAAATCCACTCCAGGACGGTATCTTTGGAGTATCCGCGTGCTCCATTGATCTGGATGCCGGTATCAGCAGCCTGATGCAGCAGATTGGCAACGTGGATCTTCGCCATCGATACCTCCTTGCGCGCAAAGCTACCCTGGTCGAGCGCCCAGGCCGCCTTCATCACGAGCAGGCGGCCGATCTCGATCTTGAGTGCAAGATCGCCCAGCATCAACTGGATGCTCTCCCGGTCGGCGAGGCGCTGGCCGAAACCGGTGCGCTCCGCCGCGTACGCTTGTGCGATCTCGACACAGCGTTTGGAGAGGCCGAGCCAGCGCATGCAATGGGTCAACCGAGCCGGGCCCAAACGAATTTGCGTGACCTTCAGCCCCTGCCCTTCTCCCAGAAGCACGTTCTCCTTGGGGATCTCCAGCCCGTCGAATTCGATCTCGCAATGGCCGCCATGTTCCTCCGGCCCCATGATCGGGATGCGGCGCAGAATGCGCCAGCCCGGCTGGTCCTTATGGAACAGGAAGGCCGTGAGGCCATGGCGTGGGTCGTCCGACGTGCGCGCAATCAGGATGAAATGGCTGGCCTCGCCGGCCCCTGTGATAAACCACTTGCGCCCATGCACGACATAGGCATCTCCCCGCTTCTCCGCACGCGTCTGGATCATGCTCGGATCGGAGCCGCCGCCGGGATGCGGTTCGGTCATGGCGAAAGCAGAGCGCACATCGCCGCGGACGATGGGTTGGAGCCAGCGTTCCTTCTGCTCGGGCGTGCCCGTGGCCTCCAGGACCATCATATTGCCGTCGTCCGGAGCGGCGGAATTGAACACCACAGGCCCGAAGATCGAGCGGTTCATGGCCTCGTAGCACACAGCCATGCCGACCTTGCCGAGTCCCGCGCCGCCTGTCTCCGGCTTCAACTGAAGGCACCAGAGGCCTTCCGCCTTCGCCTTGGCACGCGCTGCCTGGAGCGCATCCTGGGCGATGTTCTCGTGTTCATCGTAGGAGGAAGAATCGGCCTCGAGGGGAAGGATCTCACGCTCGACGAAGGTGGCGATGCGCGAGCGGTAATCTTCGATCTGCTGCGAGATATGAAAGTCCATGGGGATGTCCTAGAGGCTGGAGACGAGGTGCCCGCCATCAATGGCAAGGGTGGCCCCTGTGATGTACGAGCCTGCCTCGGAGCAAAGGAGCAGGAGGGCACCGTCAAGATCGGAAGGCTTGCCAAGTCGGCGCTGCGGAATGCGCCGGACGAGTGCTTCGCCGGCCTCGCTTTTGAAGAAATCTTGGTTCAGCTCCGTCTCGATATAGCCGGGGCAGAGAGCATTGACGCGGATGTTGTAGCGGGCAAGCTCGAGCGCCATGGCCTTCGTCAGATGGACGACACCGGCTTTCGAGGCCACGTAGGGAGAGACATGGCCGGCGACCCTCAAGCCGAGGATCGAGGCGATATTGATGATGGCGCCGCCGCGTCCCTGTGCCTTCATTGTGCGAGCGGCGGCCTGTGCGACCAGGAAGTTTCCCTTCAGATTGGTGTCGACAACGCGGTCCCAGTCGTCTTCCGAAACATCCAGAACCGATTTCGTTACCGTCACGCCGGCGTTGTTGACCAGGATATCGAGCCCGCCCGAAGAGGCAGAAGCCTCAATCGCTTGCTCGATGGAGGCATGATCATTCACGTCGAGCTGCACGGCGCGGGCGACCCCACCCTGCTCAGCAATGGCGCTGCAGACCTCCTGCAAGGCGTCGAGCCGGCGGGCAGCGACGATGATCTCTGCGCCGGCGCGAGCAAGAACCTGCGCGAAGTGCCGACCAAGACCACTGGATGCCCCCGTAACCAGCGCGGAACGTCCGCTCAGATCAGCGCCAAACCCCATCGAATTCCCCTCCCGCTGCCGCCGCATTCTCAAAAAACGAGCGAGCGTTCGCATTTTTAATGTGAAATTCGCCGCTGCGCAACAGCAGCCTTCGTTGATTTAGAGAGGCGCGTCGGTTACTTCTGCAACCATGAAACGGACAAGATCGCATCAAAAGGCGCACGGACCCATGCCGGCCGAAGATTGCGCCACACCTGAGTGGCGGCCACGGCAGCGCACGTTGAAGACCTTTCAGGCCGAGTTCGACTTTTCGCTCAAGGCAATCTGCACGCGCATGTTGGAACGTCACCGGGACACCATTCGCACGCAGAAGCCGCATATCGCGGTTGCGAAGCTGATGCCAATCATTCAGACGACTTTGACCTTGGCGAACCGAAAAGGGTTCCATTCCATGAGCCTGCGGGATCTGGCGGCCGAGTCGGGTCTGAGCATGGGGGCGCTCTATACCTACTTCGACACCAAGGACACGCTCCTGATGATGATCCTCGGCGAGGTTTCCTCCGCCGTGTCCGAAGCGCTCGGGTCGCCTCCCGAGAGCCTGGCGGATAATCCGGCCGAACGCCTGCATTGGCTGCTCGAGACCCACATCTATCTCACGGAGGTGATGCAGCCTTGGTTCGTCTTCGCCTATATGGAGGCCAAGGCCTTCCCCAAGGAAGGACGCGAGAAAGCCACGAGGAGCGAGCTCTCGACGGAGAAAATGATTGCCGATGCGCTTGCCGACGGCGTCGAGTGTGGTGTCTTCTCGATCAGAGATGTTGAATTTACGGCGTCGCTGATCAAGCCGCTCCTGCAGGACTGGTATGTGAAGCGCAGCAAGTATCGCCGCCGCAGCATCTCACCGGAGCAGTACGTGCAGGCGGTCACCGAGTTCGTCGAAGCCGCCATTCGGTATCAACCTTCTCCCCCGCCCAGGAAACGCCCCAGGGTCAACCAGCGAAGCGAAACGGATGCGGCGGACGTTTCCTGACACCCTGGCATGAATATCCCGGATTGCGAGGCGGGCGAACCGGACCGCGGACCGCCCACGTCTCAGGCTCCGCAACCGCCTCACATCGCGCACCTGGTTCACGCAGTCTTAGGAAAGCCTCTCCCACGACAGTATCGGTGCCCCCCGAAATGACGAGAACGAGGAAAGCAGGTTGCATCGCAACCTCGAAGAGGACCACAGAATGAGCGTCACCCGAGCGCAAGTGCTTCATCCTGATAGCCTACCGGCCCTGGTCGGCCACGAGGTTGGAATATCTCCCTGGCGCAGCATCGACCAAGAGCAGATCGATCGGTTCGCGCGAGCAACGGACGACCACCAGTTCATCCATGTCGATCCTGGCAGGGCAGAACGCACCATGTTCGGCGGCACGATCGCACATGGCTTCCTCACACTATCACTTTTGCCATCCTTCGCAGCAGAGGCCTTGCCAGTTCTCGAAGGCAGGACAATGGGTGTGAATTACGGCCTCGACAAGGTTCGCTTCATCTCGCCCGTCCGTTGTGGCGCCCGAATCCGCGCCCGCTTCGTCCTCGATGAATTCTCGCGTCGATCCGACGCTGAAATCCGCTTGCGTCATACGGTAACCGTTGAAATCGCAGACGTCGACAAACCTGCATTGGTTGCCGAATGGGTTACATTGGCTGTTTTCTGATCAGGACTCGAACAGCGAAGTGTCATCGCAGCCGGACCAATCGCTACGCCGTCGACGTCCTGCCTAAGGCACCGAAGACAGGACCCACTTTTCGCGGTCACGGCCCTTCATGCTCTAAAACCGCGCCTTCACGCTGGCCGCAACGGTGCGTCCCTGTCCAGGGAGCTTGGCAAGGACTTCGTACTCGTTGTCGAACAGGTTGAGCACCGTCAGCTCGAGAGCGAGTCTCCGATCCGGCGTCTCCCACGTCACGGACGCATCGGTGGTCCAATAATCGTCCAGCTTCAACCCAACGAAATCCCCCAAAGGTGTCGCGCTCGTCAGGTCGCCCAGGAAGGTCTGAGCCACGGTGAGCCTGAGCCGGCTCGGATGCACGAAGGTGATGCCCGCGCGGGCGAAGCGCTCCGCGACGAACGGCACCGGCGAACCAGCGGCCGGTCCCGAGCGAATGTCCGACGAGGCGGCGCCCACGGTTGCGAATACGCCGATGCCATGGCCCAACCAGACATTGGCCGTCGCGGCCACCCGTTCGATCCGCGCCTTATCGGCATCGAAGGTCGCAAAGGTCTCAGGGATGGGGAGGCTTAAGGAATCAATCTCCTGGCGCTGATACTCGACCGCCGTGAAGAAGTGCGGCGACCATTCCGCGTCCCAACGCAGCGCCAGGGTATCGACCTTGCCGCCCAACTCCAGCGGAATGATGTTCGGCAGGAGACCGACGGTCGTCAGCGACGAGAGCGTGTAGGTCGAGGGGAAAAGAACGTCGCTCCGATAGGCAGCCCGCAGCCATTGCCCCTCGAAGGGCGAGAGCCCGATGCCCGCGCGAGGCAGGATGGTCTCGTCCACCGATCCTCCCTCCTGATCGATCACGACCCGTTCCAGGCCCACCTGCGCCTCGAACCGGTCGGAGGGGCGCCAGAAAGCATCCGCATAGAGACGGCTGCCGGTGAAGGATGCGTCAGCGGTGACAGCCGCATCCGTATAGCCGGGGATCGGGAGGCCTGCATAATCCTGTCGGACGCCGACCTTCGACTTGCCCGTCAGCGCCTCGACGCCATAGCGAAGCGTCACATCGTCGAAGCCGATCATGTGGTTCAGCGCGACGACCGTCGCCGTCGAGCGGGTCTTCTCGTGCCGAAGAAGCTCGAACAGCACGAGATCGGGAACGATGCCCGCCTGATGCGCATCGGTCGTACTCTGGATCCGCCCGCTGAACACCGCGGCGGTCAGCACGTTGCGATAGCCGAAGGTGTGGCTCCAACCCGCCCCGAGCTGATAATCGGTCGTTTCCCGTCTGTCCTGGTTGTAAAAGACCCCGGGGATCGGAGGATTGGTCGCAAAGCTCGTCGGCGTGAGAGAGCTGAAGACACCCGGCTCAATCTTGGCGAAGGTCCCGAACATCAGAAAACGGTCGGCGGCCGAGGGAGCCGCACCGATGAAGAAGGCCGCGCTGTCCAGCCTTTCCCGGTCGTAGCTGTTGGGTCCGTTGTCGCGCAGGCGCCCGGCCGAGAAGCTGAACGCCGTCGGGATCGGCTCGTTCGAGAAACCGGTGACCAGAGCCTCCGAACCCCAGCCGATCTTGCCGTCCTGAGACATCCAGGTGCCGCCGATCTCGGCATCGACGAAGGGGCGACGCACGAGATCGATGCGGCCGATACGCCCTCCGAGCGCGAGCGGATCGAACAGAAGCCCCTGGACGACGAGGTTGGCTCCCGCGAGACCGCTATCGCTTCCGGTCTCCACGCTCGTCAGAGTGGGGCTTCCCGCGAACAGCCTCGGACTGACATTCGCCGACTGATCGAAGTAGCTCGTCGCCTCGAAAGGATCGAACGTACGGTCGCCGTAGAAGCGCCCCCATTCATGAAGGCCGATGAAGCGATAGGCTTCGGCCGGGTAGCTGCCGCTCTGCCGATTGGCCGAGAGACCGGCATAATCGCCGCCTCGGTTGCGGGAGCGCTTCACGGCCTCGCGGGCGAAGGTGACGGCAGCGTCGGCCTGGTACTGATCCAGCGCCACGGCCGTCCTCATGATCGCCGTGACGGGATCGTTCGGATCGAGCCGATCCGCGTTGTCGAATGTCTGCTCGGCGAGCTCGATGTCGCCGTTCTGGTAATAGGCGACGGCCGCGGCTACCAGGCCGTTGGCATAGGCCGGGTTGGCCGCCGAGCCTGCCAGAATGGACTCGAGAGCGGCGACCCTATCGCCTTTTTGCAGGAGATAGCGGCCGCGCGCGATATAGGCGACGTGGAAACCGGGATCGAGATCAAGCGCCTTGTCGATGAGAACGCCGGCTTCCTCCACCCGGCTCTGATCGAGCAGGATGAAGGACAGATTGGCATAGGGAACCGGGTCCTGGGGATCGAGGGCGATGGCACGCCGGAAAGCCGCTTCAGCCTCCAGCGGCGCCTCCAGGTCGGAGTAGAGCAAGCCGAGTTCATTCCAGATATCCGCCTCGCCCGGTGCAGCTTCCAGGGCTCGCTTGAGGTCGGCGAGCGCCGCCTTGCGATCGCTGTCCACGTCGGCCTTGATCCGGCCGCTCATGGCCAGAACGAGGTGGTCGTTCGGATCCGTTGCCCGCACGCGCTCCAGCGAGGTGCGCATCTGGTCGCGGCGGTTGAGGGCCAGGGACAGCTGCGAGGAGAAGACGGCAATCTGCGGATCGGCCGGGAAGCGCTTTTCGGCGGCGCTGGCAAGATCGGCCGCGGCGTTCAGATCCTGCCGGAAGCCTGCGATGAAGGCATGCGCCAGAGCCGCCTCCGGACTGTTCAGGGCGATCTTGGGTTCGGGCAGAACCCGGCTCGGCTCGGCCAAGGACGCCGCGATGTAGCGGCCATAAACGGCGGATACGCGCCGCTTGGCATCGAGGCGACGCTCGGCACGGGCGAAAAGAACCGCGGCCTCGCTCCATCGGCGCTCCGCGCCGGCGATCAGAGCCTCGACGAGATCCGCGCGAGCTCTCTGCGAGGCATTGAGGGATCGGCGGCGGGCCTCGGCCAATGGCGCGGCGGCCGCCTGATACCCGTCCAGTGCCAAGGCCATTTCCGCGCGGGTCAGCCAATCCTCCGCGGTCCGGACCTCCGGCGGCAGCGCTTCGATCCGGGCGCGTTCAGTCTGGCGTGCAGATCCCCGAAGCGGCGAGGCCGGCAGCCAGCTCATGCCATCGCGAAGGGTCAGGTAGAACAGCATCTGCTCGCGGTCGTTGGGGCTGACGAGCACGAACTTGGTCGGCGCCTGGC
>Ga0180218_1001123_pt1 | contig 17276 bp, 20 predicted proteins | sample eDN3rd37CKraftBY_FD_151334 | JGI IMG/M metagenome (GOLD analysis project Ga0180218, IMG submission 151334) | Enriched backyard soil microbial communities from Emeryville, California, USA - eDNA 3rd pass 37_C Kraft BY (version 2) (version 2) | ecosystem: Environmental > Terrestrial > Soil >...
GCGTTGATGTCGGCAAATAGCTTCTGCGCCGCGTGGTAGGTGGCCTCGCCGAATGGCGTCAGTTGAAATCCGCGCCGGCCGCGCACGCACAGCGGCGCCCCGAGTTTGCGTTCGAGCGTGGCGAGATGCGTGCTCAGCGTCGGCTGCGAGAGGTTGAGGGCAATCTGCGCGTCGCCGAAGCCGCGGGCTTCGACCAGCGTCATGAACACCCGAAGAAGTCGAATGTCTATGTTATCGAGCCGCCGCATCCGCTCACTCCATCCATCACCGTCGCTCTAAAGTCACATTGACCATTTTCGATGTATCTTTCCAATATTCAATATTGGTCTCGATGTGATTTTCCCCGAGATTTCAGTGTGACGGTGGTGTGTTCATCCAGGATGGTGCCGATGCATAAGACGATGAATTTCCGGCGGGTTGTCGGAGCAGGTTTGGCAATCGCGATGGGGATGAGCGTGTCCCTTGCCGCGACGGCAGCTATGGCTGACGAGAAGATCCGCATCCTCTGCCCGACGTGGAGCGGCTTCGCTCCAGTCTTCGTGGCCCAGGAACTCGGCTACTTCAAAAATCTCGGGATCGAAGTCGACATCAAGTTCGAAGACGAACGCGCCAACGTTATGGCGGCGATGGAGCACGGCGACATCGAGATGGATATGCGCACGGTCGGCGAGTACCAGGGCAAGCCGCGCGATGCCAAAACGCCCGGCATCATCATCGGCGCGATTGACCAGTCGCTCGGCGGCGACGGCGTTATCGCTTCGGGCGACATCACCTCCGTCGAACAGCTGAAGGGCAAGACGGTCGCTTCCGAGCCGAATATCCCCGCCCGCCTGCTCCTGCAGATGGAGTTGAAGAAGAAGGGCCTGACGCTGGCCGATCTCGACCTCAAGCAGATCGCTACCGCCGACACCGTCGCCGTCTTCAACGACCCCTCGATCGCAGCGGTCGTCTCCTATCAGCCGAACCTCTCTCAAGCGATCGACAAGGTCCCCCAGCGCAAGCCGCACATCCTCGTATCGTCGGCGCAGTACCCGGGCATTGTTATCGATGTCATCACCGCCCGCCAGGATGATCTGAAGGCCAATCCCGAGAAGTATAAGAAGTTCATGATCGGCATCTTCAAGGCTGTCGATTACTTCAAGACCAATAAGGCCGACTTCATCAAGCTCGCCGCGCCTCACTTCAATCTGACGCCGGAAGAGTTCGCCGAGTCGATCGAAGGCAGCTTGGAATACACGGGGCTCAAGGAGACGAGTGAATACCTCGGCAAGCCCGGCGCACCCGGCACACTCTTCAAGATCTTCGATGAGGTCATGCAGCTCAACATCGAGAACGGCGCTGCTGACAATACCTTGAAGGCAGACGAGCAGATCGACAATTCGATCGTTGCCAGCATCACCGAAGCCGATCTGAAGTAACGAAACGAAGCGAAGCCGGCAAAGAGATCAGCACGTGACCACCACCAAAGCGATACTATCGGGCGCGTCGCGTGCGCCGGCCGAGAACGCGGCAACGATGCCGCGTTCTCAACCAAGAAAAGATACCCGCAATCAGTTCTTCACTTTCCGCGGAACGTTATCGAAGCGGGCCCAGATTTTGACGGCAGCCTTCACAAGCTTGTTCGTCTTGGGCCTGTGGGAACTCTCGACCCGTCTCGGCTGGATCAACGCCACGTTCCTCCCGCCCCCCAGCGTCACCATCGAGACGCTGTGGAACATGATCCTCCACAAGAACCTGTTGTGGCATGCGGGTGTGTCGACACTCCGCATCTGGGTCGCCTTCTCAATTGCCGTCGTCATGGCAATCCCCATCGGCATCGCCATGTCGAGCTTTCGCGGCGTGGGCGCCGCGCTCGAGCCGATCGTAGACTTCATCCGCTATCTACCGGTACCCGCACTCGTCCCGCTCACCATCATCTGGTTTGGCGTCGGCGAAACGACGAAGATCTTCCTGCTCTGGCTCGGCACGTTCTTCCAGCTCGTGCTGCTCGTCGCCGACGATATGCGCCGCGTCCCGCAGGAATACGTCGAAATCTCCTACACGGTCGGCGCACGTCCCCCGCAGATGCTCTCGGACGTCGCCTTCCGTGCCATGCTTCCAAGCCTCTTCGACAACCTGCGCATCACGCTCGGCTGGTGCTGGACCTACCTGATCATAGCCGAAATCGTCGCCGCCAATAACGGCCTCGGCTTCGTCATCTGGGCGGCACGGCGCTACATGAACACCTCGGAAGTGATGGCAGGCGTCGTGACGATCGGGCTCATCGGCCTGGTGACCGACCAGATCCTGCGCCTCGTGCACAAGCGCTTGTTCCGTTATCTCTGAGAGGCGAACCGTGGCTCCCGCTCCCTATCTCGAATTCGACGGCGTCGCCAAATACTTTGGCGATCTCGAAGTCGTCGCGCCTTTCTTCAACCTGAACATCAAACGCAATGAGTTCGTCGTGTTCCTGGGCCCCTCGGGCTCTGGCAAGACCACGCTGATGCGCATGGTGGGCGGCCTGGAGACGCCGAGCTACGGCGAAATCCGTCTCCACGGCCAGCCGATCGGCGCACCGGATCGCGAACGCGGCATGGTCTTCCAGTCCTATTCCTCGTTCCCGTGGCTGACGGTCGCCGAGAACGTCGCCTACGGCATGAAGTACCGGCTCGACCTGACACCGGAACGCAAGAAGGCGCGGCTCGATCACTATCTCGAACTCGTCGGCCTGACGGACTTTGCCGACTTCTATCCCAACAAGGTCTCGGGCGGCATGCGCCAGCGCATCGCCATCGCCCGCACGCTTGCAGCGGGTTCCGAAGTCCTTCTCATGGACGAGCCCTTCGGCGCGCTCGATGCCCAAAGGCGCGAAGGCTTGCAGATCGAATTGCGCCGCATCCATCGCCAGGACGCCAAGACCATCATTTTCGTGACCCACGACGTCGACGAAGCCGTCTTTCTCGCCGATCGCATCATCGTCTTCTCGAAGCGGCCTGCGCGCATGCTGCAGGACATCGATATCTCCGCGGAGCTCGGCCCCGATCGCACGCTCGAGCTGCGCGACAGCGAGACCTTTTTCAAACTTCGCACGCGCATCCTGAAGTTTGTGCGCGAAGCGACTGGGGCAGAAGAAAAAGTATAGGACCCCGAGGACGAACCGTGATCAACCTTCAGAACAAATCGGTGCTCGTGACGGGTGCCAGCCGGGGCATCGGCTTTGCCATAGCGGAAGGGTTCGCGCTCGCAGGCGCCGACGTTGCCATCCTGGCAAATGACGACCAGGTGCACGACGCAGCGGCGCATCTAACAGAGGCATGCGGGCGGCCGGTCAAATCCTTCCTGACCGACATCACCGACAAGGCCGCGCTCCAGAGCGTATTCGCCGAATTCACCACGCTCGATGTGCTGGTGAACAACGCCGGTCTCGAACTCATCACGCCGGTCACCGATCTGAGCGATGAAGTCGACGCCACCTTCGCCCGCATCATCGATATCAACGTGCGCGGCACCTGGAACGTCACGCGCGCGGCGCTCCCGCTTTTGAAGCCCGGCGCACGCATCATCAATACTGCTTCGGTTTGGGCGAAAAGCGCCGTCGGAGAATTCGCCGGCTACATCGCCTCCAAGCACGCCGTCGTCGGACTGACCCGCACCTTCGCGCGCGAACTCGGGCCCCAAGGCATCAACGTCAACGCGGTCTGCCCCGGCTGGGTGCGCACCGTCGCCTCCGTTCGCTCGGCAAAAACCATGGCCGAACGCACCGGCAGGAGCGAAGCCGACATCTTCGCCGATGTCGTCGCGGCCCAAGCTCTGCCGGGCCTTATGGAGCCGCCCGACGTCGCCGGCCTCTACCTTTTCCTTGCAAGCGACCTTGCAAGCAACATCACCGGTCAGGCGATCGGCGTCGATCGCGGGGAATTTCTCGGATGAGCATCGAAAACAAAAAAGTCATCGTCTCCGGCGCCGCGAGCGGCATCGGCCTCGCCATTGCCGATCTGTTCGAAGCCAAGGGCGCGCGCGTCGCGAGGTTCGACATCAGCCCGATCTCCACCGGCAATGGCCCGGCGTTCAAGGTCGACATCACGGACGAGGCGCAAGTCGTCGAAGCGGTCAAAGCGGCAGACGAAGCGCTCGGCGGCCTCGATGTCATGCTCAACACTGCAGCGATCTTCAACTCTGCGCCTCTTCTCGACACGCCCATCGCCGACGTCCGCAAGCTGTTCGACATCAATCTCGTCGGCAACCTCCTCATGGTGCGCGAGTCCGTGCGCGCGATGAAGAAGTACGGCGACGGCGGCCGCATCATACTCTTCAGCTCTGAACTCGCTCAGCTCGGCCGAGAGCATCACGCCGCCTACTGCGCATCAAAGGCCGGCATCAGCGCCATGGTGCGCTGCTGGGCGAAAGAGTTTGGCCCCGGCATTCTCGTCAACGCGGTGGCACCCGGCCCGACCGACACCCCGCTGCTCGATTTCGACAACATGCCGCCAGACTGGAAAGCGCTTGAAACGGGCAATCCGCTCGGCCGCATCGGCAAGCCGGAAGAAATCGCCGAAGCCGCGCTGTTTCTCGCAGGCCCCGGCTCAAGCTTCATCACGGGACAGGTAATCGGCGTCAACGGCGGCGCCTCCATGGTTTGAAAGAAGGGAAAAAATGACCGACCGCCTTTTCATGAATGAGATGAGCTGGACCACCTATCAAAAGCGGATTGAAGGTGGCGCTCTCGTTCTTCTGCCGGTGGGAGCCACCGAGCAGCACGGACCGCATCTGCCGATGGGCACCGACGTGATGCTGGCAACCGCCGTCGCCGTCGATGTCGCCAAGCAGCTCGATGCGATCGTCGCCCCTGCAGTGGCCTTCGGCTACAAATCGCAGCCGAAAATGGGCGGCGGCAATCATTTCTGCGGAACGACGAGCCTCGACGCCGACACGCTTGCGCATCTCCTCCGCGACGTGATCAAGGAGTTCGCGCGCCACGGCGCCCGCCGCCTCGTTCTCATCAATGGCCATTACGAGAACATGATGTTCACCATCGAAGCCGTTGACCTTGCGCTGCGTGAACTCGCCTACATGGGCATCCATGACATGGAGATCCTGCGGCTCGAATATTGGGATTTCACGCGCCCCGAGACGCTGGAGAAAATCTTCCCCGAGGGCTTCCCCGGCTTCGCGCTCGAACATGCTGCCGTGATGGAAACATCGCTGATGCTTCACCATCACCCCGATCTCGTCGACATGTCAGCGCTGCCGACCGACAAGCCGGCTGAATTCCCGGCCTACGACGTCTATCCGACGCGTACAAAGTGGGTGCCATGCTCCGGCGTGCTCTCGCCGGCCCAAGGTTGTGACGCGGAGAAAGGCAAACTTCTCGCGGCCGACTACGCCGTTGGCGTGACTGAAGCCATCCGCAAAGAATTCCCCAACATCAAGGTGAAGGCATGAGCGAGCTTCAGCAGCTTCCCGCCCGCCAGGGCCGCGCTGTTGCGCTGGCGGCGGGACAGTCTATCCGCATCGTGAATACGCACGGCCACCAGGTTGTCGATACGTGGGCTTTCAACGCCCACGACCTCAACGAATTCCTCTCGATGGAACACATGCGCGCCGCGATCGATCGCATCCGGCCGAAGCCCGGCGACAAGCTCATGACCAACAAGCGCAGGCCGATCCTGACCCTTGTTGAAGATACGTCGCCAGGCGTCCACGACACGTTCATCGCCGCTTGCGACATCTATCGCTATCAGGGATTGGGCTGCACCGAATATCACGAGAACTGCGCCGATAATCTCCGCAACGGCATGGCAGGCATTGGTTTGACGCCGCCTGAAGTGCCCTCGCCGCTCAATCTTTGGATGAACATTCCGATCAAGCCCGACGGCAGCATCGGCTGGGAAGAGCCCGTCTCCAAGCCTGGCGACTACGTCGTGCTGAAGGCGGAGATGGATTGCGTCGTCGCCATGTCCGCATGTCCGCAGGACATCATCCGTATCAATGCCGGCGCGCCGACCGACGCGCATTACGAGGTGCTCTCATGAACTCCATTGATCGATCCATAACCAGTTCCGTTCCGTGGGGCCTTGATTCCGAAACCGGCGTCCTTCGTCACGTTCTGCTCGGCAAGCCCGACTTTTTCGAATGGCGCCCTGTCAGCGCGGTTGCCCGGCACACGCTGTCACTCGGCCTGAAGTTCGACGCACAGGTCGCCATGGCTCAGCACCGCGAGATGGTGGACGCTTACGAAAGCGCGGGCGTTGAATGCCATTGGCTCGATGCGCGCCCCGAATTGAAGTACAGCGTGTTCGCTCGCGACTCGAGCGTCATGACGCCATTCGGCGCCGTCATAACCATGCTGCAGACGCGCTACCGCCGCGGCGACTACGCGCTCACTTTCAAGTTCTACCAAGAAGCCGGCATTCCGATCTGGAACATGGTCAGCGCCGGCCACTTCGAGGGCGGCGACTTCATGGTGGTCCGGCCCGGCTTAGTCTTGTGCGGTTACGGCGGCGAGCGCTCCGATAAGGAAGGCGCTGAGCAGGTCTGCGAATGGTTCCGCGCGGAGGGCTGGGAAGCCTACGCCGTGCCTTTCCCGCCGCACTTCGTACATCTCGACGTGTCGGTCGGCTTCATCAACGACAAGCTCGTGGCCGTTGCGCCCGACGCGCACCAGCCTTGGTTCCTCGATTTGCTGAAATCGAAGGGCTACGAAATTCTGCCCGTCTCGTATCATGACTCCACGCAGCTCGGCACAAACATCGTCGCACTCGGCAACGATCGCGTGCTCTCAACAGCCGCGAACAAAGACTTGAACGCCCGCATGCGCGCACATGGCATCGAAGTCTACGATCCGGATCTCTCCATGTTCACGCTGGGCGGCGGTGGCCCGCATTGCCTCTGCCAGGCACTGAAGCGCGATCCGCTGTGACTTGAAGACCGAGCGAGGTGATCGCGTCGATTGCCTCGCTCATTGCAATGATAACGACGGTCGGCAGCGGTCGTCACGCTGCCGCGGCACGCTCCGCATCGATCTCGATCGCCAGAACCTCGCGTATCGACCGCGCGTCATGGCCGGGTTTGAGATCCAAAACGATGTCGTCCACGCATCCGTGACGGACCATATTGTTCAGAACGAAAAGGCGAGCATCGGCCGCCGATAACCGCCCCGCGTCATCGATCTCAAATACATCGAACAAATTCCAGATCGTCTCGGCAAAGCACAGCGGGCTCCGCCTCGCCGCGAACGCGATCGCAACGGAATTGAACTCCATGAAAATGAGCGGCCGGTCCCTCACAAGCGTCTCGGCCGCTCCGGCGATGACATGGGCCTCATAGCCGCCGACGTTCAATTTCATAAAGTCTACCGGTGAGGCAAGCGCTGCACCCCAGCTATCGATCGTCTCCATGGCAACGCTCGCAACCTCATCATCCGGCGGCCGGCGATCGCGTTCTCTCACAATGGCCGAATTCACGCTGATAAACGGCTGGGTGACGTGCGTCGCAGAACAAACGGCACCCACCGCGCGCTCCACCACCGTCGCGTTTTCCAAAGCGTTCGATGTCAGGTTCCGGCGCAGGTAGACCGCGTTCCTGGGCGAAGGCTCGAACGCGTAAACGTGACCCTTGGGGCAAGCGAGCGCCAATGCTGCCGTCGTGAGGCCGATGCTCGCCCCGATATCCAAAATTGTGCTGGCGGGATGCAGATAGCGCTCTGCAAATCGCAACAAGTGCCGTTCACCGGGACCCTGCGCGAACTGAGAAAGATGCTGGAAGTAGAAGTCCCCTTCATCGCCCTCGAAATGCAACATCCTTCCGGCGATGGCGATGCACTGCTTCATCTGGAAAACTCACAGTTGAAAAATATAAAGCAAAATGCTCGCGCGGGCAAACATGCCTCCTATTGTGCGCCTCATAGGAAGCCATTGCATTAATGCCGAACCACAAACCCGAGGCACTTGCGCTCGGCGCGCAGTAATGACCCGCAAGTACATTTCACCAAGAGAACGATATGATCAGCAAAGACTGGGGAGATCTTCCGCTTCGATATTGCCTCAATAAATCGATGCGTTATTATTGTGATTCAGTACGCGTGATTTCGTTCTCCGATATTCCTTTTATTTGAAAAACAGATTTTTCCATGCCTTTTAAATTCGGGAAAACGACATGCGTTATATTGCAACGCTCATCCTGCTTTTTATAGCTTCAAATTCGGCCTTGGCAGATGCAGCTCGAGACTGCGAGGCGGGCGCAACGCCGGACGCGCATATTACGGGCTGTTCCATCCTGATCGACTCAGCGCCGAACAACCCACGAAACCTCGCCATCTATTATGGGAATAGGGCGCTCGCCTATTTCGCCAAGAATGATTTCACCCGCGCAATATCCGATTTTACCAGCGCAACCAAGATCGTTTCAGACCCATACTATTATGTCGGCCGCGGTCTCGTGTATGCCGCGGTAGGCGATTGCGACAGCGCAATAGCCGACTACAACGAGGCTATCCGGATAGAACCTTATTATCCAAAAGTCTTCAACAACCGCGCCAATTGCTTCCGCAAGAAAGGTGACCTCAACGCCGCCATATCCGACTACGGTCGCGAAATGAAAATCAGTCCCAACGAACCGGTGGTGTATTTCAACCGTGGCGTCGTCCTGAAAATGCAGGGCAGGTACGCCGACGCCATCGACGACTTCAGCAAAGCCGTGGACCTCAATCCGAGATACGCAATGGCGTACTTCGTTCGAGCCGACACCTACGTCGATGAAGGAAACCTCGCCGCAGCTGACCGCGATTTCAAAACCGCTGCGATGTTGGATCCAAGCCTGGATCGAAGAAGCACACAGCTGGAAGTCCCGCCGATCAATTGATGAGTGGCGAACTCCACCCGCATTGAAGTCCGCCTGAAACGCAGCGCTCAGATCCACACTGCAATTTTTACCGTTATGCGGATGTCGTCCGTCAAATTCGGGGAATGAAGGTTGCAGAACGGGAGACGCCACATCGGCTCCAAAGTCAGCGGCCTCAAATCAGCGAGGCCGCCTTATTACGACAGCAGGCGTGGCTAAGTTAAATGCCACATCCGCGGCGGCAACCACCTCCGCAGCTTCCCACCCAGCCAAACACCTGACTGCCGAAGGCCTTTGTCTTGTAGATGGCTGCCTTCGTGGCGCCGACCGCGCCATTGAACACGCCGACAGCTTGTGCCTTGGCCTGGCGCAAGCAGAGGCAGCTCGCCTCTGATGCAGCAGGCGCAGCGATCGTCGAAACAGCAACGATGATTGCAAACATGAGATGCTTTGACATGCAAAAAACTCCTTGGTTATGCGCAATAAAGCGAGACTAAGCCGCACTTTGAAAACGACGAGTGCTGTCTCTGTTCGTGGTTAGTCGCCGCTTAAGCCTGCTGGCACCCATTAAACGTCTTGAAACTTCACATCAGGCGATGCGTTGAGGATCAAAACGCGGAGTAACCGTCATGATCCTTTATTACTCACCTGGAGCCTGCAGCCTTGCCGATCACATCGCTTTGGAAGAATCCGGCATGAAGTTCACACTGGCGAAGGTGGACCTCAAAACACATAAGCTGGAAGACGGCCGGTCATTCTACGACATCAATCCCAAGGGTTATGTTCCGGCGATTCAATTCGATGACGGACAAATCCTCACGGAAAACATAGCCATCCTCTCTTTCATTGCTGACAATTACCCGGCTCTCATGGCTCCGGGCCAGAATGGCCGCTACAGGCAGCTGGAGAAGCTCTCCTTTATCTCGGGCGAAATTCACAAGGCGTTCGCGCCCCTGTTCAAGCCGGGATCGACGGAATCGGAGAAGGCAGCCGCGGCCGACAAAATCCGCAAAAGGCTGAGCGAGATCGCCGCGCAAGTGAAGGGCCCATATCTCTTCGGCGAGCACGCCACGGTGGCCGACTTCTATCTGTTCGTAACGCTGCTATGGGCGGTGAAAAACGGCATCGATCTGCCGCAGCCGTTGAAAACGCTTTCCGAGCATGTCCGCGCACGCCCGACGGTCGATGTCGCATTGAAGCAGGAGGGCCTGGCCTAAGCGCCGCGAGCGTCTCTGGCTATTTCTTCACCTGGCGTAGCGACATGCGAATGCAATTCTCGAGCGGTCCGACGACGATCTCGATATCAAGCCGCGATATTCCCTCGCGCGCGGCGTCCTCCAGGCACTTATCAGTCAGGACGGGAATGTCCTCGGGGCTGGCGACGCGGCCCACGGCATGCCACCGCAGCCAATTCGTCAGAAAATTAGTGACCCCCAACGACATCGCCGTCTTGTCCTGCCTCGCACCGAGGCCGTGGCCACGTTGACATGCGTCTTGCACCGGCGTCCCCGAGTCTCCGAGTCCCAACGCGATGCCCTTCCATGAAATCGATCAGTGTCTTGGGATGATCAGTGGCTGATCATCCAAGGCCTGGCTGCCGGAAAACTTTTGAGCGCAGGGGCTTCTTGACCGGCCGCCTTGGCTGGTTTCGATTTTGATCCCGAGCAGCAGCCGCAGCCCGGTGCATGGCTCTTGGATTGCTTTGGCTCGTGCGACGAACGCTCGTTCGTCTCGGCAGCGATGCGGCGTCCGCGATCCATTCCCGCAATCGCTGGCATCGAGAGAATGGCGCGCGGCGCATCCGCTCCGCAGCTTTCACATTCGTGAGGCAGCTCATACTCCGCCATGGGCCGAAGCGCAGCGAAGGGACCGCAGTTCGGACAATCGTAATCGTAGATGGGCATTCGGCGCTCCTCGAGAAATTCGGCTGGCCGTCTCCGGCCAGCCAAGCATTCGTGAGAAAGATTAGAGATCCGGCGCAATCGGCATCTGCACCGAGCCGTCGATGAACTTCGTCGGGCCGGCCGCAGTCGGATTGATATCGAAGTCAAAGATCTTCGTCGGCAACCACAGCGTGGCGCAGGCATTCGGAATATCGACGACGCCCGAGATGTGTCCCTGTACCGGAGCCGTGCCGAGGATCGAGTAAGCCTGGGCGCCGGAGTAGCCGAACTTCTTCAGATACTCGATCGCGTTGAGGCACGCCTGACGATAGGCAACGTGCACGTCGAGATAATGCTGCTGGCCCTGCTCGTCGACGGAGATGCCTTCGAAGATCAGGTAGTCGTCATACTTCGGCGTGATCACCGACGGCTTGAAGATCGGGTTCTTGATCCCGTACTTGCTCATGCCGTCCTTGATGACTTCGACTTTGAGATGCAGCCAGCCGGCCATCTCGATCGCGCCGCAGAACGTGATCTCGCCGTCGCCCTGGCTGAAGTGAAGGTCGCCCATCGAGAGACCGCCACCCGGCACGTAGACGGGGAAGTAGATCTTCGATCCGCGTGAGAGATCCTTGATATCGCAGTTGCCGCCGTGTTCGCGCGGCGGAACGGTGCGAACGGCCTCCGCCGCAGCTTTCGCCTTCGCATCACCCTTGAGACGGCCCATGTGCGCGGTCGGAGCGAAGGGAACCGTGCCGACCGGCGGCACGCGATCCTTGTTCGCCTCGACGAACGGAATTTCGCGGTCATTCCAGGTCTTCAAGAGCTTGGGATCGGGCAAGCAGCCGATGAGGCCCGGATGGATGAGACCGGGGAAGCGCACGCCCGGAATATGGCGTGACTTCGTGAACATGCCCTCGAAGTCCCAGATCGACTTCTGCGCCGAAGGGAAGTGCTCGGTCAGAAAACCGCCGCCGTTGTTCTTTGAGAAGAAGCCGTTGAAGCCCCACTGGCTGTCGGGCTTCGCGCCGATATCGAGCAAGTCGACGACAAGCAGGTCGCCTGGCTCCGCGCCTTCGACACCGACGGGACCGGAGAGAAAGTGGACGATCGACAGGTCGATGTCGCGAACATCGGATGCATCATCGTTGTTTTTGATGAAGCCGCCGGTCCAATCGTACGTTTCGATGATGAAGTCATCGCCCGGCTTCACCCAGGCTACGATCGGAATATCCGGATGCCAGCGATTGTGCACCATGTCGTTGTCGTACGCAGATTGCGTCAGATCAACTTTTATGAGCGTTTCAGCCATTCCATCTCCCCTTTGGTTTTATCGACAAAGATTCTAACAATCAGACGGAAAGGTACTTCGCGACCTTGGCTTCATCGACGGAAGCCCGCGGTTCGTCGTGCACGATCTGTCCGTTCTCGACGACGAGCACGCGGTCGGCGACATCGAGCGCGAAGCTCAGTACCTGTTCCGAGACGACGATCGAAAGCCCCTTCTCATCGCGGATCTTCTTCAGCGTACGCCCCATTTCTTTAATGATCGATGGCTGGATGCCTTCGGTGGGCTCATCGAGCAGCAGCACTTTCGGCTTCGATGCGAGCGCCCGGGCAATGGCCAACTGCTGCTGCTGGCCACCCGAGAGGTTGCCCGCGCGGCGGCCTTTCATTTCAAGCAGTACCGGAAAGAGCTCGTAGATATCGGCCGGAACCTGGCTCCCCCCCGTGACGGTGAGACCCGTTTCGATGTTCTCCTTCACCGTCATGGTCGAGAAGACCATACGGCCCTGGGGCACATAGGCGACGCCGTCGGCAACGCGCTCATAGCTTTTCAGGTTGGTGATATCGATATCGCCGACCTTCACCGAGCCGCTTTTCGTCGGCACGATGCCCATCAGAGACTTCATCAGCGTGGTCTTGCCCATGCCGTTGCGTCCCATGATGGCGACGATTTCGTTCGGCTTCACGTCGAAGCTGAGACCATGAAGGACCTCGCTCTGACCGTAGGCGACATGCAAGTTCGATACGTTCAGCATAGACGCCTTCTCCTAGTGTCCGAGATAGACTTCCACGACCTTGGGGTCGTTTTTGACGTAGTCCATCGAGCCTTCCGACAGCACCTTGCCCTGATGGAGCACCGTGACACGGTGAGCGATGTCCTCGACAAACTTCATGTCGTGCTCAATCACGATGATCGAGCGGTTGGCGATGATCTTGTTGAGCAGTTCAGCGGTCTTGATCCGCTCCGAGACGCTCATTCCGGCGACCGGCTCGTCGAGCATCAGAAGGTCGGGATCCTGGATCAGCAGCATGCCGATCTCGAGCCACTGCTTCTGGCCGTGGCTGAGAAACTCGGCCCGCTCGTGCAGACGGTCCTGCAGGAAGATCATCTCGGCGACTTCGTGAACGCGGTCGCGTACCGTCGCATCGCGCTTGAACGCAAGCGCGCCGAACACGGAGCGGCCTTTGGGGTAAGAGATCTCCAAGTTCTCGAAGACGGTCAGGTCGTCGTAGATCGAGGGCGTTTGAAATTTCCGGCCGATGCCGGCCTGCACGATCTTCGACTCGCTCATCTTGGTCAGTTCCTGATTGCGGAACTTGATTGAGCCTGACGTCGCCTTGGTCTTCCCGCAGATGAGATCGAGAACCGTCGTCTTGCCAGCGCCATTCGGCCCGACGATGACGCGGATTTCGCGCTCGTCCACGTAGAATGACAGGTCGTTGACCGCCTTGAACCCGTCGAAGGAGACAGTGAGCCCCTCGACCGAGAGGAGGAAGTCGGGAGCCATCTGGTCGGTGATGACGCCGTCTTTGACTGCAGCAGCATTCATGTGGTTCTCTCCTTACTCGGCAGGGGTGCTCTGCGGGATGCTGCCGCCGGAAAGGATGCCGGATGGCTTCGCCTTCTTCGTCTTCATGAGCTTCTTCAGGTAAGGCTCGACATAGTCACCGTAGATGCCGGCCAGACCATTCGGAAAGGCCATCACGACGGCGATGAAGAGGCCGCCGAGGCCGAGGAGCCACAGCTCCGGAAAGCTTTCTGAAAAGGCCGTCTTCGCCCAGTTGACGAGAAGCGAGCCATAAACCGCGCCGAGGATCGACAAGCGTCCGCCGACAGCTGTGTAGATGACCATCTCGATGGACGGGACGATGCCGACGAAGCTCGGCGACATGAAGCCGACCTGCAGCGTGAACAGCGCGCCACCGATGCCTGAGAAGGCAGCCGCGAGGCAGAACACGAAGATCTTGAAGCTCGCCACGTTGTAGCCCGAGAAGCGGACACGATCTTCCTTGTCGCGCATGGCGACGAGGATTCGGCCGAGCTTCGAGTGCTTCACGAAATAGGCAATAAGGATGCAGGCGATGAGGCAGCCGCAGCAGACGAAGTAGAGAATGAACTTCGCATGGTCCGTGCGGATATCCCAGCCGAGCAACGTGCGCAGATCGGTGATGCCATTGATGCCGCCGGTGTAACCTTGCTGACCGATAATCAGGATTGTCAGAATGGCGGCGATCGCCTGGGTGATGATGGCGAAATAGGTGCCGCCGACGCGGCGCGTGAACATCGCAAATCCCAGGATGAAGGCCAGCGCGACCGGCACCAGAACGACCAGGACGAGCGCCAGCGGCAGCGACTTGAATGGCTCCCAGAACCACGGCAGCGAGGTGATCTGGTTCCAGTCCATGAAGTCGGGAATGCCCGGCGTGGACTGGATCTTCGTGTTCTCGACGCTTGAGGCTTCAAGCTTCAGGAACATCGCCATGCAGTAGCCGCCAAGGCCGAAGAAGATGCCTTGGCCGAGGCTGAGAATGCCGCCATAGCCCCAGCACATCACGAGGCCCAGCGCGACAAATGCGTAGGTCAGATATTTGCCGACCATGTTTAAGCGGAAGCCGTCCAGCACCAGCGGAAAGACCACCAGCATCAGAGTCGCGATGATCGCGACTCCGATCAGTTCTGAACGGGAAAGGAAAGTGGTGCTTTTCATGTCAGCCTCCTGCGCTCAGCGACGGACTTTGAGGGTGAACAGGCCCTGAGGACGCAGCATCAGGATGCCCACCACGCCAAGCAGCGTGAGAACCTTGGCCATCGAACCAGAGAGGAAGAACTCCAAGGTCGACTGAGCCTGTGAGATGGTGAAGGCGGAGGCGATCGTACCGAGCAGGCTCGCTGCGCCACCGAACACGACGACAAGGAACGTATCGACGATGTAGAGCTGCCCCGATGTCGGACCGGTCGAACCGATCATCGTGAAGGCCGATCCAGCGACACCGGCGATGCCGCAGCCGAGAGCGAACGTATAGCGATCGACTTTCTCGGTATTGATGCCGACGGCGCCCGCCATGACGCGATTCTGCACGACGGCGCGCACCTGCTTGCCCCAGCGGGACTTGTACATAAGAAAGGCGACGATGACGGTGATGACGGTCGTCAGACCCATCACGAACAGGCCATTGATCTGAACTTCGATCGTGTCCGTCACCGGAATGGATCCCATCATCCATTGCGGAAGCTCAACGCCCACTTCGCGCGGGCCGAATACCGAGCGGTAGATCTGCTGAAGGATGAGGCTGAGGCCCCATGTCGCGAGCAGCGTGTCGAGTGGCCTTTTGTACAGATGCCGGATCATCGCCCATTCGACAAACATGCCGAGGGCCCCGGCTGCCAAGAAGGCGAGCGCCATCGCGATGAAGAAGTAGATGCCGAAGAGGGCCGGCACATAGTGCATGAAGAGCTGAGACGTGAAGTAGGTGACGTACGCACCCAAAATCATGAACTCGCCGTGCGCCATGTTGATCACGCCCATCTGGCCAAAAATGATGGCCAGGCCGAGCGCCATGAGTACGAACACGGAAAACAGGATGAGGCCTGCAAAGCCTTGCATCACAAAGATGGAGCCCAGCTCCGAAAGAGAATATTCAGAAAACATCGAAGACCTCCCGGCGCCGCACGCGCCCCCCAGCCAGAACGAATCCGGAAATCGGCCGGAGAGGGATTTCCCCTCTCCGGCCTAAGGTCATGACCTTATTGATAGCCCTTCGGGAACGGGTTCGGCTCAATGAGATCGGCGGTCTCATAGACCACCTTGAACTGACCGTCCGTCTGCGCCTGGCCGACACGCGTCTTCGACCAGAGGTGATGGTTGGCGTGGACCTTGACGTAGCCTTCCGGTGCCTTGGTGAACTCGATATCGGGCGACGCCGCAGCGATCTTGTCGATATCGAAGCTGCCGGCCTTCTCGACGGCGAACTTCCAGAGCCAAGGACCAAGATAGGCGGCCTGCGTCACGTCGCCGATGACTGTCTTGTCGCCCCACATCTTCTTGAACTCGGCCACGAACTCCTTGTTGTTCGCGTTGTCGAGCGACTGGAAGTACTTCATGCAGGAATAGGCGCCCGCAATGTTCTCGCCGCCGATGCCGTCGATCTCGTCCTCGGTGACCGAGATGGTCAGGAGCGTCTGCTTCGAAAGGTCGACGCCGGCAGCTTTGAGCTGCTTGTAGAATGCAACATTCGAGCCGCCGACGACCGCGGCGTAGATCACGTCGGGCTTGCGCAGCTTGATCTTGTTGATGACCGAGTTGAACTGCGTGTGACCGAGCGGCAGGAATTCCTCGCCGACGACCGACGAATCCTTCAGGTGGCCTTCGATGTGCTTACGCGCGATCTTCATCGACGTACGCGGCCAGATGTAGTCGGAACCGATGAGGTAGAAGGTCTTGGCGCCCTTCTCTTTCTGCACCCAGTCGAGACCAGCGAGAATCTGCTGCGTGGCTTCCTGACCCGTGTAGATGACGTTCTTCGACTGCTCGAGGCCTTCGTAGAAGGTCGGATAGTAGAGCATGCCGTTGTACTGCTCGATGACCGGCAGCACCGCCTTGCGCGAGGCCGAAGTCCAGCAGCCCATGATGGCCGCCACCTTGTCCTGCACCAGCAGCTTCTTTGCCTTCTCGGCGAACGTCGGCCAGTCGGATGCACCATCTTCCTGGATGAACTTGATCTTGCGGCCGAGTACACCGCCTGAGGCGTTGATCTGCTCGATTGCGAGCTTCTCGGCCTGCACCGAACCGGTCTCGGAAATCGCCATTGTGCCGGTGACCGAATGCAGAATGCCGACCGTCACTTCGCTGTCTGTCACCGCAAGATTGGTTGTATTGACAGCCGACGTTGGCGGCGGCGCGTCCGCGAAGACGCTGCGGGGCACGAGCCCTGCAAACGGCAAAGCCGCCATGCCTAGAAGAAGGTTACGCCGTAGCCGCGATTGGATTTCGTCGTCGTTCGCCGCCATCAAATTCCTCCCGTTCAAACTGCCCATCCCCGGACACTGTCTGAACATTGGAGCCGTCTTTCGCGGCGCAGCATATACGTCAGTTAACGTATATGCTGCATTGCGAGCCCCCGCATAACGTGCGCGCGTACATACGCGCGCGCGAGGGGGAGCCAAGAGTTGCGCATGCCTGAAAAATCTAGGTCGAAAAAGGGTTTGTCTCTCGCCGGCGCGACGCTAGTCTGTGCGGTAACAATCATATCGCACTGCGGCAATTTGCACCCCAGGCTGAAGGAGGTAAG
>Ga0180218_1001125_pt1 | contig 17238 bp, 19 predicted proteins | sample eDN3rd37CKraftBY_FD_151334 | JGI IMG/M metagenome (GOLD analysis project Ga0180218, IMG submission 151334) | Enriched backyard soil microbial communities from Emeryville, California, USA - eDNA 3rd pass 37_C Kraft BY (version 2) (version 2) | ecosystem: Environmental > Terrestrial > Soil >...
CCTTAGCTGCGGGCGGGAAACAGGCCTTCGGGCTTGAAGAACAGCACCCCGGCCATGAGCAGGTAGATCAATATGGACGCCAGCGCGGGCCCGAGGCTCGACGCCACGGCCGCCGGCATGATGGCATGCAGCAAAGAAGGCAGCAGCGTGCGGCTGAGCGTGTCGACGCAGCCAACCAGTATCGAGCCGATCAGCGCCCCCCTGATCGAGCCTATGCCTCCGACGACAATCACCACGAAGGCCAGGATGAGTATGCTTTCGCCCATGCCCACCTGTACCGACAGTATGGTGCCCAGCAGGGCGCCGGCGATGGCGCACAGCGCTGCACCGAAGGCGAACAGCAGGGTGAAGATGGTCTTGATGTTCACGCCCATGGCCGTGGCCATTTCGCGGTTGGACGCACCGGCGCGCACGCGCATGCCCAGGCGCGTTTTGCTGACCAGCACATACAGCACCGCGGCGACGGCCAGGCCGGTGGCGATGATGAACAGGCGGAAGGACGAATACGAGAGGCCGGGCAGTATTTGCACCGGCTCCGAGAAGATCTCGGGCGCGTTCAGCCTTAACGGCTGTTCGCCCCAGACCATGCGGGCACCCTCGTTGAAGATCAGGATGAGGGCGAAGGTGGCCAGCACCTGCGACATGTGGTTGCGCTGGTACAGGCGCCGAAAGACCAGCACTTCGAGGATGACGCCGGCCACCATGGTGGCCGCCACGGCCAGCGCCAGGCCCAGCCAGAACGAGTCGGTGGCCATGATGAACGAGGCCGCGAAGTAGGCGCCCAGCATGTACAGCGAGCCATGGGCGAGGTTGATGAAATCCATGATGCCGAACACCAGGGTCAGGCCCGCCGCCAGCAGGAACAGCATCAAGCCGAACTGCAGGCCGTTAAGCGCCAGCTCGATCAGCAGCGTCAACTCCATTCATTGTCTCCGTATATTTATTTGAAGCTTGGATAATTGAAGCACATACAAGCTGAAAAAGGGTATTACAGCGCGCACGGCATGGCAAGAAGCCAGTAACGGCGGGACCCGCGAAGCTTTGCTGAATGTTGCGCCCGCGGCGTCGTATAGAATCAATGCACACTTTGCAGTGATTTTCACAGGGAGTACATAGGAAATGACCATGACCACCATCTATCACAATCCCCGCTGCAGCACGTCGCGCAATACGCTTGAACGTCTGCGCGCGGCTGGCCGCGAGCCCGAAATCATCGAATACCTGAAGACGCCGCCCAGCCGCGACCAGCTTGCAACGCTGATTTCCGACGCTGGCCTGACGCCGCGCGAGGCGGTGCGCGTCAAAGAGGCGGTTTATGCAGAGCTGGGCCTGGACGGGGCAAGCGATGCGCAGTTGCTGGACGCCATGGCGGCCCATCCCATTCTTATCAACAGGCCCTTCGTCGTGACCGAAAAGGGCACGCGCCTGGGGCGCCCCATCGAGGCGGTGGACGAGATTCTTTGACGCCCGCCCGAGGCAATCGAACGACACTGCAGGCCTGGCGGTCGCTCGTTCTGCTGGGGAAGGAGGACGAAGGTTTTGCCATAGGCCTTATGTGGCTTGAAATACCCATGACGGCGCTGCAATATTGCCGCAGTGGTGTAGTGAGAGAGCGCCGCGGTATTCGAACTGCTTATTCGGCATAAAAGCTTGAAATCATGGACTTTTCCTATTTTGGAGTATAAAATATCCATAAACGGAGTCCATTATGAGCCTTGCCTACGCTTATCCCTTCAGCCGCTTCGAACCCGCCAGCGTCGTCGACCTTAACGCGCGCCCGGTGCGCGAGCGCCTTTCGGCCTCGGCCCTCAAGGGCTTCTTCAAGCTCGCCCAAGCCTGGAAGCTGCGCGACGAAGACGCCTGCGTGCTGCTGGGCGGGGTGTCCAGCAGCTCGTACTACGAATGGAAGAAAAAGCCTCAACGCGTGCTCGAGGTCGACCGCCTTACGCGCATTTCGTACCTGCTGGGCATCTACAAGTCGCTGCACATTCTGTATGGCGACGAACTGGCCGACCAATGGGTGCACCTGCCCAACCGCAACGCGCTGTTTGGCGGCCGCACACCGCTGGCGTACATGATGGAAGGCGGGCTTATCGCCATGCAGGCCGTAAGGCAGCTGCTCGACGCCCGGCGCGGCGGCATCTAGGCCGCCGCGGCAAGGCCAGGCCCATGTCCACGCTACCCCCGGTTTCGCTCGTGCGGCAGTTGGACACCGTGCGCCTGCTGCCGTCGCGCTTTGCCGACCAGGAAGACTCGGTGCTGGCACCCCTGGCCGAAGACGCCGACCATCTTGCCGATCTTTTCGCGCTCGACAATGCCACCAACCAGCGTTTGCGCGCCGAACGCGGCGGACTGGCCGGCATAGGCATAGACGAGCTCGTGTTCGGCGTGCCCAATTTTCGCATCGTCAATGCGGCCTTCACTTACCCCCGTCCCGAGGGCAGCCGCTTCAATTCGGGCGAGCGGGGCGCCTGGTATTGCGCTTTCGACTCCCAGACCGCGCTGGCCGAAATCGTTTTCCACAAAACGGTCGAGTACGCTGAAATCGACTATTTCTCCGACAGCGTCAGCTACCAGGCGCTGCTGGCCGACTTCAGCGGCCAGTTCCACGACCTTCGACACGCCCCCCAATTTGCCGAATGCCTTAGTCCCGGCAGCTATGTGGCCTCGCAAGAACTGGCCCAGCGCCTGCTTGAAGAGGGCTCTATGGGGGTGGTGTACCCCAGCGTGCGCCGGCCCCAGGGCACCAACCTGGCCTGCTTCAGGCCCGCGCTGGTGGGCAATGTGCGCCGGGCCCAGGCATACAGGCTTACATGGTCGGGGGCGCCCAATCCAGCCATAGAACCATTGTCCTGAATGGGGCTCCCGTGGCTGTGCTTTCAAACAATAGTATGATTAAATCCTACTTAACATGATTGGGGAATGCCATGCGATCCACTCAGCAGTTCAGTATTACCTTGCCCAATGAAATGGCGAAATTGGTGCGTAGCAAGGTCATCTCCGGTGAGTACGCGTCCGAAAGCGAAGTCATTCGCGATGGCCTTCGCACGTTATTGGCACGCGATAAGGCGATTGAGGCATGGCTGAAAAATGAAGTTGCACCGGCGTACGACGCTATCCAGGCCGACCCCAAACGTGGGCTGGCGGCTGGCGACGTGCGGGCGGCACTGGCGGCTGAGCATAAAAGAACGCGCTGATGGCAGCGTGTGTGGTTTTCACGCCTGAGGCCCAACAACAATTGCTCGATCTGTATCGTTATATCGCGCAGTAGGGGGCGCCATTGACCGCACAGCGCTACACCGATGCCGTTGTCTCGACCTGTGAGTCCTTGGCGTTGTTTCCAATGCGTGGCGTTGCACGAGACGATATCCGGCCAGGCGTTCGTTTGACGCATCATAAAAAGCGTACCGTGATCGCCTTTGCCGTCAATGATTCGACAGTGAGCATTCTGGGCATTTTTTACGGTGGCCAGGATGTGCAAGATGCCTTGAGCGACGATGAGTAGTTTGTTGGCCACCGCTGAAACCCGAGCGGCCCCGCTTTGCGGGGCGCAGTACAGGCCTACTGTTTCAAATGTTTATCGAAGAACTCCAGCGTGCGGCTCCAGGCCAGCTTGGCGGCTTCTTCATCGTAGCGGGGCGTGGTGTCGTTGTGGAAGCCGTGCTGGGTGCCCGGGTAGACGAAGGCCTGATATTCGACCTTGTTGTCCTTCAAGGCCTGTTCGAAAGCGGGCCATCCGGCATTGACGCGCTCGTCGTTCTCGGCGTAATGGATGAGCAGCGGCGCCTTGATGCTTGCGGTTTCTTCGGCGCTGGGCTGGGTGCCGTAGAAGGGCACGCCCGCGGCCAGGTCGGCGCGCTGCACGGCCAGCTTGTTCACTATGCCGCCCCCGTAGCAAAAGCCTACCGCGCCATAACGGCCGCTGTAGTCGGGGTGCTTCTGCACGTAGTCGACGGCGGCGAACAGGTCTTCGCGGGTCTTGGCCTGGTCGAGCTTGGCAAACAGGGCTCGTGCTTCGTCTTCATCGCCGGGATAGCCGCCCAGCGGTGTCAGGGCATCGGACGCAAAGGCGATATAGCCTTCGACGGCCAGGCGGCGCGCGACGTCTTCAATATAGGGATTCAGTCCCCGGTTCTCGTGATACACGATTACGGCGGGAAGCTTGTCCTGAGGCTGGGCGGGCAGGGCGAGGTAGCCTTTCATGGTGCCGCTGCCCTGGGGCGAGGGGTATTCTTGCCGGCTGGCGGTAATGCGCTTGTCCGACTCGGGCACCTGCTTGGCCCAGGCGAAGTTGGGCTTGAGGCTTTCAAGCAGGGCGGTGGCGGTCAGGCCTCCGACGGCATAGCGGGCGGCCTTTTGCAAGAAGGCCCTGCGGTCCAGGGCGCCATGCACGTATTGGTCGAACAGGCGAAGCACGTCGGGGTGGAAATCAGAGGCTTTCTTGCGGTTCATGGCGGCTCCCGGTGGGTGGTGGTCGTCATCGGAAAGCATACTTTGAGCCGGGGCGGGAGAAAACTGTTTTTTCATTATCGGAGTTTTCAGGGGTAATGCGTTCGGCCGATGGGCAAGGCTCAGGGCGCGCAGGGCTTGGCTCCAGAGGCCTGCGGCGAGCACGGGGCAGGCTATCATCCGGACGATGCATGGGGTACAAACTGGTATAAACAGCTATTCGCGTGGCACCGGACACCGGCATTCACGACGGACCCGCCCGCATTCAGGACAGATCGCTACATGAGCAATTCGAAGCACGACCACGATCATTCGCATGATCATGGCCACGACCATGGCGCCCAGGGCCATGGCCATCATCACCACGGCCCCGGAGGGCATGCGCACGGCGTTACCGACGAGCGCCGCCTGATGTGGGCCTTCGTCATCATCGCCGTGTTCATGGTGGTCGAAATCGTGGGCGGGGTGGTGTCGGGCTCCCTGGCCTTGCTGGCCGATGCAGGCCACATGGCCAGCGATGCCGCTGCCCTGGCTTTCAGCTGGCTGGCCGTACGCATCGGCAAGCGGGCGGCGACCGAACAGCTTTCCTATGGTTTTCGCCGGGTGGAGATCCTGGCGGCTTTCGTCAACGGACTGGCGCTGTTCGCCATCGCGGCCTGGATCGTGGTCGAGGCGGTGCGCCGCTGGTTCGAGCCGGCGCCGATATTGGGCGGCCCCATGCTGGCCGTGGCGGTGGCCGGCCTGGCCGCCAACATCGCGGCCTTCTTCGTGCTGTTCCGGGGCAGCCACGACAACCTCAATCTGCGCAGCGCCTTGCTGCACGTGGTGGGCGACTTGCTGGGTTCGGTGGCCGCCATCGCGGCGGCCGTGGTCATACTATGGACGGGCTGGACGCCCATCGACCCGATTTTGTCGGTATTGGTGGCGCTGATCATCCTGAAAAGCGCATGGGGGGTGGTGCGTTCGGCGGGCCACATTCTTCTGGAAGGCACGCCGCCCGGCGTCAGCATTGCCGAGATCAAGGCCGATCTCGAGACCCAGGTGCTTCTCGTGCACGATGTCCATCACATCCATGTGTGGTCGATCACCGCCGACAAGCATCTGCTGACCCTGCACGTGGTGCCGCGCGGGCAAGCCGCACCACGCGAGGTAATCGGCGCGGTGCGCGCCAGGCTGGCCGAACGCTTTGGCATCGATCATGCCACCATACAGGTCGAAGAAAGCCATTGCGCCGATCTGCCCGGCGACCGCGCCGCCTGCTGCTGAATCAGGGCTGCAGCACGCCGTCCTTGTCGTAGTCGTAGCGGTCGAAGTCCCGCATGACGTGGTCTAGGAACTCGTCGAGCGTAATCTGGCCGTCCTTGTTCTTGTCGACCGCGGCGAACTGTTCGGGTGTCAGCACGGTGCTTGCCTCGGCCTGGCTCAGTTGCTTGTCGCCGTCGGTGTCCAGTTTCTGGAACGATTCGCGCATGAATTGCTCGTATTCGGCCCTGCTGATGCCGCCGCTTCCGTCCCGGTCGAGCTGGGCGAAGTGTTCAGGGGTGAGTTGGGTTTGCGCGGCCGGCGGGGTCTGGGCGTGGCCCGTGCCCAGCAGGGCAAGTGCAAACGCCATGGCGGCCACAGGCTTGATGATGATGTTCTTCATTATTTGCACCCCATTTGGTTGCCGAGATAGCCGCCCGCGCCGATGCCTACCGCGGTCGACACGGTGCGGCCTCGTCCGCCGCCGATCGTGCTGCCCAGCAGGCCGCCGACGACGGCCCCGCCTACGGTGCCCGCGATGCAATTGAACTCGGAATGCTTGGAGCTGCCGTGCGAATTCGAGGGTGTCTGGCACGCCGCCAGCGCACCCAGGCTGGCCAGGGCCAGTACCAGTGTCGCTTTTCTCATGGTTGTCTCTTTATGTGGTGGGGAAAGGATACGCCCGAGCCTGTGATTCACAACTTGGCAGAGGATATTGCATTGAGTTTATATCTGAAAAGCCTTTTTTTCGCTTGCCTGAAAGCTTTTTTTCGCGCGCTTGACCTTTACATGATGGTAAGGTTTACAGTGGCCTCATTGGAACAAATCGGAGGGCCGTGCGCCCATTGAAGCCATGAATGCAATTCGCCCAGGCGCATCCGCGCCCATCCAGCCATTCACACAGTCCATCACCCTTGACGTCGAGGGAATGAGTTGCGCCTCGTGCGTGGGACGCGTAGAGCGCGCCCTCAAGGCGGCGCCGGGCGTCGCCGACGCCAGTGTGAACCTGGCCACCCAAAAGGCCGAAGTGTATTTTGAACACACTCCCGACGTGCAGGCGGCCATCCAGGCGGTGGGCAAGGCCGGCTACGAGGCGCGCCAGGCGCGGGCCGATACGGCGGCGCAAGATGAATTGGCCGAACGGCAGCGCGCCGAAAGCGCCGAGCTTCGAAGGGCGCTCATCATCGCCTTCGTCCTGACCCTGCCGGTGTTCCTGCTGGAGATGGGCTCGCACTTTTTCATGCCGGTGCACCACTTCGTGGCGGAGACCATAGGACTCGAATTCAGCTGGCGCCTGCAGTTCGTGCTGACGACACTGGTGCTGGCCGGGCCGGGCCGCCGCTTCTTTCTTCGCGGCGTGCCGGCGCTGCTGCGCGGAGCGCCCGACATGAACTCCCTGGTGGCGGTCGGCGCTGGCGCCGCCTATGCCTATTCGGTGGTGGCCACCTTCCTGCCGGGCCTGCTTCCCCAGGGCACGGTCCATGTCTACTTCGAGGCGGCGGCTGTCATCGCCACGCTGATCCTGCTGGGCCGCTATCTCGAGGCTCGGGCCAAGGGCCGCACTTCCGAGGCCATCAAGCGGCTCATGACCCTGCAGCCGCGCACCGCGCGTGTCCGGCGCGGCGACGATTTCATCGAACTGCCCATCGACCAGGTACAGGCGGGCGACACGTTGCTGGCGCGGCCCGGCGAACGGATGGCGGTGGACGGAGAAGTCGTGGCCGGCGAAAGCTTTGTCGATGAATCGATGATCACCGGCGAGCCCGACCCGGTGCGCAAAGGCGAGGGCGCCCAGGTGGTGGGCGGCACGGTGAACCAGTCGGGCTCGCTTACTTATCGGGCCACGCAGGTGGGCGCGGACACCGTGCTGGCCCGCATCATCGCCATGGTCGAGCACGCCCAGGCGGCCAAGCTGCCCATTCAGGCCCTGGTCGATCGCATCACGATGTGGTTCGTGCCCGCCGTCATCGCCGTGGCCCTGCTTACCTGTGCCGTCTGGTTCTTTTGGGGACCGTCGCCGGCACTGACGTTTGCCCTGGTCAACGGCGTGGCGGTGCTGATCGTTGCCTGCCCCTGCGCCATGGGCCTGGCCACGCCCACCTCCATCATGGTGGGCATGGGGCGGGGCGCGCAGATGGGCATATTCTTTCGCCGCGGCGAGGCCTTGCAGCAATTTGCAGAAACGCGCGTGGTGGCGTTCGACAAGACCGGCACCCTGACCCTGGGCAAGCCCGCACTCACCGACCTGATCACGGCCGAGGGTTGGGAGCGCGCCGACGTACTGGCCCATATCGCCGCCGTCGAAGGGCATTCCGAGCACCCCATCGCGCAGGCGCTGGTGGCCGCGGCCCAGGCCGAATCGCTTTCCCTGCCCAAGGTCGAGCAGTTCCAGGCCGAGACCGGATCAGGCGTATGGGGGGTGGCCGGAGGCAGGCGTGTCCATATTGGCGCCGACCGCTATATGCGCAAGCTGGGCATCGACGCGCAACGATTCTCCGACGATGCCCGGCGCCTGGCGGACGAAGGCAAGACGCCGATCTACGCCGCCGTCGACGGGCGCCTGGCCGCCATGCTGGCGGTGGCCGACCCCATCAAGCCCACCACGTCGAAGGCCATAGCGGCCCTGCACGGGCTGGGCCTGAAGGTAGCCATGATTACGGGCGACGACCGCCGCACGGCGCAGGCCATCGCGCGCCAGCTGGGCATAGACGAGGTCGTGGCCGAGGTGCTTCCCGAAGGCAAGGTTGCAGAGGTGGAGCGGCTGCGCAGCCAGCACGGAGCGCTGGCCTTCGTGGGCGACGGCATCAATGATGCGCCGGCCCTGGCCGCCGCCGACGTGGGCGTGGCGGTGGGCACGGGCACCGACGTGGCCATGGAGGCCGCTGATGTGGTGCTGATGTCGGGCGACTTGATGGGCGTGCCCGGGGCCCTGGCATTATCGCGCGCCACGCTGCGCAATATCCGCCAGAACTTGTTCTGGGCCTTTGCCTACAACACGGCGCTGATTCCGGTGGCGGCAGGGGTGCTGTATCCGGTAATGGGCGTGCTGATGTCGCCCGTGTTTGCCGCCGGCGCCATGGCGTTGTCGAGCGTCTTCGTGCTGGGCAACGCCTTGCGCCTGCGAGGCTTTCAGTTGCCGGCGGGCTCGGGCGTATAGCCGGCGTCGGCAATGGCGGCCTTTACCGCCTCGCCGTCGGCCTCGCCCTGCACACGCACGCGGTGCCGGTCAAGGTCGACTTCTACGGAAGCTTGGGGGGCCACCTGCTTGACAGCCTTGGTGATCGCGCCTGCACAGTGGCCGCAGGTCATGTCCTGAACGCGGAATTCAAGCATTTGTGTTCTCCATGAAGTTGGACTTGAACTTTAAACCTTGCCGCCATGGTAAGGTCAAGGCTGGGCAAGGCACCGATCGGTGCAAGCAAGGGAAAGCGACATGAACATAGGCCAGGCCGCGGCGGCCTCGGGCGTTACGGCGAAAATGATACGCTACTACGAAAGTGTGGGGTTGCTGCCGGCCGCCGTGCGTTCCGCCGCCGGCTACCGCCAGTACGGCGAGGTCGATGTCCAGACCCTCAGGTTCATCCGCCGTGCGCGCGATCTGGGCTTTTCGCTCGATCGCATCCGCATGCTGGTCGGGCTATGGAAGGACAAAAGCCGCAAAAGCCAGGACGTCAAGAGGCTGGCCGGCCAGTACATCGGCGAGCTCGACCAGGACATCGCCAAGCTGCAGTCCATTCGCGACCAGTTGCGGGTTCTGGCCGATTGCTGCCATGGCGACGACCGCCCCGATTGCCCGATACTCGAGGAGCTCTCCAGCTTCGGAACCAGCCAGAGGTGAATGAATGGGTTTGCTGATAGACGGTCAATGGACCGACCAGTGGTACGACACGAAAAGCACGGGCGGGCGCTTCGTGCGCAGCGAGGCGCAATTCCGCAACTGGATCACGCCCGACGGTTCGGCGGGGCCCTCGGGCGAGGGCGGTTTTGCGGCCGAGCCCGGCCGCTACCACCTTTATGTCTCGCTGGCGTGCCCCTGGGCCCACCGCACCCTGATATTCCGCGCGATCAAGCAGCTCGATTCCTTCATAAGCGTGTCGGTGGTGAATCCGCTGATGGCCCACCATGGCTGGACCTTCGAGCCCGATGAAGGCGTGGTGGCCGACCACGTCAACCACGCCAGCTATGTGCATCAGTTGTATACGCTGGCGCAGCCCGGCTACACGGGCCGGGTCACCGTGCCGGTGCTGTGGGACAAGCAGCGGCGCACCATCGTCAACAACGAATCGTCCGAGATCATCCGCATGCTCAACAGCGCCTTCGACGGCGCAGGCGCGGCGGCGGGCGACTATTATCCGACCGGGCTGCGCGAACAGATCGACGAGGTCAACGCCGACGTCTATGCCAACATCAACAATGGCGTCTATCGGGCTGGCTTTGCCACCTCGCAAGAGGCCTATGAGCAGGCGGTCCAGGAACTGTTCCAGGCACTTGGCAGAATGGAGCGCCGCCTGCTGAAGCAGCGCTATCTTGCTGGAGCCGTCCTGACCGAGGCCGACTGGCGGCTGTTCACGACCCTGTTGCGTTTCGACCCGGTGTATTACGGGCATTTCAAGTGCAACCTCAAGCGCCTGGTCGATTTCCCCGGTCTCTGGGGCTTTACCCGAGAGCTCTATCAATACCCAGGCGTGGCCGCCACGGTGAACATGGACCACATCAAGGGCCACTACTACCGCAGCCATACGCAGATCAACCCGACCGGCATCGTGCCGGCCGGGCCTGTCATCGATTTCTCGGCCCCGCATCAGCGCGAACTCGTCTGAGCCTCGGGCATGTAGGTTGCTGCCTTTCCTGCTCGCGGAGCAAGCAGGAAGGCATCAATGCAAAACGTATCCGACTTTATCGTCAAGCGCCTGGATCAATGGGGCATCAGGCGCGTGTTCGGCTATCCCGGAGACGGCATCAATGGGCTGATGGCGGCCTTTGGCCGCACGGACCTGCCGTTGGAATTCGTCCAGACCCGGCACGAAGAGACCGCAGCCCTGATGGCTTGCGCCCATGCCAAATTTACCGGTCAGGTGGGCGTATGCGTGGCCACTTCGGGGCCGGGCGCCATACACCTGGCCAACGGCCTGTACGACGCCAGGATGGATCATCAGCCGGTGGTGGCCATCGTGGGGCAGCAGGCGCGCAGCGCGCTGGGCACCAATTACCAGCAGGAGGTCGACCTGCACAGCCTGTTCAAGGACGTGGCGCGCGACTTTGTGCACACGGCCAGCACGCCCACCCAGCTTCGGCACCTGATCGACCGCGCTTTGCGCATTGCAATGGAGCGGCGCAGCGTTACCTGCATCATTCTGCCCAACGACGTGCAGACCTTGCCGGCGGTCGAGGCACCGCCGCGCGAGCACGGCACGACGCATACCGGCATCGGCTACACCCACCATGCCAACGTGCCCGACGCGCATGCGCTGCGCAATGCCGCCGATGTCCTGAACAAGGGCGAGCGCGTGGCCATGCTGGTGGGCGCCGGCGCCATCGGCGCCGAGGAAGAATTGCGCCAGGTCGCCGATGTGCTGGGCGCCGGGGTGGCCAAGGCCTTGCTGGGCAAGCCGGCCCTGGACGACCGCCTGCCTTATGTGACGGGCTCCATCGGCATGCTGGGCACCCAGCCCAGCTGGGAGCTGATGAACGGCTGCGACACCTTGCTGATGGTGGGAACGGCCTTTCCGTATTCCGAGTTCCTGCCGCCCGAGGGGCAGGCCAGGGCGGTTCAGATCGATCGCGACGGCAGCATGCTGAATCTGCGCTATCCCGTCGAGGTGGGGCTGGTGGGCGATGCCCGGCAAACCTTGCAGGCCCTGGTACCGTTTCTTGAATCCCGCAGCGATGATGCCTGGCGCAAGCGGATCGAAGGGCTGGTGTCGGAATGGTGGCGTAAGATGGAGGCCCGCGCCATGGTCGATGCCGATCCGGTCAATCCGCAGCGGGTCTTCTGGGAGCTTTCACCCAGGCTGCCCGACGACAGCATCATTACCTGCGATTCGGGTACGGCGGCCAACTGGTATGCGCGCGACATCAAGCTGCGTCCGGGCATGCAGGCCTCGCTGTCGGGCGGCCTGGCCACCATGGGCTGCGGCGTTCCCTACGCGCTGGCGGCCAAGCTGGCCAGTCCCGGCAGGCCGGTGTTCGCGCTGGTGGGCGACGGCGCCATGCAGATGAATGGCCTGAATGAACTGATCACCATCGCCGATCGCTGGCGCGACTGGCAGAATCCGACCCTGGTCGTCATGGTGCTTAACAACGGCGATCTCAACGAAGTAACCTGGGAGCAGCGGGCCGAGGGCGACCCACGCGTGGACGTGACCCAGAGGCTGCCGCCTTTTCCCTATGCGGAATATGGGCGGATGCTGGGATTGCATGGCATGCGCGTAGACCGGCCCGACGGCATCGCGTCCGCCTGGGAAGAAGCCCTGAGCGCCGACCGGCCGGTGGTGCTCGAAGTGGTGGTCGACCCCAATGTGCCGCCCCTGCCGCCGCACATTCCCTGGAAGCAGGCCCGCGCCTATTTCCAGGCCCTGGGCAAGGACGACGAGCGCGGCTCCGTCCTGAGATCGACCCTGAAGCAATGGTGGGCCGGCAGATGAACAAGGAGAGCAGTTCGATGCAAGCAGCAAGCACACATACTCGCGTAGGCGGCGGGCAAGCCGAGCCCGATCGCGAAAACAGCCGCCCGGCCACGCCCGAAGCCAGGCCCGACAAGGACGCCAAGCCCTCTCGGCGCCCGCCCGACAGCATTCCCGACCTGATGCCCGGCGTCGACCCGCAGCAGACTCCCGGCATTGACCGTACCCCGGCAGAGGGTGACTGATCCGGGCCCTGCGCGGCCGGCACAGCGTTTGCTGCCGGCCTGGTTCGGACGGGCGTGGCGAACCGTGCCCGACATACACACACAGGAAAGGAGTACATATGGCCCAGAATCCTGCCCGAAGCGAAGCCGACGCAAAACGCGACGATGTTGCTTCCAGTCTTAAAGAACTCATCAGCAGCGCGGAAGAATTGCTGCGCTCCACGGCCAGCTACAGCGGCGCCGAGATCGAGGCCGCCCGGGGCCGCCTGAAGAATCAGCTCGAGCTTGCGCGCCTGGAAGCGGGAAACTACCGGCACACGCTGAAGGAAAGCTATCACGCGGTCTCGCAAGCGACCGATGAGTGCGTGCACGAACACGCATGGAAAGCCGTGTGCATCGCGGGGGTGATCGGCCTTCTGCTGGGCAAGTGCCTGTCTTCCGACCACATGCGGAGGTGAGCCATGGCGCCGAATGCGGGGCGCGACAGCCCCAAGCCCAAAGGGGAGGCCTCCGGCAAGGAGTTCGACAAGGAAAGCGCCACGCGCAAGAGCGGACGCTGGGGGGCCAACGAGCCGCCCTATGGCGAGCACGAGCCTTCGGCCAAGTGCGACAGCCGGCAGCCCAATCCCCAAGGGCCGGAGTACGAGGAAGGCGGCGCATATCCCGGGCGCCCCTACAAGCGTTCCCCCGAATCCATGGAGAAGCCCGCGGGGCTTGGCAAGCGGCGCAGCCATGAAGCGGGAGAGCAGCCGACGCAGGAACGCACGGTGGGCAACCACCCTGCGGATCCCAACCGCATGGGCGCCGACTGGAATCTGCTGCCACCGGGCATTTCGGACAAGGACGTTCGCGACCCGGGCGGCATGAAAGAGGGCGACGGCGGAAAGGAAGGCGGCAAGAAGAAGTAATAGGCCCGGGGCCGGTTACGCCTGCAGTTCCTTCTGGAAACTCAGGCGCAGGGCCTTGCGGCTCGCCGCGTAATCCTGCCAGGGATCCCCGCCTTGTTCCTGGCGGTGCTTGAGGGCGTTGGCGATATTGAATCTTGCGGCGCGCAGGTCATGCCGCGAATCGAGTTCGTCCCACGCCACAGGCATTGATACGGGCGCGCCCTGGCGGGCCCGTGCAGAAAAGGCGGCAATGGCGGTGGCGCCATTGCCGTTGCGCAGGTAGTCGACGAAGATCAAGCCCTTGCGGCGCGCCTTCGAGACGCTTGCCGTGAACTGGGAAGGTGCTTCCCGCCCCAGATAGGCGGCCATGGCGCGCGAGAATTCCTTGACCTTGTCCCATGAATGCGACGCCTTGATGGGCGCCACCAGATGCAGCCCCTTGCCTCCCGTGGTTTTCAGGTAAGGAACCAGTCCGGCCTCTTGCATGAGCCGCTGCACCAGGCGCGCGGCAATCACGATGTCGGCCCAAGGGATGTCGGGGTCGGGGTCCAGATCGAGGGTGATGCGGTCGGGCCGATCTGCGCGGGGCAGCGAAGAGCCCCAGGTATGAAACTCGATCACGCCGAACTGGGCCAGCTCCAGAAGTCCACGGGCATTCTCGATGACCACCTGTTCTTCGTCCAGCGTAACGCCCTCGGGCGGTTCGCTGCGCAGGTGCTTCTGGAAGAAGCAGGTGGCATTGGTTCCCTGGGGGCAGCGCAGCAGCGCCACCCGCCTGTTCAGCAGATGGGGCAGCATGAATTCGGCCACCGAGGCGTAGTATTCGACCAGCGCTTTCTTGCTGAAGTCGGGTTTGGTGTAGACCTTGCGGTCGGGGTGGCTGACACTGACGCCGCCTATCACCACGCGCCCTGCGCGGTTCGCTTTGGTGGCAGAGGCCGAGCTGGGCGCCTTCTTCGCCTTGCGCTTGCGGCCGTCGCCCGCGTGCTCCGAATCGGCCTGCAATTGCTCCAGCGTCAACATCTCTTCACCGGTAACGGCCGAGGCGGGCTTGTCGTCGCGCAGGCCCCTGAACGCCGCCTGGCGCAGCAGCCCGTCTTCGGTCCAGCCGGCATAGTCCACCTGCGCGACCAGCTTGGGGCTGACCCACTGGATGGCGCCGCTGCTTCGGCCATAGCGGCCTCGCCCCTCTGCAGAGGTGGAGAAGGGGCTGGTCTTGCGGCGCAGCTTCTGCAGCCGCCCGTGCAGATCCTTGAGGGTGGCCTGGGTAAAGCCCGTGCCTACCCGACCCGTGTAGTTCAGTTTTTTTCCATCGCGGAGCCCGACCAGCAGCGCGCCCAGGTACGAGCGGGCGCCCGAGGGTTCGGTATAGCCTCCGACCACGAACTCTTGCTGGGGCCGGCATTTCAATTTCAGCCAGGTCTTGCTTCGCCCGTCGGTGTAGGGCGAGTCTTTCTTCTTGCAGATCAGGCCCTCGAGACTCAGCCTGCAGGCCTCCGTCCAGGCGCTGGCGCCCTCGGTGTCGCTGGAAACGTCCAGTTGCTGCGTGAACATGATGGGGCCATCCGCCGGCAGCGGCTCGAGCAGCTCCTGCAGTCGCCGCTGGCGCTCGGACAAGGGTTGGGCGCGCAGGTCGACGCCATTCCAGAAAGGCAGGTCGAAGGCGACGAAGACCAGGCCGCCCGAAGCACCGTCCAGGGCCTGTTGCAGCGCCTGGAAGCGGCTGATGCCCTGGTCGTCAAAGCAGACCACCTCGCCGTCTATCCAGCCGTCGCCCAGGCCCAGTTTCTGAAGCTCGTCCGCCAGGCCCTTCATGCGTGCATTCCATTCATTGCCGTTGCGGCTGAGCAGCCTGGCCTTGCCGCCTTCGAGGCGGCACAGGATGCGGTAGCCGTCGTACTTCACTTCATAGGACCAGCCGGGCCCCCGGGGAGGACGATCGACCAGTGTGGCAAGCTGGGCCGGCAGGGAGGAGGGCGGCGGCTTGCGCATCGGGGGAGCCTTGCGCGGCTTGCCCGGGTTCGACGCATCGCCGGCCGCATCGGTTTTTCGTGCCGGGGCGGCCGGCGATGCGTCGGAAGCGGCATCGGGGGGGGCCCCGTCCGTCTCGGCATCGTGGCCCGGCTGTGCATGCTCGTCATCGAGCTTGCGCAGCAGCCATTGCGTGCTTTCCTTGCCCGTGCGCAGCAGCACCCATTCGCCTTTGAGGCCGCCGTCCAGTTCGAACTTCAGGTGTCCGTCGTTCAGTGCGCGCGAGGGATCGGAAGAAGGCGTCCAGCTTCCGCTGTCCCAGATGTCCACGTGCCCGGCACCGTATTGCCCGGCCGGTATGTCGCCTTCGAAATCACCATATTCGAGCGGGTGGTCTTCGACGTGGACGGCCAGGCGCTTGACGGCGGGGTCCAGGGACGGGCCCTTGGGCACCGCCCAGCTGACCAGCACGCCGTCGATCTCGAGCCGAAAGTCGTAGTGGAGGCGCCGGGCTTCGTGGCGCTGTATGACATAGCGCAGCGGGCGCTTCGCCGCCCTGGCCGACGTTCGTCCGCGAGGTTCTTCGGTGACTCGGAAGTTGCGCTTCCGACGATAGGTTTCCAGCCGGGTATTCATTCGGGTCACCTCGCCCAGGTTGTTTCATGCAGTCGCTTGCGGGGTAGAAGTCGAATGTATCAGGCCGTCTTGCGTCGTGTCCCGCCGGACGACGCCTTCTTGGCCGCAGTGGATGCTTTCTTGGCCGGGGCGCGCTTCTTGGCGGCCGTGCCCGGGGCTTTTCGCGCAGAGGCGCCAGTTTTCTTGCTTGCGCCGCCGCCCTTGCTTGCGCCGCCGCGCTCTTCTATGCTGCGCTGAAGCATGGACATGAGGTCGATGACCTTGCCCGACTTGCGGCGAGGCGCCTCCTCGGCCTCTTCCAGGGAATGGGTTCTGCCCGACGCTATTTTTTCTTCTATGGTGGCCAGGAGATCGTCGCGATATTCGTCGCGGTACTGCTCCGGATCCCAGGGCAGGGTCATGTCTTCGAGCAGACGCGAGGCCATCTGCATTTCGCGTGCGTTGGGCGCGCTGTCCTTGCCGTGGGGAATGTCCAGCTCGGCGACGTCGCGGATTTCATCCGCGTAGCGCATGGTGACCAGCATCAGCACGTCATCGAGCGGGAACATCGCCGCCAGGTATTGCTTGGAATGCAGCACGACGGAAGCCAGGGCCAGGAGCCCGCTCTTGCGCAGCACTTCGCGAAACAGCACATAGCCCTTGTCGCCCCGCTTGTCGGGGGCCAGGTAGTAGGGCGTGTCAAAGTAGTACAAGGGTACTTCCGAGCCCTGCACGAAGCTGAGCACGTCTATGGACTGGGTCGCGGCCGTATTGGCGCGCTTGAAATCATCGTCGCTCAGAAAGACGTAATCGCCTTTCTCGTATTCGTAGCCCTTGACGATGTGCTCGGCCTCAATGGCCTTGCCGGTGCGCTTGTTGATGCGCTGGTAGCCCACGGGCGAGTTGTCGCGCTTGTCTATCCAGTCAAAATCCAGGCGCGTCACACGCGTGGCTGAATGCAGCACGATGGGCACATGAACCAGTCCGAAGGTGATGGCGCCTTTCCAGATGACTCGAGCCATGATCGAGGCCTCTTTTGTAATGCAGTGCCGCAAGGTCAGCAAACGGTGTTCCCGCTTGTTTCCCGGCTGGCCAGGAATGCCAGCAGGCGGCGTTCATCCGCCCGCAGCCCCCTTGGGCCGTCGCAGGGCTCCCGACCGGGCAGCTCGCCCTGCAGATAAGCCTCGATGACGGCGGGGTGGATATAGCAGGCCCTGCAGACGGCTG
>Ga0180218_1001126_pt1 | contig 17235 bp, 12 predicted proteins | sample eDN3rd37CKraftBY_FD_151334 | JGI IMG/M metagenome (GOLD analysis project Ga0180218, IMG submission 151334) | Enriched backyard soil microbial communities from Emeryville, California, USA - eDNA 3rd pass 37_C Kraft BY (version 2) (version 2) | ecosystem: Environmental > Terrestrial > Soil >...
GAATTTCTCCTGCGCGACCAATTCGGAAAGACGTTCAGACGGGACGGCTTCGATGTAGGAGGAACCTGCGTTCAACCGCTCGACCTTGGCCGGGTCGATGTCAAAACCGATGGTCTTGAAGCCAGCGCGACCGATCGCGGCTGCGAGTGGCAGGCCCACATAGCCAAGGCCGATGATGCCGCTGACAGCCTCGCGCGTTTCAATCCTGCGGGCCGCCTGGCCGTAAACACTGGTAGTTTCCAAATCATGCTGGTTCATCAGAGTCTCATTCTTCCAGTTCATGGTATCGTCTCAGGTATTTTCGATGATCTGAAGCATTCGGCTTGCCAGATGCTTGCGGTCATATTTGCTGGCGGCAGCGAGACCGTGCTGGCCGAGCTCGGCCGCAAACTCTCGATCATCTGCAAGCTTCAAGAGTTGAGCGTGTAACTCGGCCGCATTTTCCGGCTCGAAAGTCAGGCCCGCGCGCTCGCCTTCAACGATCTCCGCCGATTCCCCCCGCACCCCATGGAGCACCGGAATTCCCATCGCCATGCATTCGAACAGCTTCGATGGGATCACGGTCGTGAAGAGCGGTGTGTTCCTGAGATGGATGACCGATACATCGAGCAGCGACCAATAGCGGACAACCTCGGACTTCGGCACGGAATCGACGAAGGTCACATTGTTGAGCCCCATCTCCTTTGCCTTCGCAACCAGAGCTTCTTTCGAAGCCCCGCCGCCAAGAAAGAGCAGGTGAATGTCGTCGCGACCTTCCTTCTGCAGGCGATCGGCGGCTTCAAGCAGCGTATCCAGTGCATGGGCCATGCCATGGGTACCGATATAACCGGCGACCAGCTTGCCCTTCAGACCAAGAGATTGAACCAGGGCCTCATCCCGCGGCATCGGGTTGAAACGCGTGAGATCAGCGCCATTGGTAACCACATGGATCTTCGAAGGGTCGATCTTCCGGATCCGCAGGTTCTCCTTGAAGGAGTTCGTCACGGCGACGATGGAGTTTGCCTTGCGGTAGAGAAAGAGCTCAAGCTTTTCAAGCCAGTCCAGGATTGCCGATTCCTTCATCGCTCCGACAGCTCGGATCGATTCCGGCCAGAGATCCCGAAGCTCAAGGACGTAGGGAATGCGGCGAAGGCGGCTGACGAGGTAGCCTGCGCAGATGGTGAAGAACTGGGGTGACGTTGCCACCACCACATCCGGGCGTTCCACGCGCAGACTTGCTGGCGTCGCCGTACACATGAAGCTCACGTAATCGAGTGTCCGACGCAGGAAGCCTTCATTGGCGGTGATGTAACTCCAGACCCGGATGACCTCGATCCCATCCATCATCTCGCGCGCAAACCACCGGTTGCTGTAACCTTCATAGACCTTTCCCTTGGGAAAGTTAGGCGCACAGGTGATCACAGTCACACGGTGACCGGCGTTTACCCACTCGCGGCAATGTTCGAAGGTACGGCTGGCAGGGGCGTTAACTTCCGGCGGGAAGTTATCGGTCAGGAAGAGGATATGCATCGGGGTGGTTATTGGATCTCAGGAATGAGGGAGGCAGAAGAGGCGTGGGGAGATGGACCTCATCATGCCCAATTGAATTCTATGGTGCTTTGCCCATCAACAAGCTCAATGGCCAGTTGTTGGGACGGGATAGAGGAACCGAATTCCGGGTGCCAGGTGCTGGGCCCAAGTCGGGCTTCCCCGTTCTTCACGCTCCACCGCAACAGGATTTCGTCGCCTTTGCTGGTCACCCCGGATTTGCCATCCTCAGAGACAGAGGCCGTCAAGTCGGGGTGAAAATGGAACACGGCTTCGGCGTGGCGGTGGGTGCCCTCAACCCTGTCTGAAACAATCAAGCCGTTGGCGCCAAACTTCCAGCTCCGGCGATGCAGCGGCTTACCCGACAAGCGGCGGTAGCCGTCATGGGCACAAGAGACGTTCCAGCTCCCGTCACCCTGCTCCTGCACCGTCAGCCCTTGCGGATATGCGCGCCGCGCGACCCGGAACCCGAACCAGACTTCCGACGAATTTTTGCCATCGATAATGACCGTGCTATGGGCGCTCGTGCCCCGCTGGCGGAGACGCTCCGGTCCATCGCCGTAGACGGAAGTCCCGGAATTCACGATCACCCGCTGTCCGCCAACCGTGAGTTCAAACGATAGCGTATCGGCATGGGCATGGCCCGGCAGATAGTCCGGTCCCACCCGAGCAACGTCCAGCAGCGCCACGGCCCGGTCGTTCTGGAGGCGGACGTAGCCGCTCTCCCGCAACCAGGTACAACCGGAAAGCGAAACCGACGATACGCCAAAGCCCATGTCCGCCGCGTAGCGCTCCAGTTCGGCCAGCGAAGGCGCAATGCCGAATGCAGCATCGTTGAAGAAGGCGATTTCGCCATCCGGGTGGCACATGGCCGAAAGCCAGGTATGCATGGAGCCAAGCTTTTCTTCCCAGAGCGCTGGTGACGCCTGACCCATGGTGCGTGTCACGTTGAGGAGGTCAAGCATGTCTTCCACCGCAAGCGCATGGTACATTGGTGACAGCTCGAACTGGCCGCCATCGGGGAGGATCTGTTCCGGAACCTCGCGCGCAAGGATCCGCAGACCGCGATCCAGCCATTTAGCCGCCTCGGGTCCATCAAACGCACAACCCGCAAAAACAAGAGCCTTGGCATTGGCAAAGAGGTGATTGCCGAGCAGATGATATTCCAGACGGCCTGACAGCCAACGAGCCTGGATGGCAAGGCTCTGAAGCATTTCAGCAGAGGGTTTGTTACCCTGCATCACCCACTTCAGCCAGTTCACGATCCGCAGCGAAGTCGGGTATGGCTCCCAGGCGGTGCCCTGCCCTGGGGGATTTTCCCTGATCCATCGCTCGATCAGCGCCCGGTGCCATGCCTCGCGGGCTTCAGCACCTTCGGCGTTTAGATCATCGAAATAGTGGAGATTGTAGCGCCACAGTTTAGCAAGCGCCGGATCATCCCATCCGTGCTGGTCCAGAGATTGCTCTTCGTTCAGGAAGCGGAAGAGATTTCCCTCAAAGAGGCTTTGCCGTCTGCGGGCGGGCCTCACCCACTCTCCCGCCTTCTCCCGCAACGGCGGCGCAGCCCTAAAGTCGGGCTTCGGCCGCACGGCACGAAACCAGACACGACCATAGAACTGTACCGGACGCAGATGCCTCAGCGTCTCCCAGTAGAGTTGCGCCTTTGACAGGTTCACTTGGCGAGCAGGCCTTCCAGAGCTTCGACGATGCGCTCGCCGGTCCGGCCATCCCATTTCTCCGGGATGCTGCCCTTCTTCCAGTTGCCGGCAAAGAGCCTGTCCAACGCCGGGGCAAGAGCTGCGGGGTCCGTCCCCAGAAGCTCGTTGGTGCCCACCGTCACCGTCTCGGGGCGCTCCGTGTTGTCGCGCAGCGTCATGCAGGGCACGCCCATCACGGTCGTCTCTTCGGTGATGCCGCCAGAATCCGTGATCACAGCCTTGGCATGGCGTACCAGGTAGTTGAACTCGAGATAGGGCTGTGGATCAACGAAATGGAAGCTGTCCGGCAAGCCAGGCAATTCCTTCAGAGTCTTGGCGGTACGCGGATGGACAGGGAACACGATCGGCAGACCGCGTGCGCCCTCACCGATCGAACGCAACAGGCGCTCGAACGATGCCACCGCATCCACGTTTGACGGCCGGTGCAGTGTGACCACGAAATATTCGCCTGCGGTGAGGCCCAGTTCGTCCCAGAAGGACGGTGCGCGCAGCCGCTCCATATTGGCGAGCAGCGTGTCGATCATCGTGTTGCCGACGAAGAAGATGCGTTCTTGCTCGACGCCGCTGCGCCGCAGGTTTTCATTGGCCGTATCACTGGTCGTGAAGAACCAGTTGGTGATGGAGTCCGTCACCATGCGGTTGATCTCTTCCGGCATGCCCCAGTCCCCTGAGCGGATACCGGCTTCCACATGTGCTACCGGGATTTTCAGTTTCTGTGCGGCAATGGAGCAGGCCATGGTCGAGGTGACATCGCCGACCACGAGGCAGAGCTGGCTTGGCGCTTCCAGCAGCAGCTTTTCATAGCGCACCATGATCGCCGCCGTCTGCTCGGCCTGCGTACCGGAGCCAGCTTCGAGGTTGACGTCGGGTGCCGGAATGCCAAGCTGGTCAAAGAACTCGCCCGACATGCGCGCATCGTAGTGCTGGCCCGTGTGAACCAGGCGATAGCGCAGACGTCCGCCCTCTGCCTTGCGCTTTTCGAGCGCGTGGATGATCGGCGCGATCTTCATAAAGTTCGGCCGCGCACCGGCGATGATGTCGATCAATGGCTCCGGCGTGGTGTTCATACGCTTGCACTCTCCGCAATCTTGATGGTGGTTTCGCTGACCTCCAGAAGTTCATCCAATGGGATCGGCGCAGCCCCACCTTTTACAACGGCCTTCACGAAAGCTTCGGCGCAATCATGCTGACCCTTGTCCTGCCGCCACAGGTTCATCTTCTTGAAGCCGGGCCAGCCGAACCCGCGCAGACGTCGGAAGTTGTCGAGCTGCAGAATGCGACCGTCGGAGAAGACCTCCAGGCGCTCCTTCGGGAAGCTTTTGGACCCGTTGGCGAAATAGTGCACCGTGCCGATGGACCCATCCTCGAAGGACAAAGTGATGGTGGCGGTATCGCCCGCCTGCGTTTGCATCGTATGGATTGCATGAGACGCGAAGGGTGATCCTGCCAGATAGCGCAGCAGGTCGATGAAGTGGCAAGCTTCGCCCACAATCCGTCCGCCGCCCACAGTGCGGTCCTGCGTCCAGTGCTCCGATGGGATAGCACCTGCATTGACCGTCATCACGAAAGACTTGGGCCCGGAAGCGCCTGCCAGCAGGCTCTTGATCTTCTGGACCTGCGGTGCAAAGCGGCGGTTGAAGCCCACCATGATCAACGGCGCTGCGCCACTGTTCGCAACCAGTTCCTCGCGAACCGCGGCGATCTCGGCAATTTGCTCAAGGGTAAGTGCCAGCGGTTTTTCAACGAACACATGCTTTCCCGCCTTGAGCGCACGGCAGACGAGGTCCGCGTGAGTGTCATGGCGAGTAGCAATTACGACGGCGTTGATCGCACTGTCGTGCAGGATGTCGCCGATGTCGGTGGTCGTCTTCTCGAAGCCGAACTTGCGCCCGACATGGAGCCCGCTCACGCCCGCACTCGAAGCCACATTGACGAGCCGAGCACCAGCCTTCTTGAATGCCGGGATCAGAACCGCGCCGGCATAGTTGCCGGAACCGATGAAGCCGATCGCCGCCTGATCCGAGGCTACTGAAGGCGAAGCTGCAAGCTCAACCGTCCGCCGCGTCAGCGTCTGCGTTGAGCTACCCTCTTCGGCCGCATAATCGAGCAGGATGCCGAGCGACGGTTCCGAGCCGCTGACGATGTCATAGGCTTTCGGCGCATCAGAGATCGGGAAGCGGTGCGAGATGAGCGGCTTCACGTCGATCCGCCCGTCTGCCATCATGTCGAGCACGGCTTCGAAATTTCGCTGCTCGGTCCAGCGGACGAAGCCCACCGGATAATCCTGGCCCTTCTCCTCGTAGTTCGGATCGTAGCGGCCCGGACCATAGGAGCAGGAGACCTGGAAGCTCAGCTCCTTCTCGTAGAAGTCGGCGCGGGAGAGCTCAAGCCCCGTCACGCCCACCAGCACGATGCGCCCGCGCTTGCGGCACATCAGGGCCGCCTGATGCACGGGCTCATTGCTCTTGGTTGAAGCGGTGATGATCACGGCGTCCACGCCGCGCCCCCGCGAAAATTCCTGCGCGGCGATGACCGGGTCGGCACCCTTCGACAGATCGACTGTTTCGGCTCCAAAGCTTTCGGCGAGCTGCAGCTTGGCGGGATCGAAGTCCAGACCCAGCACGCGGCAGCCATGGGCGCGCAGCAGCTGCACGGTCATCAGACCAATGAGGCCGAGGCCGGTGACGACTACCGCTTCGCCGAGCGTGGGCTGCACGAGCCGGATACCCTGAAGCGCGATCGCGCCCAGCACGGTAAACGCCGCCTCGTCATCGGAAACCGTGTCGGGAACCCTGGCGCAGAGATTGACGGGCACGGAGACCGCTTCGGCGTGCTTGCCGTTGGAAACCACGCGGTCGCCTGCCGCAAAGGCGCTGACCCCTGCCCCCGTCTCGATTACCCGGCCGACGTTGCAGTAGCCAAGCGGCAGCGGCTGATCGAGCTTGTTGAACACCGCCTCGAGCGTGGGCGCGAGCCCATCGGTGCGGATCTTCTCGAGCACCTGGCGGACCTTGTCCGGCTGCTGACGTGCCTTGCCGATCAGCCCGGCCTTGCCGAAATCCACCAGCATGCGCTCGGTTCCGGCGGAAACGAGTGTGCGAGAGGTCCGGTTGAGCACCTGCCCGCGCCCGAGCGCAGGACACGGCACCTCGGCAACTTCAGTAGCGCCGGTTTTGAGAGATTGGAGGATTTGTTTCATGCGGGGCTGTAGTCCGATACGACCAATTTGGCCTTGCCTCTGGAAGTCTTTTCGATCTCCTCCCGGCTCTCAAATGAAATCGAAATTTCGTGTCCAACACGTGCTCGAAGGCGCTTTTCAAGCGCCGAGAGCTTTTCATCGTGCCAACCTTTGGCAGGCACATAACGCACGATTAGAGAACCATCCTTGGTCTGATAGATTTGGGCAGCGGCGAGATTGCCGGTTGCGTGGAATGGCCCAGCCAAAGACGCAACCTTTCGTCCCCCTGGTAAGGTGATATAGTCAGTCAGCCTTCCATCTAGTTGATTTACGATACGTCCCCAATGCCCTCCTTCATCTTCGGATGAAGCAGGGCGAGCTAGGTCGCCCGTGTGATATCTGAGCAAACCTAAGGCCTCATTGCTGAAGGGGGTACCAACAATCGCGCAGATCTCTCCGTCGTCACTTTCCGGAACAAACTCCGTGTAGCTGAAATCTTCATCCACACGTAGTAACCCATCGGGACATTCGGAGATATTGGCGACGGCTTCGGCCAAACCATAGTGTTGGCGCGGAGAAACACCAAGAGCTTCTGTAATCACATCGCGTTGCCAGGGAAGAAAATTTTCCGAACCAACCGTAACATGCTCAATTGAATAGTCCAGCTTCGCACTACGATTCAGAAAATGGTGGCAAAACATGGCAATCGCCGTAGGATTTCCGTGAACCCATTTTGGCTTGTACCGATTTAGCGCACGTACATAATCCGGCAATGTCTCGTCTGAGATATGAAAGATACTGAAGCGGATTTCGTTTCCAGCAAAATTCACCCGGTATGGACGCGGATCTTCCTTCTTCGGTACGATGGGGAAAGAAGCGAATAGGGCACAGCGATGTCCAATATTAATACCATGCCGGATACGATATCTCCACCAAACAGCCCATTGATCTGGCTCCACGTTTGCAGAGAGAGGAAACGAAAGAGAAGTTCCCGTCGTACCTGAAGTCGTCTCAATCTTGTCCGTTGGCTGTGGGGGGCGCCGCCGAAACGCATCCATATTAGATTGCAGATCAGACCGTCTTACTATGGGAAGCGTCTCAAAGGCCTTGCGATCAATAAAATCTTGCCAATCTGCTCCAAGATCGTTGAAAAGATTCTTGTAATATGGAGCGTCTGCAGCACGTGCCAGAGCCTCAATGCGCTTATTCTCACGGTACTCGATGACTTGATCCTGTGACCACTGATCACGCTGGAGATAACCAGCCAACGCTTGGCGGAATTTTGAACTTCGCCGATGGCAATTGAGCTGATAGCCACGAGCAGAAACCATCAGATTTTGTAAGAAGAATGGAGCCTTATCGTACATCTGTTTTCAAAACCTACTATCACACGTTGTGATAAACAATCTTTTGTTTGCCTCAATCGTGCTTTCGTCACGAATGGTCGATTTTGCAAATTCCGCTGCTCGCCTACGCATATCAGCCACAATAGAAATCTTGCACATCGAATATTCTTGGATAATTCGAACAAACTCATCATCACGACTCAAAGGAATATCCCATCCGATATTTTTTTCTGACAGACTCCTCCATGGCGTCGTATCCGAAATGAGCACCGGAGTGCCGGCTGAAAGAGCCTCCAGTATAGCATGGCCGTAGTTTTCTCCACGCGTTGGAAGAAAGAAAAGATCGTATCTCGAAATAGTATCAAAGACTTCTTCATGAGGTACACTACCTCGATACGAGGCTACCACATTGCTTGGAAGGCTATGGATTAGCTCAAGGCAGCGTCGCCAATAAGCTTCGTTATCCACTTGGCCAAATACATCAAACTGCACCGGCACCCTAACACGTTGGAGTACTCTCAGCGCATAGTCCAAGTTTTTCATGGGCGATACTCGAGAGAGAAAAATCACCCGAAGGGCTTTTCGACCGACTAGGTCACGCGTGCCATCCTCGACAGGCTTGTAGGCAGATCCCAGATTTGGTGCAATACGGATATCCTTCGCCACGGAGCCGAACCCGGAGGAGATATCTTTGGCCTCGTATACACTGGAGGCCTGCCAAACAAGCTTTTGGTACAAGCCTATCATCTTGGCTACCTTGAGGAAGATCCTCTTCTTTGAGGCTTTGAGTTGCAAGGCTCCCTCCGAAAGTTCACCACGCGCCGCGACAACGCAATGGCGATTGGGGATTAAATCCATGCGTCGAGCAAAAAGAGGTTTCAGAGTAAAGTCCGGATCGAACAAACTGTTCAGGTATATTGTATCGTGTTCAGTCTCGCAAATAATTCTAACTATCGAACAAAACCGTTTTTGACTAGGCGACAGATAGAGAACACTTGCTTTGCCAACCTTCTGCCACCCTGTCCCACTTCCTAAAGTTGCATACGGAACTCGATCACTAGCGTCGCGATCGGAAGTCACTATTTTAAAGTTAAATTCATCACCCAGAGTATCAACCATATTAGAGATCGTACGGATGGGGCCGCCGGCCTTATAGCCAGGCAAATAGTACCGCACAAATATTAGTATTGTTCGCCCTGAAGAAGTCGGCATTTTAATTTTCGCGCATATTTTTAGGCAAGTCTAACTCAGCACCCAAGAGGCCGTCAAATATTTCGGGATCAAAGGGAAGGACACCTCCCCCGGGATGCAGAGTTATCTCTCCAAAGTAAATTTTCCCCTTCAAGTTATACAAATCTACTCTTGCGAGAGGAAGATCCTTTGATAGGGTGGACGCTATCTCAATCATACGAGCCAAGTTGGCTGGCTTCTCTACCGAAGCGTTTGAAGTCGGGTAAGCCATGGAAAAAGGGAGGCGGTTCCACTCTAAATCGAAAATGCTTCTTGTATGCCCCGAGAAGCGTCCTTGGTCGAACTGAATAAATGTTGGCTCACCACCAAAACAGAATATCTTGTAGTCGCATATATCACTTACGCCAGCTTCTACCCTAAGATCCTTTTCTAGCAGTATTTTTCTCTCAATACCTACGTATTGGTACTCTCTTCCAAGCTCTCCATAGTCGATGCTCAACCACCCTCGCATGGTTCTGACCATCTCATCGAATCGAATTCCCGCCCTATTGCAAAACAGAATCATGCCAGAGGCATGATTTGGCTTTGCAACAAAAACTTCTGGAAGTACACTGAGTTTGATAGATTCCGGATCGCTGTATACACCATACAAGGGTATTAGAATATCATCCCCCCATTTTTCGCTTACATATGATCGAACAGCGTACTTGTCAGCTATAATAGATGCCTTCGGATGGCGGTAATACATCTTGAGGTGCAGAATTTTTTCATTCAGCGTTCTCGGGTTTTCTATGTTGGGTATCCTCGGCGCATATCCGTACATAACCCTTCTATAGTTGTAGATCCCAACGTTATATGCATAGTCACTTAGATACTTTTGAAAGAGCATCTTGATGTACTTCTTAATCATAGGAATTCACCTTCCAACGGACCAGAGCTGGCTCCGATTCCCAGGGAGGTGCCGGCCTATCACCTCCACGATAGACATGCTCTAGAATACAATTGAAGTATCTCGCGCCGGTTTTTGCGCCGAGGCACTTCGACCATTCTGAAAGACGCTGACGTTCGGCCGCTGATGGGCTCCCTTGTGCCATTGCATTGGCTAGCAGATCAGCCAATGCATCTGCATTTCCGGTCGGAAACACACCCCCGAAACCACTTGTACCTACTACACCCGCTGCACCGCAGGCATCAGAACAGATAACCGGTGTACCTGCCATAAGAGCTTCACAAACTACCGCACCCCACCCATCATGCTCACTTGGCAACACACAGCAATCAGCACTAGCCATTATAGCCGGTATCGTATCCACCGGGCGCCTCCCCAGCCACTCAACACGGTCACCAAGAAGCTTTTTTCCAGCAGCACGCAATTCACCTTCCAATGGCCCAGAGCCTACCATTCTTACGACAAAATCCCGACCCTTTAAGGACGAAAGCGCTTTGAACAATAGATCAATGCGCTTTCGTCCTATAAATTGGCCAACATACAGAAACTGAAAGGACGAAGCGACTATCGTCGGATGTGAGCAAACGCGCCCGTTGTCTGACAAAAAGTAGGCAAAAGGGAAGACTTTCTCGCTGCCCAATCCGCGCTCCGATATCCATTTAGGGGTCAGATGACCTATGGCCAGCACTCCGTCAAGGTGCGGCCTCCATCGTTGAATGACTCGGCTGTACGCAAACTTTTTAGGGAGCCCCCGCCATCCTCGGTCGTCTACTGTCTCCATGATCGCCCATTGCCGCAACCTTCTCTGTACTAGTTGCTCCCGCACCACACTCATCGCTTCTTTCCCGCGCAAGCCTTGGACAAGATGAACGCTGTTACTAGGTGCCCGGTCCGCCAAGACCTTGATCCTTTCAATGTCGTCAGCAATATACAGTTGCGCATCGCCGATGGCTGGCGCTGTCCAACCCTGTTCTGAACGGCGCTGCGACATGTCCTTTCCAGCAACGTAGGTAACACTCAGCCCGGAGGATGCTAACGACGACGCCAACGATGCCATGTGAGGGGATACGATTGATTGCCAAAACCAAACTGGCTCAACCACGGAGTCGTCCTCGCGTTTGTGCTCGTCCGCTCGAGTAGGCCCATCCAAGTAAGATAATTGGAAGGAGTCCAAGCCCGCCCGGTGAAAAGAAGGTAGCCTCTCCCATGTTCAATATGACTATGGTTGTACAAATCGCGAGCGGGACCGTCCCACCTTGAGCTCCGCGCCTTATGAGGCACCAGAGCCAAGTAAATGCCAGTAGACCGCCAAATAGCCCTAATTCCTCAATTATTGCGAGAGGAACCACGCCCTTCTCGATCGACGCACCTACAGGCAAATTGAGGATTGGATCTCGCGAAATCACCATCGTCTCCAATTCGGAAGCAATTCCAAACCCGATACCCGTTAAGGGGTGATCGTTGATATTGGCGAGCATCTGGTCGATCAACCTCCCGCGTGAGCGATCGTACGCCTGGAACAATCCATCTACTTGTGCCCGTCCTGACTTGGTGAGATAGTGTTGTGCCGTGTTGGATATGGTTGGCGCAGCAATAGTGCCAACAACTGATAAAGCAACTAGTAGTCCCCAGATGCGTGGGCTTTTTAGTCCAGGCAGCATCTCTCCAATAGTCTTCCCTGCAAGTCCAGGACCAAATAAAATTGCCAATCCGACGCCAAAGATCATACTCAATCCTGCGGTCCGCGCCTCGGACATCAGAATACAAGCTACTGAAGAACCGACCACTCCAATTAGCCACCAAGGGGGTTGGCGTCCCGCACCAATCATAAGCGATGCAGCCCAAGCCCCCAACAACCCCATTGTTGGTCCAAATGATTGTGGATGGTTCAAAGCGCCTTGGAATCCGGTTCCATTCCGGAGATAGCCAACGCCGGTACCTATAAATGGCAGGCTTATGATAAGAACAAACACCAGACCGAAGAATATTTCCGATGAAATGTGTTCTCTCTCCCAAGGTGTAAGACCGCACCAGAGCGATATGGAAGCGGCCATTGCCAAAGTCCATGAGACAGCCTTCAGGACAGATACGTCAACCATCGAGCTGAACAGAATGGAATGGCCGATAATGAAGCCACCAAGCATGATGGTGGCTAAGGTAAAAGGACGTAGCCGTGGCCGTCTGCTAAAAATATGACTGTGCATTATTGCCGAAAAAGCTGCAGCGAACAGAATAGCATAGCGGCCTACTGGGCCAGCAGTTGCGACCGGAGCGATCCCCGGGTTGAGCATTGTAAACAGCCACGACATTGCTAAGGCGCGGATCGCATGCGGCCGCCCTTTCAAAGCGTATGCAGCCAACAGAAAATAGCTCAGATTCGCCGTCGGGGCCGAGGCAACCCGCAATGCCAGCGCGATGATCAATGGGGAATAACCCCAAAACCCCACCCGCACTGAAGGAACAAAATACCTCGAGCCGCCTAGCACCATCGATACGGCGACGCTATCTTAGCCAGGTCAAATGTATGGCTCGCCCGGTTGCGCTCGAAAGACATCTCCTGATACCTGCTCAAAATACTGCAAATTTCAGCAAAAGAAAACGTCATCCCTTGTCCCTGTATGGCTTATCTGATTGTAATCTGGGCGATCAGTGAGCTTGTGAATACAGCCGCCGTCTAGCCGCACCACCATGTCACACCCTTCCAGCGTCGAAAGTCTATGCGCGATAAGAAGGATCGTCAGGTCGCGGTCCAGGCGATCGATCGCAGCCATAACAGCATTTTCGGTTTCGGTATCGAGTGCACTCGTCGCCTCATCAAACACCAGAACACTGGCGCGCTTGTAAAGGGCTCGAGCGATCCCGATGCGCTGGCGTTGACCACCAGAAAGCTGGATGCCCCGCTCTCCGATGCTTGTATCATATCCCGCAGGCAAAGCGTTTATAACGTTGGCAAGTTCGGCCTGCTCAGCAGCTTGACGAACCCGCTCACGGTCGATGAGTTCCGGAGGAACGCCGAAGGCGATGTTCTCGGCAATACTTGCGTCAGCTAAGAAAATCGTCTGCGGAACATGGGCAATCTGCTTCTGCCAGGCCGCACGATTAACGCTAGTCAGTTCGACACCATCAACACTGATATGTCCCGATTGTGGCTCGAATAGACCAAGAATAATATCTACCAGCGTGGATTTCCCGCTTCCAGTCTTCCCTGCTATGCCGACACGCGCGCCCTTCGGAATATTAAGGCTTATGCCTTTAAGTGCTGGCGCTCTTCCTCCCGGATAGGCATAAACAATGTTGTCCAACCGAATCTCGTGCTCGAAAAAGAAAGGCTCTTTCGCATTCGGGGCCGTCGCTACTGGACGCTTTAGTAGGGTCACAACATCTACAAGTACGTTTCGGTTACCCATAGCTGATGCCCACCCGCCGTAGACCTGTTGTATGAGCGGCAATAGGCGCTGTGCACCGAGCGCTAGAGCTCCGAGAACAGGTAGTGCGACCGTAAGTCCGCCAGGACGTTGAACTACAACCACGGCTACAACAGCTATCAAAACCATGCCGACTGCTTCAACGATGAAGCGGGGAGCGCCCGCCAATATGGCATTCCTGATTCGGGCATCCCGAAAGCCGGCTTCGGCTCGTTTGTAGATGTCCACAAAGACCGGCTGCGAGCAGTCCAGCAGAATGTCGCGAATGCCACCCACCCCTTCTTGCATGGATTGCACTCTTTTCCCCTGGGTGCGTGCGATCACGTTACTGTTCCTCCGAAGGTGGTTACGAGCTATCACACTAGCCATCAGGTAAATTGTGGCGAATCCAGCACCGGAGACAACCGCAACGACAGGGTCGATGATCACGAGACCGGTTACAATGAAAACACCTAGGATCGCAGCAATCGATCCCTGCAGAAGCGGCATAAGAACTTGATTCGTTACCATCTGCACCTTGTTAATCGATGCAATGATCTCACTTGAGTTCTGCTGGGTGTGATAGGTGTAGGTTTGATGCAGGGTATCAGCGTAGATTTTTACCCCGAGTTCGTAAGACATACCGTAAATAAAGTTGCTGCTTGCCCAGAGCAGAGCAAGACGCAAGACCGCAGCGCAAAGGGCCGCGATGCCAAAGAAGCCAGTTACGACGTAAACCGCCATAGCGTAGTCGTCTGCTCCCATAAGATCGAGCAACCGCACCGCAAAAGCGTTCTCAATGGGAACCCCTGCTGGAGCGGAGATGAACGCCAAAAGAGGCACGATCGCCCCGATGGTGACTACTTCAGCGATTGCACCGATTAGCATGAGCAATAGCAATGGCAGAAGCGCCCTCCGACGGGCAGGTGATAGGTGGTCGAAAAGCACCCGCAATGACTGCAACAGGGATAAGCTTTCTGACCTTTTCTCGCCAATCTTGATGCTTGCTGTCATACTGTCAACGTCGGTTTGGTCACGGTCACGGTCTGGCTGCCCAGGTTCTGCACCGCTCCTTACATTCATTACTTCGCTCCAAAACCCGTCAGCATTATCCGGATCGTCCGCATGACGATGACGAGATCAAGCCAGGGCGATATGTTCTTGATATAATAAAAATCGTAGTGCAGCTTCTCATGAACTTCACTGACAGCGGCTACGTGTCCCTGATTGACCTGCGCCCAACCCGTAATGCCAGGTCGGACGATGTGCCGATATGGGTAGAAGGGCAGTTCGGCATCGTACCAACGCGACAGAACTTCAGCCTCCGGACGTGGACCGATCCAACTCATCTCGCCACGCAGGATGTTGATGAGCTGCGGCAGTTCATCGAGACGGGCGCGACGCAAAACGTTGCCAAGGCGCGTAATGCGGGGATCGCATTCTCGAGTGATCGCCAAGTCCTTTTCGGAGGCGCCCTCCACCTGCTGCTGACGCATGGTGCGGAACTTATGAACGGTGAAAATCTTGCCGCGATAGCCGACACGCCTCTGCTTGAACAGGGCCGGCCCGGGCGACTCGAGCCGAATCGCGATCGCCAGGATCAGGAGGAGAGGTGAGGCGAGGATCAGCACCACAAGAGCTGCCATCCAGTCCATGATCTGCTTTAGCTGCAGATAAGCCTGATTTGGATTCAACGATCCGAGCGTGTTCTCAGAAAGGTGTTCGATCTCTACGCGTCCTGACAACGATTCCATTATCTGCTTTACGTGGTAGACAGGAACGCCAGATAGCACACATTGCGTAATGAAACGTTCCCAAGAAGCCGACATGTCTGCGCGGAGATCTGCTACAACGCCTTGGATCGAGAAAAAGGGTGCGCTTGGACACGCTAGGACATGCCAGTTGACATCCTTTAAATCCTTTAGACGATCAATATTCCCTTCTGGTATGATCGCCAGCCGGTAGGGTTCCAATCGTTGAACGAAGATGTTGAGGCCGAAGTACCAAACAATGGAACAGATGAAGGAACCTATGGCCTGAAACCGACTATAGTCTAACCGCAGTAGGAAAATCGCGAGGAAAACGGACCCATAAGAAAGCGCAAAAGTTGGCAGGATGTTGCTCGAAGCAGACAAGCCCGGGAAGGCTCCCAGTCGCCGATAGGTAAGGTAGCCTAGAACGTGTGCGATGGCAGCGGCTACAATTGTAATCTGGTGGTTCTTCGATGACACGACACTGGGGTCTTGTGCCATACGTGCCAGAAGAGGCAATCCAATTGCGAGCAACATTCCACCCAGCAACTGGTAACGCCGCCGCAGCAGCGGGTGTCGCACACCAGGGTTGGTGCTTACTTGTTGATACATGGCGTTGAGCGTCTTCACTCCAAGGGTCTACGTATCTTGAATGCAACAGCCGTGTGAGTAGATAATTGGCTCATCATCAGTAGCATCTCAAACGATTTCATCAAAAGCTACCGCACTCCGGGGTGAAACACCCCAGAACACCACCAGGCTTTCGCCTCTCCTCCCGTTCGTATGCCGGAAGATTACAACCCCTCCGGCACCACCGCCCGACCATCAACGATGACCGGAATTTCCGAATGCATCATTTGAAGAAGCACCCGAACCCTTCCAGCACCATCCAGACAAGCCAGATTGCCGATGGCATCAGCAAACGGCCCGCTGACGATTCGGACAGAAGCCCCCATCTTCAGATCGAAGACAGGATTAAATATTCCATTTTCGTCGCTAAACGATTGTAGCTTTTCTACAAGACCAACAGGACACGGCAAGGGTTTTTCCCCCTGCATGACGAGTCCGCGAACACCCATGGTTCCGTTTACCGCCCGCCAGCGGTCACGCTCAAGATCTAACAAAACGAACATGTATCCGGGGAAAAAGGGCAACTGGCGCTCGATCTTGCGGCGCGCGTGCGTGACGAATCGCATCTGGCGAGGCATCCATGTGGAAAAATCCTGCCTTCGCAAGTTCCGCTCGGCCAGGTCACCCCTGCCGGGCTGAAACGAAACAACGTACCACCGCCCAACCATGCTCTGTCTATTAGCCTTCTAAGCCCCCCCCAGTTTGACCTGCCTTATGTTCCAAATCGAGAGTATGGTCCTACTGGCCTGACTTCTATATGTCAATATGGGTCGGTGGCATAACGGTTCGTGCCAGCCTATTTATCGTGTTGATTATCTGATTACATACAGCGTTTTTAAGTAAGAAGCCGTGGAACAGTTTGCGTACTTAGCTGGCAAATAAGTATATCTCCGTACTGGTTCAACACAGCGGAGAGCTCGACCAGTAGCTTAACGCTCGGTATGTATCCTTCAGGGAAAGCCTTCAATCGTCTGATCTTTGATCCCTCACCTTTCTTGATCAGCGTTTGCTAGACGGTGTAGCCAAACTCCAGACCGCTTCCACTGTGTTGGCCGAAGGTTTATCCAAACACCAGCTCTGGCACCACGACCTCCCATACCTCCCGCCGGATGCGCTCCCTGTATTCCTCCTGGCAGTCAGACTTGCGCCACCGCACAATGGCACCGACCTCTCCTCGCACGAAGCTGCGCCCATCCGTAGGTGACCAGCTCTTGGCCATGCGGCCAAGCGGACGTCCTTGAACATCCTGTATCATCCACACATCGCCAGCGCGGTGTATCTGCAGAACATCGCCTACCCTTGCTGACGCAATAGTATTCAGCGATGCATGACTGGATCGAAGTCGCCCTGCCCATGACAGGTCTACGGTCTTCAGGTCAGGGATCTGGTAGAGCGCAGTCCGGAGACTGGTGAAACCGCTGATGACAGGAGCACTTCGGCGCAGACCCAGTCTGCGTCCGGCGGGACAAAGGGATGCTGGCCCGAGGTCATGATCGCGAGACTGCGTCTTGCCCTGGTCATGGCCACGTAGAACAGGCGGC
>Ga0180218_1001128_pt1 | contig 17200 bp, 16 predicted proteins | sample eDN3rd37CKraftBY_FD_151334 | JGI IMG/M metagenome (GOLD analysis project Ga0180218, IMG submission 151334) | Enriched backyard soil microbial communities from Emeryville, California, USA - eDNA 3rd pass 37_C Kraft BY (version 2) (version 2) | ecosystem: Environmental > Terrestrial > Soil >...
GATCACCAGCGCGCAGGGGCAGGCGATCAGCAGCACCGCCAGGCCGCGGTAGATGCTGGTCCACCAGTCCCAGCCCAGCAGGAAGGGCGGCACCAGGATTACCACGGCGGAGACCACCATCGCGCCCGGAGTCCAGTAGGTCGAGAACCGCTCGATGAAGCGCTGGGTCGGGGCGCGGGAAGCCGTCGCCTCCTCCACCATGCGGATGATGCGGGCGATGGTATTGTCGGAGGCGGCGCGGGAGACCCGCACTCGCAGCGCCCCGTCGGCGTTGATGGAACCTGCGACGACCGCCTCGCCGGGGCCGCGGGAGACCGGCACGCTCTCGCCGGTGACGGGGCTCTCGTCCAGGGCGGATTGCCCCTCCTCGATGCTGCCGTCGCAGGGCACGCGGTCGCCGGGACGGACCAGCACGAGGTCGCCGACCGACAGGCGATCGGATGGCACCGACTCGGTCGAGCCGTCGGCCCGCAGGCGGAGCGCCGTGCGCGGCATCAGGTTGGCCAGGGCCTTGATGCCCGCCCGGGCGCGCCCGGCCGCCACATTCTCCAGCAGCTCGCCCAGGGCGAAGAGCAGGACGACCACCGCGGCTTCCTCCGCCGCGCCGATCATGGCCGCGCCCGCGGCCGCGGTCACCATCAGCGTCTCGATCGAGAACGGCGAACCCGCCCGCGCCAGGTTGAAGGCACGGCGCCCGAACGGCACCAGGGCGACCAGCGTCGCGATCAGGAAGAGCGGGTAGGTCAGGTTCCGCGGCAGCACCAGCGACAGCGCGTAGGCGCCGAGCACGAGGGCGCCCAGCAGCCAGACCAGCCGCGCCTTGCCTGTTGCGTACCAGGGCTTCGTCGCGTCGGCGGGGTCCTCGTGGTCGGCATGCGAGTGGCCGAACGCGCCGCCATGGGCATGGTCATGGGCGGCATGGGAATGGGCGCCAGCGGCAGGGACTTGCCCGTGCGCGTGCCCGGCGTGGTCGTGACCATGCTGATGGCCGTGGTCGTGACCGCAACAGGAGTCGTGCTCGTGACCGTGCCCGCACGCCGGAGTGGACGACGCGCCAGGACCATCCTGGGGCGCGAGGGCCTTGGCCTTATAGCCCAGTGCCCCGATCTGCTTCTCAACGGCGGCGGCGTCCGTCGCGCCCGACGCGAGGCGCAGGGTCAGCCGCTCGGCCATCAGGTTCACCAAAACATCGGACACTCCGGGAAGGCGGCCGACGGCCTTCTCCACCTTGGCAACGCAGGAGGCGCAATCCATGCCTTCCACATGCCACGCGAGGGGTGGAGATTCCTCCGCGGCATCCAGCCGGGTGGCCTTGTAACCCAGCGCAGTGATCTGCTTCTCGACTGTCTCCGGTGTGGTGCCTCCGGGCGCCAGGGTCGCTTGCAGCCGCTCGGCCATCAGATTCGCGTTGACCCCGCTGACGCCCGGTAGGCGCGAGACCGCCTTCTCGACCTTGGCAACGCAGGAGGCGCAGTCCATGCCGGCCACGCGCCAGGTCACCTGCCTCTCGCTGTGTTTGCTCCCGCTGCCGTCCATCACCCAGACTCCTGCTGACGGCCCTCCAGATACGACTTCCAGCCGCTGGAGGTTCAAGGGGGTAATTGGCCGGAGAGAGGATTTTCCAGGAATTCGATGCTTGGCGCAGCATGAGCGCCGCGCGACCCGACGGCGGCGAAGGGTGCCGCATGCGGCGGGCCTTTGCTTCCGGCGCCCGTTGCAGCAGGGTCGGGGCTATGGGCCCGGGCTTCCGAACACCATCTGATCCGGCATGGAAAGCGCTATGCGGCACATGAGCATCGGCGACCTATCCCGGCTCACGGGGGTCAAGCCGACAACGATCCGATGGTATGAAGCCGAGGGATGGCTACCGCCTCCCGCCCGCACCGGGGGCGGCCACCGGAGCTACGGGGACGCCCATGTCCGACGGCTCGGCTTCATCCGCCACTCCCGGGAGCTGGGCTTCTCAATGGCAGACATCCGCTCACTCCTCAACCTTGCGGACCGGCCCTGGGACGACTGCTCGGCGGCGCACGCGATCGCGACGGCACAGATCGCGGAGATCGATGCCCGGCTGCGGCGCCTGCAAGCGCTCCGAAGCGAACTGGAACGCATGACGCAGGGCTGCGAGGGCGGCCACGCCGGGGAGTGCCGCATCATCGAGACCTTGTCCGACTTCGCGCACGGACACTGCGCCGGCCCTGGGCACGGCTGAGGGAAGACAGTTTGCGCCGAGGACTTGCACCGGTGATGGTATGCACGCCGCCCTTTGGCCGCCGGTGCCTTGAACCTCCGGTCTGGTTCCTCGTGGTTATGGGAGCGTTTAACGTGTGCCCACAGGTGGCATGGTGGTGCGACCGGAACGAAAATGGGCTGACGGCGCATGCCAGCCGCCCGGCGAAGGCTAGGTAAACCCGCCGCCACGGCAGCCATTCGAAGTGAGTGTCCTGGTTGCGAAGGGGGCATGACGAGGATGCAAGAATGGGAGGCCGACGGCGGCGCGTGGAAATGCGAGTGAGGCGGCGATGGGCGCCGGGCATAGCCACGGGGCGGGCGCCAACGAGCGGGGGCTGGTCTGGCCGCTTGCGCTCGCCGGCGGCGTCATGCTGGCGGAGGTGGTCGGCTCCTTCCTCACCGGAAGCCTCGCGTTGTTGTTCGACGCCGCGCCCATGTTCACTGAGTGCGCACCACCGGATCGGCGCGGGCGGTCTCGAGCAGCTTGCGGTCGAGTGCGTGCAGCTCCTCCAGCAAAGCCTCGCAAACCCGGAGCAGCGCCTCCACGACGGTCTCCGGCGCCTTGGGCGCCTTGACGTGTACGGCCTTCAACCAGCCAAGCCGGACGAGTTGCGCTATGCCGCAGGCGTCGTTGCGGTCGGTCTTGACCCGCATGTGGCGAGCGACGCCCGAACGTGATGCGCTTCCATCACCATCACCCGGAAGCCCTCTCGCGTCAGCCCAGTGTGGAGCCACTGCGACAGGCAATCCGTCTCAAGCCCGACGTGCTCAATGCGTCGTTCCTTCTGTCTGATGAAACGGGCAATGTCTTCGGCCTCACTCGGGCATTTGCCCTCCCTGATGACCACCCCGCGCTCGTCTACGATAGAGCAAGAGCTATGCCCGTGAGGGGGTGGAACTGAGCGTCTCCACCCTGGCGGACTGGGTCGGCACTGCGGCGGCGGTGCTCTCACCCCTCCCTGCCCTCATCCAGGCCTATGTTCTGGCCGCCGAGCGCCTGCATGGGGACGACACCACCGTGCCGCTGCGCGCTCGCGGCAAGACGATCACGGCGCGCCTCTGGACCTATGTGCGGGACGACCAGCCTTTTGCCGGACCCGCGCCACCCGCCGCGGTGTTCCACTTCTCGCGCGACCGCACCGCCGAGCACCCCAGGCGACACCTCGCCGCCTACGCCGGGATCCTCCAGGCCGACGCCTATGCCGGGTTCGGCGAGCTCCACCTGCCCAATCGCAAGCCCGGGCCGATCACAAAGGCGGCGTGCTGGGCGCACTTCCGCCGCAAGGTGTTCGAACTGGCCGAGGTCGCTCGCGTGCCGCTGGCCGCCGAGGCCGTGCGGCGCATTGATCGAGTGTTCGACGCCGACCGGGCGGTGAATGGGTGCCCGGCGGCTGATCGCCTGCAGCACCGGCGGAGCATTGTTGCCCCGCTCGTTGCCGACCTCCATGCCTGGACACTGGAGACCAGGAGCAGGCTGTCGCGCCACAACGACCTGGCGAAGGCACTGGACTATGCCCTCAAGCGCTGGGCCGCGTTCACCCAGTTCCTCAGTGACGGCCGGATCTGCCTCACCAACAACGCAGCCGAGCGCGCGCTCCGTGGCGTGGCCCTCAGCCGAAAGGCATGGCTGTTGCAGGCAGTGACCGCCGCGGAGAACGGGCTGCGATAATGTACGCGCTCATCACCACCGCAAAGCTGAACGGCGTCGATCCGCATGCGCGGCTCGCCGATGTCCTCGCCCGCATCGCTGACCACCCCGTCTCCAGCCTCGACGAACTTCCGCCCTGAAAGTGGAAGCGCTCCCAAGCGCCTGCGACCGCCGCCACCTGATCGTCAACAGCGACCATCACCGGATGGATACGGAGCAGCCGAAATGTGGATAATCGAAAGCGTCACCGGATGGGTACGGAACATGAACAGAGAACCGTCATAGGGATTCTGCACCAGCATCGCCAGCCCGTCGAAGCCCTTGCGCATGTCGGTTACGCCGCAGGCCAAGTACATCCCGGCGCCGGACGGTAGCATGGGCGCGGTGCCAGCACGTCGCGCAACAGCTCCAGGTCGGCACCATGGCCAAGCCGGACCAGGGCACCACCGGGCAGGACGATTTTGATGCTACCCTCGGCCGCTACAGGTGCCGGCGAGGATGGGGAGCCGTTGCCAGGCCGGGCAGTTGCAACGGCTCCGCGGGCGCCATCTCAACCGGCACAAAGCCGGAGGCAACCGTCGCCAGCATCTCCTTGCGCCAAGTGAACAGCAGACCGGTGCTGACGCCATAGCGCTCGGCCACAATCTTGACCACCGCGCCTGGCGCCAGGGTCTCCCGGACGATGCGCAGCTTGTCCTCACTGCTCGAGCGCCGCCGGCGCTCGGTACGCACCGCCAGCATCTCGACCCGTCCGGTACCGCCGCGCGGCGAACTCTTACGAGCCTCGTAAGAGCTGTCAGCCTCCGCACCGGCCAGTCCACTCTCGTCTACCATATCAAGCAGTCTCGCCCAGCACCGTCAGCCAGAACACGTGGGGACCAGCTGACGCTCACACATTTAAAGAACCAACAACGGCTGTTCTAAGCAGCGGAGAATGCTAAGCCACACCGGCGGAGCTCCTCTCGCAGTCGACGGGGCAGGGGATTGATGTCGACAAGTGCGGGCGGAGCGCGGACAGCAACGGTGCTCGACGCGGTCCCAAGAGCTATAACCTCGATTTCTGCAATCGCTATCGGCCATTGGGCGTAGTGCGTTACTCGCGGAGAGTGCATAGATCTGGTGGCGAATACGGTAAGGCGGGTCGACCCGCGGTCATCGACTTGGTTTGGAACAACAACTCTGTCCCTTCGCACATAGTAATCAGTGAGGCACGAGGCAACCTGCCGTACGCTTGCCATGACCTCCGCCACGGGCCGTGGTTCGCGCTGTCGTGCGCTCTCGACTGTAGAAGCGCAACCTACAAGTAGAAAGGGAAGCAAGACGATGATGATCCGGACCGCACCGCGACGATGCGACATCATGAACGATCCTTCCAAGGTGTTCTTCGGTGAGACCCTCCCCAGGGCTTTACCGGTGATGTGGCGTTTCATAACAGATAGGCTGAAATCCATCGTGCGGCAGTCCAAGCAGTTAGCCCCCGCGTGACAACCACAAGTTAGTTAGCGAGCGGCTACGGAGTTAGAAGGGAGAGGAGCCCAGACGATCTCGGTGTTCTCGCCCTGCTGAGCGAAGACCCGGACCATGCCCGTCGGCGGCTGCTGCGTCTTGTAACGGTCGGAGTATGTGATTATGAGGTTCTCACCGGCTCCGCCTGACAGTGCGACAGCTCCGCCACCAACGATGTTGTTCTCCGGTCCCGGGCCGTAATCGATCATCATGTTCTCCCCATTTCCGACCACACGTGGGTACAAGTAATCCCCGTCTCCACCCGCACAGCCCGCCATGATAAGCGGGATAGCCATTGCCAACATTAGTCGCGACATCTGCATTAACAGTTCCTGCACTCACGGTGCCCATTGGGCTGACGGCTATGATGTACGGGCTCAGTCGTGCGCTAGCTTGACCGAACTGCATCAAATTCTTGCAGCGCTGAGGAATGAAAGCGTGAACGAGAGGGAAATTGATTCCGTGAAGCCGTTGTGCTGCGAACAAGCGAAACAATGTAGGCCTCAACGAGGCCGGCCGGCACCTGGACATCTTGCAGTCGTCTGCACGCTTTAAGTGCCTGCGGCTGCTGGTCGCCACGGCTGAGCGAAGTGATACCAAGCCAGCTTGCACCGGGCACATGGCTGCTGTCAGGCAGATCGGGCGGTGGGAAGTGTGAGTTTGACGACCGTGCCGATGCCTTGCACGCTCTGCATCTCGAGGCGGCCTCCATGAGCTTCGGCGATGGCTTTGGCGGTTGGTAGGCCTAAACCGCTCCCTTCGCCTGCCGCCCGGGCTTCGTCGCCCCTAAAGAATGGTTCAAAGACTCGTTCGAGATCGCTTGGGGCCACGCCCGGCCCACTGTCCCCAACAACGATGATGGCCTCGTTCCCGCGACAAAGCACTTCCACCCAGGGAGAGCGCCCATACTTAACGGCATTACCAAGCACGTTGCGGAGCGCACGCTTCAAAGCTGTTGGCTGTGCAACGACGGTGGAGTCCTCATAGGAGCGTTCCTCGAAAGCCGCGCCCTCCTCGCCGAACTCGTCCACAACGACCTGCACCAGTGAAACTAGAGAGATTCGCGTAGCGACCTCTCCGCCCCCTTCCCCTCCGCGCAAGAATGCCAGGACATCTGTCACCATTTCTGCCATCTCGCGTACATCAAGTAGCATGTGGTTTCTCGCTTGGTCATCAGGAATGCTCTCTGCCCTGAGCCGCATGCGTGCGAGCGGGGAAAGCAAGTCATGGGAAAGCGCACCGAGCGCGAGGGATCTCTGCTTCAGCAACTCCCTGGTGCGCGATGTTGCAGCTTCTAAGGCTTCGGCAACCTCGCGGACCTCGCTCGGTGAGCCCAGTCCGTTCAATGGAAGGATCCCGTCCGCAGGTAGGCTCCGTGCACGTGCGGCCAGGAGGGCCAGAGGTTTCGCGATCAAGCGTGAAGCGAAGGCGGCGAGAGCCAGAAGTGTCACCGCCGTTAAGATAATGGCGATGCGGAAAGCCATATCATCAGCGGTAAGCAGAGACACTGCACGCAGCTTTGCATTCACCCAACTGCCGTCTTCTAACTGGACGCTGATCGCAACGTCTTGCACGTTCCCGGAGACACTCGACGCCTCCAGGCGGACGTGTACCGCCAGCCACTCCGGAAACCCCGACATCGTGGCCTTAAGTTCCTTGCCAATCTCTGTGCCGCCAGGAACTGCAGCTTGCGCAGTCCAGGTTAGCTCCATATCAGGGGCCGAACTGCGCCGGGCTGCACTTTTCCGCTCTCCAACCGGGAGGGCGGTAATTTGCTGGACGATCGAGTAGATGCGCGAAACAGCCACTTCTGCAGCCCCACGTTCAGCGGCTTGACGTAGAATAACTGCGTGCAGGGTCAGACTGACACCAAGCAGGATTACAAGCGCTAACGCACCTGGCGCGAGAATCAGTAGGGCAAAGGAGTTCAGCCTCCCTGGCTGCTTGGGAAGCATCATCGCCAAGCGACCGGGGCAGCAAGCATATAGCCCGCCCCCCGAAGTGTCTTAATAATCGATTCGCCCCGTAGGTCCCGGCCGCCGAGCTTCGAGCGGAGCCTGCTGATTTGCGCGTCCACCGATCGTTCAAGCCCGCCCAGAGCCCTGCCGCGGGCGAGATCGAGGAGTTGCTCGCGGGAGAGTATGCGTTGTGGTCGCTCTACGAATGCGAGGAGCAGATCATACTCGCCGCTGGTCAATTCGATCCTGTTGCCATCCGGAGCTGTCAGTTCGCGCTGTCTTGTGTCCAGTAACCACCCGCGGAACTCCGCCCGGTCCCGCCTTGTGTCCTGTTCCCCTGGCGCCATCCGCTGGCGCCTGCGCATAACTGCACGGATCCTTGCGACTAATTCTCGGGAGTCGGGCGGCTTAACGATGTAATCGTCCGCGCCCAACTCAAGTCCAATAACACGGTCATGTGCTTCGCCAAGCGCAGTCAATAGGATGATGGGAATGGAGCTCTTGGCCCTGATCTCGCGGCAGATCTCGAACCCGGAGATACCCGGGAGCATCACATCCAGCAGAAGGAGATCGACTTGGCCGCTAGCCATGGTCTCCCGCATCTCAACCGCGTTTCTGGCGCCGCTCGCACGGAATCCGCTTCGCCGTAGCATCTGGAGGAGCAGAGCGCGAAGCTCGCTGTTGTCTTCAACAAGAAGAACGGAGAAACCCTCCCCCGAAAGCACGGGAGCACTCTCAGAATTTGTTATGATATAACTTGGCTCCTGGATTCTCATATTTTGCGCTTCAATTAGGCTTCTTCTGCAGGTGTTCCCGGGAGCCATCGCCTGTTCAGGAACCACAAGCAAGTTACCGTCTATTTCTGATCGTCACGAAGCGGCAAGGCCGCCTGCGGAACCCACTCCGCAGTGGCGGCCTTGTCCTTAGTCTCAGAGGCTCTTCTTCAGGAGCCGGATGTGCGGGTGATTAGCTCGGTGGCCTGCCAGTTGGTCACATCAGGGCTCATAGTGGAGTTCCTGTGCTCCACGACAGACTTGACCGGCATTCCAGTCGCCCGGTCGAACCACACGGTCTCAGTGAACTTGTAGGTCGAGCCCAGGACCGAGTAGATTCGGCGGACCTTGATCGCGTCGAAGGCTCCAGCAGCGACATCGACCTTATCCTGGCCAAGGATCTGCCATTTCTCATTGACTGTCGTACTATCAGCGTAACGACTAGTTCCGAAGTAGTCGACGCTCACCACTCGGCTAGGCCCGCCTTTCCATTCCGAGAACGCGGACAGGAGCTCCTTTCCACCTGCACTGAAGAAGCCGGCTTGTGTGCTCCAATAGCCGAGGAGACGTGGCTGACCGGTCTGATCCAGGCAGATGAGCGGCGAGGAGGCAGCCGCGCCGCGATAGGAGATCGTCGGAAGGTTCGACCGTTCGACCTTGGCGCCGGGCGCCGGGCAGCGGAGGTTAACTTCCTGGGCCGAAAGCGCGGTGGAGGCCATCATCATTAGCCCGGTAAATGCGGCAAACTTCAGCATACTAAGGTCCTCTTCTTTTGGCGGGCAGGGAAGCTGCTCGTGTCGCCGCGAGAAGATTATCTGCGGATTTTCATCCCTCCGCGACAGAGCTGCATCATTTTGTGACGGATGCATATCGGCGGCAGAGTTGAGGGCAAGTTGTGGTAAATGCACCCTCCGTTCTTCGGAGGAAGTGAGTCGGAACCGTGCAGCGCATCGCCTGTCAAGTTGGAGAGTTCCGTGGCCTTGGTGACGCGGTGTTACGCGGTTCGCCTGGAGGTCTGGGTATCTGCCTTGCTCGCTCGGAAGGTTGGTTCGGCCGGGGGGTGGACCTGCTCGCGTGTGACATGCACTTTCGTATGTTAGGAGTTCCGGGGCGGCGCGCGTGGTCAACCAAATTAGCCTTAGATGGACGATGTGTTGGCCTTTACCTGGCGGTTTAGGGCAACTTTCGTGTTCGCTCACATGCTGCCAGCGGCTGTCGCACTGTTCCGTCGCGGTGCTATGGTGCTCTTCTGTGCACTGACCTTTCTGCTTGCCGTAATCCCTGCTCACTCTGCCATAGAATCCACAGTCCGAGCCGAATCTAACGTTCGAGCTGTGCTGACGGCTGGAGAAGGCAGCGGGCAGGAGACCCGGCCAGATTCGCTACCTTGTCACGGCACTGGCCACCTCTGCGGCCAGCTGGCTCCCTTGCGACCGCTCATGATTGCCGAATCCACATCGTTCGAGAATCGGGCGCCCAGGCTTGAGCCTGCTCCGGCGCATGCGCTTGTGCCAGGCCCGTCAGAACTGCCGACCAAGCCACCTCGCAAATAGCGACCTGCCCGTCCGTGCCGGTGCCGCGCGACCACTCCTGACGGAGTGCATCCGCGGGCTGCTTACAGCTCGCTACTTCAGGTGCTCTTATGACAGTCAAGGTCTTCTACTTGGCGGCGGCTCTCGCTGTCCTGCCCGCTCTTGCTCATGCTCAAGGCGGCCGTGCGGCGGCTGCTCCACTTATCATCACGTCCTCGCAGCAGGCCGTGGAGGTCGCGCTCACGATGTCGCCGGCGCTCATGGGCGCCGGTGCCGCCCGTCAGGCCGTCCGTGCGGACGCTCTCCAGGCGCGGCTGCGCCCGAACCCGGAGTTGACCAGCTCCTTCGAGAATTTCGGAGGCTTTGGCGGTCGCAACGAGAACCGTGGCTTCAGCACCCTGGAAACCACGATCGGCCTTTCCCAACGCATCGAGCTTGGCGGCAAGCGTGGCGCCCGGATGGACTTCGCCGCCCGCAGCACCGAGCTGGCCGAGCTCGACTACCAGGGTGCCCGCCTGGAGATCGTGCGCGAGGTGGTGACGGCGCTCGCTGCGGCCGAGGCGGCGACACGTCTGGTGGAGGTCGAACAAGAGCGCGCTCGGCTGGCAGCTGACACGCTGCGGGCCTCCCGCGCTCGGGTGGAAGCTGGGAGAGATCCCCTCCTGCAGGCCGAGCGGGCCGAGGTGGTCCGGGCGACTGCTCAAATCGCCGCGGAGCGGGCTCAGCGTGAGGTGCAGATCGTCCTGGCCGATCTGGCCGCCTTGATTGGCGTTCCGCGGGTCGAGTTGGCGCCGCGCCAGCCGTGGTTCGAGGATATCGGGCCCGCGCCGGTCCGTTCCGCTTCGGCCAATCCCCTGGCCCGCTTGGCGGCCAATCCGGAGCTGGCTCGTCTGGAAGCAGCCATCGCTCAGCAGCGATCCAACCTGAACCTCCAGCGCTCCAACGCGGTGCCCGACCTGACGGTGAATGCCGACGTGCGCCGGTTCGGCGACACGGGCGAGACCGCCTTCGTCGCGGGCGCCTCGATCCCGCTGCCGTTCTTTGACCGGAACCAGGGCGGCATCGCACGGGCGCACGCCGAGCTTGCCCGGGCCGAGGCCGAGGCCGCGCGGGGCCGCAGCGCGCTCGCTGCCCAGCTGCTCGCAGCGGAGGAGCGCTTGGCGCTCGCTTGGCGCACCGTGCAGAGCCTCCGCCGCACCGCCGTGCCATCCGCTGAGCAGGCGGCCCGCTTCGCGTCCGCCGGGTTCGGGGAAGGCCGCTTCGGCTTCCTGGATGTCCTGGACGCGCAGCGATCGCTCTCGGACACCCGCGCCCAGTTGGTCGAGGCCTACCGCGACTTCCACACCATCCGTGCGGCCGTGCAGCGCCTGCGCGGCGAGATGCCCGCTGTGCCGCTCCAGCCCACGAACATTCAGACCAGGAGTGCCCCTTGATGCTCCGCATGACCCTGATGGCCGGGGCCGCCTTTGGCGGACTCGCGGTCGCCACCGTCTTCCCCTCCATCCCAGAGGCCACCCGCAGCCTCGTCGGCTTGCCGGTCCCGCCTGCCGTCGGCGCTGCCCCGGCGCCCGCCGCCGCCCCGCAGGGTGACGGCCACGGCCACGCCGAAGGCGAGGACCATGCGGAGGGCGAGGAAGGCCACATCGAGATGACGGCCGAGCAGGTCGAGGCGGCCGGGATCCGTGTCGCCCCGGTCGGATCGGGCGTGCTGGTGAGCCGGGCCGCCGTGCCCGGCGTCCTGGCCGCCAGCCAGGATCGGCAGGCACGGGTCTCAGCTCGCCTGGGCGGCATCGTGGCCGAGGTCCGCAAGACCCTGGGCGACGAGGTGGCCAGGGGTGAGGTATTGGCCGTGCTCGAGAGCCGGGAGGTGGCCGACGCCAAGGGCGAGTTCCTGGCGGCCACCCGGGCGGCGGTGCTGGCCGAGACCACCCTGGCGCGGGAGGCCCGCCTCTGGCGGCAGCGCATCTCGGCGGAGCAGGAGTTCCTCCAGGCCCGCACTGCGGCCGAGGACGCCCGCATCAAGGTCGACCTCGGCCGCGCCCGCCTCGCGTCCTTCGGCCTCTCGGAGACCGAGGTCGCGGCGCTGGCCCGCCAGCCCGCCGTGACCCTCCGGCGCCTGGAACTCCGTGCGCCTATTGCGGGCCGGATCACGGCCCGCAACGCCGTCCTCGGTGCCGCGGTCGCCGCCGACGCGGAGGTCTTCTCGGTGGCTGACCTATCCACCCTCTGGGTCGAGCTGACGATCCCGCCGCGGGACGTGCCGATGGCGCGGCAGGGCCAAACCGTCCTCATCACCGGCGAGGGGGACGCGCGCGCGGAAGGGAAAATCGTCTTCCTAAGCCCGGTCCTGGATCCTGAAACGCGCTCGGCGCGGGCGGTGGCGGAGATCCCCAACGCTGACGGCACCTGGCGGGCTGGTGGCTTCGTCACGGCGCACCTCTCGACGGCCGAGCAGCCCGTGGACGTGCTCGTGCCTCGGGAAGCGGTGCAGGAGGTTGAGGGCAACAAGGTCGTCTTCGTCCGGAACGAGGAGGGCTTCGAGCTGCGCGAGGTGGCGCTCGGCCGTGAGGACGCGAACGGCTACGAGGTCGTCTTCGGCCTGGATGCTGGGACGGAGATCGCGGTCGGCAATGCCTTCTCGCTCCGCGCCGAACTCAGCAAGTCCGAAGCCGGTCACGCGCACTGAGAAGCACCACCTGACATGATCGGACCCATCCTCGACTTCTCCGTCCGCAATCGCTGGACGGTGGTGGTGCTGGCCGTCATCGCGGCCTGCATTGGCGCGTGGTCCCTCGCGCGCCTGCCCATCGACGCCACACCGGACATCACCAACAACCAGGCGCAGATCAACACCCTCGCGCCCTCGCTCTCGCCCTACGAGATCGAGAAGCAGGTCACCTTCCCGATTGAGACCGCGCTGGCGGGCATCCCGGGGCTGGAGAGCACCCGCTCCATTTCCCGCAACGGCTTCAGTCAGGTCACGGCGGTCTTCACCGAGAGCACCGACATCTACTTCGCCCGCCAGCAGGTACTGGAGCGTCTCATCGAGGCGCGGGAGGCCATGCCGGAAGGGGTGGAACCCCGCCTCGGCCCGGTCTCCACTGGCCTCGGCGAGGTCACGATGTGGACGGTGCGCTTCGCCGAGCGCAAGCAGGGCGACATCGTCCCGAACGGCACCCCGGGCTGGCAGGCCGACGGCAGCTATCTGACTCCGGAGCGCGAGCGCCTGGTCACGGAGGCAGATCGGGCAACCTATCTCCGGACGGTCCAGGACTGGATCATCCGGCCCCAGGTCCGGAACGTGCCGGGCATCGCGGGCGTGGACGCCATCGGCGGCTACACCAAGCAGTACGTGGTCCAGCCCGATCCGGGCCGCCTCATCGCCCTGGGCCTAAGCTTCAGCGACCTCGCGACCGCCATCGAGCGCAACAACGTCTCGACCGGCGCGGGCTACGTGGAGCGCGGCGGCGAGGGCCTGGTGGTCCGCTCGGGCGGACGCGTTACCAGCGTCGCGGAATTGGAGCAGGTCGTCGTCGCGACCCGCGAGGGGGTGCCGATCCTGCTGCGAGACGTGGCGCGCGTGGCGACCGGGCAGGCGCCGCGCACCGGTAGCGCGAGCGGCAACGGGCAGGAGATGGTGGTCGGTACCGCCCTCATGCTCATCGGCGAGAACAGCCGGACGGTGGCCGCCGCCGTCCACACCAAGGTCGACGAACTCAAGCGGACCCTGCCGGTTGGCATCGAGGCCACGGCCGTGCTGGACCGCGGCATCCTGGTGGATGCCACCATCAAGACCGTCGCCAAGAACCTCGGCGAAGGCGCGCTCCTCGTCGTGGTCATCCTGTTCCTGATGCTCGGGAACATCCGGGCCGCCATCATCACGGCGATGGTCATCCCCATCACCATGCTGCTCACCTCCTTCGGCATGGTGCGCGGCGGCATCTCGGCCAACCTGATGTCGCTTGGCGCCCTGGACTTCGGCCTGATCGTCGACGGCGCCGTCATCATCACCGAGAACAGCCTGCGCCACCTGTCCGAGCGGCAGCACGAGAAGGGCCGCCTGCTCACCCGGGGCGAGCGCCTCCAGACCGTGGCCGACAGCGCCAAGGAGATGATCCGGCCCTCCCTCTACGGCCAAGGCATCATCATCCTCGTCTACGCGCCGCTCCTGACGTTCACGGGCGTCGAAGGCAAGATGTTCATCCCGATGGCGCTGACCGTCATCATCGCCCTGGCCTTCGCCTTCGTCCTGTCGCTGACCCTGGTCCCTGCGCTCATCGCGATCGCCATCACCGGGCGGGTGCAGGAGAAGGACGTCTGGATCGTGCGGGGCCTCAAGCGCGTCTACGCCCCGGTGCTCGGGCGCGCCCTGCGGGCGCCGCTGCCTGTGATCGCGCTGGGCGCCCTGCTGTTCGTGGGCTCCCTGGGCCTGTTCTCCCGGCTCGGGCAGGAGTTCATCCCGACGCTGGACGAGGGCAACCTCGCCATGCAGGCCCTGCGCATCCCGAGCACCTCGCTGCAGCAGTCCCAGGCCATGCAGTCCGTGCTGGAGCGCCGCATCTCGCGCCTGCCGGAGGTGCAGATCATCTACTCCAAGACCGGCACGGCCGAGGTGGCGTCCGACCCGATGCCGCCGAACGCCTCGGACACCTTCATCATCCTCAAGCCCCGCGACCAGTGGCCCGACCCGTCGCTGCCCAAGGCAGAGCTGGTCCGCCGCATCGAGCAGTCGGTCGCTGGCATCCCCGGTAATGCGCTGGAGTTCACCCAGCCCATCCAGATGCGCTTCAACGAGCTGCTGGCGGGCGTGCGCGGCGACCTCGCCGTGAAGGTCTTCGGCGACGAGTACGGTCCCATGCTGCAGGTGGCCGGGCAGATCGCCCAGATCCTGAACGGCACCGAGGGCGCCGCGGACGTGAAGGTGGAGCAGGCGACGGGCCTGCCCTTCCTGGAGGTCACGGTGAACCGCACGGAGGTGGCCCGCAGGGGCCTGAGCGTCGACGACGTCCAGGCCGTGCTCGCGGCGGCGGTCGGCGGGCGCGAGGCGGGCATGGTCTACGAGGGCGACCGGCGCTTCGCCATCGTCGTCCGCCTGCAGGAGAACCTGCGCAACAACTTCGAGGCGCTGCGGAACCTGCCGGTGCCGCTGCCCCCGGTCGCTGGCAAGCCCGCCGCCTCGGTGCCGCTGCAGCAGCTGGCGAGCCTCAACGTGGTCGAGGGACCGAACCAGATCAGCCGCGAGCAGGGGCGGCGGCGCGTCGTCATCCAGGCCAACGCCCGCGGGCGCGACATCGGTTCCATCGTGGCCGAGGCGCAGGTGAAGGTCGCGGAGCAGGTCCAGCTGCCGCCCGGCTACACCATCACCTGGGGTGGCCAGTTCGAGAACCTCGCCAAGGCCCGCGACCGGCTGAGCGTCGTGGTGCCCGCCTGCTTCCTGCTCATCATCGTCCTGCTGTTCGCGGCGCTGGGATCGGTCCGGGACGCCCTCCTGGTCTTCAGTGGGGTTCCCCTGGCCCTGTCCGGCGGCCTCCTCGCGCTCTGGCTGCGGGACATGCCGTTCTCCGTCCCAGCGGCGGTGGGCTTCATCGCGCTCTCCGGCGTGGCCGTGCTGAACGGCCTGGTGATGGCGACCTCCATCAAGGGCTTCATGCAGCAGGGGCACCTGTCCTTGCGGGACGCGGTGTACCAGGGCGCCATGACCCGCCTGCGGCCCGTGGCCATGACGGCCCTGGTGGCGTCGCTGGGCTTCGTCCCCATGGCCCTGGCTACCGGGGCGGGCGCCGAGGTCCAGAAGCCGCTGGCCACCGTGGTCATCGGCGGCCTGATCAGCGCGACCTTGCTGACCCTGCTCGTGCTGCCCGCCCTCTACGTGCGCTTCGGCCGCGTCCAGAAGCCCGTGCCGGAGGACGCCGTCCCTGCCGGGGCGCAGCACGCCGCAGCCGAGTGAATCCGCCGGGAGGGGCGTCCAGCCCCTCCCGGCGACAACAGTCCATCAATCAACGAGGACATGAAACGTGCGGACAATCCTTCTCGCGGCTCTGGCGGCCGCCTCGCTCTCCACCGGCGCGCTGGCGCAGTCCCATGGCCACAGCGATCAGGGCGCCCATGGCGGCCGCATGCAGGACGTCGTCGGCGTTCATGCCGAGCTGCTGGTTTCCGACCGGACCCTGACGGTCCACCTCTACGACGAGGCCGGGAAGCCGGTCCCGTCGGCGGGCTACACGGTGTCCGCGCTCGTCGGCTCCGGCCAGGCGCGCCAAGTCGTGCAGCTGGCGCCGGGCGCTGAGAACACCCTCGCCGGAACGGCCCCGACCGCTCCTGCGCGGGGCGCCTCCGTGACCCTGCAGGTCAAGAACCCCGCCGGGCGCAGCGGCCAGGCGCGCTACTGACGCCGGACCGCCGCGCCGCTCACCACGAGCGGTGTGGCGGCTCCACAACCCGTCACGGACATGTGGCCCGTACGGGAGCCACCCCGTCACTTTTCGGGCTTGAACCTCCAGCGGCTGGAGGTGCGATCCAGCCGCGCAAGTGGACCACAATGGGTCGCTGCTGGAGATTTGGATGGGACAAGGTCATGACCACGGCGTGGGCAACGCCAACTCGGCCGCCCTGGCCAAGGCTTTGGGGCTGACGGGCACCTTCCTCCTCGCCGAGGTCGCTGGCGCGTACGTCTTCAACAGCTTGGCCCTGCTGTCCGATGCGGCGCACATGCTCACCGATGCGCTGGCGCTCGCGGTCGCCCTCGTCGCGATCCGGGTCGGCCGCCGCCCGGCCGACAGGCGGCGCACCTGGGGCTATCACCGCTTCGAAATCCTTGCGGCCGCGTTCAACGCCTCGCTGCTGTTCCTTGTCGCCCTGTACATCCTCTACGAGGCCTACCAGCGTTTCCACGAGCCTGCCGAGGTCGGCAGCCTGGGGATGCTCGCGGTCGCCGCCTTCGGGTTGCTGGTGAACTGGATCGCCATGCGCCTCCTGGCCGGGGACAGCGAGAGCAGCCTCAACGTCAAGGGCGCCTACCTAGAGGTCTGGAGCGACTTCCTCGGCTCCGTCGCGGTCATCATCGGCGCCGTGGTCATCTGGGCCACCGGCTGGACCTGGGTTGACCCGGTGCTCGGCGTCGCCATCGCCTTCTGGGTGCTGCCGCGGACCTGGACCCTGCTGTCGGAAGCCATCGACGTCCTGCTGGAGAGTGTGCCGCGCGGCATCGACATTGACGCTGTGGAACAGGCCATGCGCGGAACTACGGGTGTGCGCGACATCCACGACCTCCATGTCTGGGCATTGACCAGCGGTAAGGTCGCGCTGTCTGCGCACGTCGTGGTTGACACCTCGCTGTCTCGGGAGGACAGGCTGGAAGACGTGCTGGGTGCCATGCTCGGGGAAAGGTTCGGCATCACGCACGTAACCGTCCAGGCCGAATTGGCGCGCGCGCACGGCGGGGTCACGGAGGATGGGTGGGGGAAGCCGGAACAGGGACATACCCACAGGTGAACCGTCATGCCCATGGCTTGGCAGGCAATCTTCCTCAGGACGAACACGCAGCCAGCAAGT
>Ga0180218_1001129_pt1 | contig 17197 bp, 18 predicted proteins | sample eDN3rd37CKraftBY_FD_151334 | JGI IMG/M metagenome (GOLD analysis project Ga0180218, IMG submission 151334) | Enriched backyard soil microbial communities from Emeryville, California, USA - eDNA 3rd pass 37_C Kraft BY (version 2) (version 2) | ecosystem: Environmental > Terrestrial > Soil >...
ATGTCCTGGATGGCGATGATTGAATCGGTCGCCATCAGCTCGAGGCAGGCTTCGATCAGGAGCTTTTCGGTGAATGGGTCGCCGACCTGGACGGTCGGACGTTTTTCGTCGCTCTTCTCGTCGAACTCGGCGGACGCCATGGTGGCGCCGTGGATGCCGTCACGGCCGGTCTTCGAGCCGACGTAGACGACCGGCAGGCCAACACCCTTTGCGGCCGAATAGAAGATCTTGTCCGTGCGTGCGAGGCCGACGCACATGGCGTTGACGAGGATGTTGTTGTTGTAGCCCTCGTCGAAGTTCGTCTCGCCGCCGATGGTGGGTACGCCCGTGCAGTTGCCGTAGTGAGCGATACCGGCAACGACGCCGCCGACGAGGTGGCGCGTCTTCGGGTGGTCAGGTGCGCCGAAGCGGAGCGCGTTCATGTTGGCGACGGGGCGCGCGCCCATCGTGAAGACGTCGCGCATGATGCCGCCGACGCCGGTCGCGGCACCCTGGAAGGGCTCGATGTAGGAGGGGTGGTTGTGGCTCTCCATCTTGAAGACGACGGCGTCGCCGTCTCCGAGATCCACAACACCGGCATTCTCGCCCGGGCCCTGAATGACCTTCGCGCCGGACGTCGGCAGCGTCTTCAGCCAGACGCGGGAAGATTTGTAGGAGCAATGCTCGCTCCACATGACCGAGAAGATGCCAAGCTCGCAGATCGAGGGCTCGCGGCCGAGAATTTCGAGCAGGCGCTCGTATTCGTCGGGCTTCAGGCCGTGCTCGGCAACGATTTGGGGCGTGATCTTTCGCGTGGTCGTTTCGGTCATGAGGGTCTCGTCGGGCGCTCGGATTGCGTCCGCTTATATGGGCTCGGAAACGGTTTGTCGCCTTCGGGCTCAGATGGGGCCAATGGCCAAACGTCGCGATGGCCGCAGGGCCCGGATTTCGGGGGCTCCGGCGGCTCTAGGCAAGGGCTTTGCCGCGGGGCTGGCGCGCCGGCGTTATCCCCGGAACCGGGGGGATGGGGGAGAAGCAGAACTCGCGGGGGGCGAAGCGGGCTATGGCTGTTTGGTTGCTCCGGCGTTCTTGCGGAGCCAATCGCGCATTTTGACGACCTGACTGCCCTGAGACTTGATGATGATCTCTGCAAGTCTCCTGATGCGTGGATTTTTTCCGTACTGGAGTTCGACCTTCGCCATGTTGATGGCGCCCTCATGGTGTGGGATCATCTTGGCGACGAAATCGACGTCCGGGTTGCCGGTGTAGTCCACCGCCTTCATGGCCTCGTCCATCTTCTTGATCGCCTCCTCCATCGCTTTGGTGGAGGGCGCGTCCTGAGGATTGGTGGCGGCTTTGTTTTCTCCCGTGGGCTTATTCTCTCCCGTGGTTTTATTCTCTCCTGCCGGGGTCTGGCCGGTCTGAGCCATCGCGGGTGAGGCGGCTGCGAGCCCCAAGCAGATCAGAGCCGTATAGTTCTTGTAGTTTTTGTAGTTTTTCATGAGCCTTCCTTTCGCGCGAAAAGGCGACCGGCAAAGGCTCATGAATAATTCGGCCGAGGTTGGAGATCCGGCAACTTACGCGCTCGTATTTGATCCGAGTTTTGCGTGCATTGAAGCTGCGCTTGGCCCGGCCTCCAATAGCCGCTGAGGCGTCCGCCGCTGGCTCCGAAAGCTACTTCTTGTGCTTGGCGAGCCAGGCGTTCATGGCGGCGATTTCCGGCTCCTGAGCCTTGATGATGTCCTCGGCGAGCTTCCGCATCTCGGGATCCTTGCCGTACTGCAGTTCGGCCTTGGCCATGTCGATTGCGCCCTGGTGGTGGGCGATCATGCCATTGACGAAATCGACGTCGGCGTCGCCCGTGTAAGGCTTGGACATCGCCGCGTGCATCTTCTGGTTCACGGCTTCAAAGGCCTTCGATGAGGGCGAGCCTTCGGCACTTTGGGCCGGCTCCATTTGCATGTGATCGGAGTGGTCCATGTGGGTGTCTGCGGCCAATGCGGGTGCGATGGCGGTGAGGCCGAGACAGATGAGAGCCGCGATGCGATCCATGGCGTGTCCTTTCGTGAGCGTAGGTTCGTGTGGGGCTAACCCGATGGCCGGGTGAGACGGCGAGAGGCCGGCAAATTTCCGGCAACTTTCAATTTTGACGTTTCTTCTACACTCATTGGATGTGGCGCTTTCCGTCCTACCCGTTCGGACTGTGACCGTTTCGCGCTGCAAAACTCGCAGTTCGGAATTGCACGCATGATGATTTTCTTCATGCAGACAGTGGCTTATTTCCTCGGTCCAGCGACGACGTCACGTCCAGACAATTGTGCGCGGATTTGAACTCGCCCGCTTTAGACAGTGGAGATCCTGTCAATGACACGTTCCGCAAAACTCTCAGGTGTTGTGCTTCTTTCGAGCTTGGCTCTGCTTCACGGTGCTCGCGTCTCGTCGGCTGACGAGGTGACCGCGTATCACGTCGCGCCGCTCAAGGGCGTTACCTTGGCTGTCGGGGCGAAGCGGGCTGTGGGCTATTACACCAACACCGGGAATGCCTGCCATCTGACGCTCACGGTGGCGGACCCGTTCGGCGATGCGGACAAGGCTGCTTCGGAGCCCGTGCGCATCAACCTGACGGTCGGCGAGGGTACCTCGGCGCGCGTCGATGCGCTGGAGGGTGCGCTTGCCTTCGCGTGTGCCCAGGGCGCGTCAACTATGGTCATACAACCCGTTCAGCAGGTGGCATATAACGCGCTTGCGAAATAACACGACTTCCTCGACGCGCTTCCAAGTCCACGCTTGCTAGTCGTTCGAGATTGGGGCGGGAGTTGCAACTCCCGCCCTTTTTTATTCGTACTAATGTATTGTTCTCACTGCGATTTTCCTCCGGGTACCGTCTGTGTGCGGTGCATGGGAGGCTTGCCAATTTGCCTCTGGCGCTTTCAGGGGCGATCGCATATCTACACCGTAGAAGAAGCGGCCCGGGGGCTTATCCCGGGATCCGGTTCGGGATTGAGCCCGGCCGGATAGCTCAAAACAGGTGATTTATGATGGCCATGGTGCTCGCTGTGTTTCAGTCGCTGAGGTCGGCGCAAGCCGATCCGCGCAAAAACCGGCGGCGCGGGAACGTCCGCTAAAGCGGATCGTTCGTCTGCATGGAAAAGGGGCCTCGCGGGCCCCTTTTTTGTTGCTCGGCTTTCGATTGATCACCAGCCGCCTGGGAGGGTCCGGGCGGGCGCCATCGAGAACGCGCGCCGGGATTTGAAGCGCGGCGCCGACGCCATGCGGATGAGGCGCTGCTTCGTCATCTGCCGAAGGTTTTGCGACAGGCGGAGATAGAGCTGTTTCATGCGAATGAGCCGGACCGGGCTCGGAGCGCCAGAGCGCTGCTCGCGATCGATCATTTCGCGAACCCAGGCAAGGCGTTCGAGAAGGGTGATGAAGCGACGGGACATTGAGAATTTTCCTCCGGATTCTGGAGGTATGCCCGGGTAGTTTAGTCACGCAGCACCGGGCACACCCGATGCGGTCCGACATCGCAGCACCGTCATGGCGCTGCCAGAGGGGCCCGGCCCCGCAATCCCGATAGAGATAGTACGGCTAAGCTCAGCTCCAAGGGGTGGTTGGAAAATGCCTTGGAAAGATCACAATGCGGGCAGCGCGGTGGCGTCGCTTCCGAGATTGTCATCCTCGGGCTTGTCCGAGGATCCTTCAGCAGCACGCACAAACCGTGAGGCACGATGGATCCTCGGCATAAAGCCGAGGATGACAGGTGGGGAGGCGAGGCCTACGCCGGCATGGAGTAGGTGTGGTGCTTGCGCGCCGGTTTGTTCAGGCGACGGCTTCGAGGGAGGAGAGCAGCATGCTCTCGAAGACGCGGCGGCCGTCGGTGCCGCCGAGAGCCTTCTCATAGAGGCGCTCGGGATGGGGCATCATGCCGAGCACGCGGCCCGTTTCGTTGACGATGCCCGCGATATTGCGCTGGGCGCCGTTCGGGCAGTTCTCGGCGATCGCATTGCCGGCGGCATCGGCATAGCGGAACGCGATGCGGCCTTCGCCTTCAAGACGGTCGAGCGTCTCGTCGTCGGCGAAGTAATTGCCTTCGCCATGCGCGATCGGCACCTTGATGACTTCGCCCTGGCGATAGCACTTCGTGAAGAACGTCTGGTCGTTCTCGACCTTCAGGAAGACGTCGCGGCAGATGAAGTGCAGCGAGGCGTTGCGCAGCAGCGCGCCCGGAAGCAGGCCCGACTCGCAGAGGATCTGAAAGCCGTTGCAGATGCCGATGACGGGCGTGCCGGCTTTCGCCTTGGCGACGACGTCCTTCATAATCGGCGAGTGCGCGGCCATCGCGCCGCAGCGGAGATAGTCGCCGTAGGAGAAGCCGCCCGGCAGCACGATCACATCGGAGGCGGGGACGCTGGCATCGCCGTGCCAGATCATCTTTGGGGCGAAGCCGGTCACGCGCTCGATCGCGGTCTTGACGTCGCGGTCGCAATTGGAGCCCGGAAAGACGATGACGGAGGCGCGGAGCATTCGCACTGACCCAAGATATGAAGGATGACGGTTAAGTAGTGGGACTTGGGGTGTGTGTCCACCCGCGAGACTGTCTCAGGCTGTTGGTGTTCGCAACGGGTTCGGTGCGAAGACCTGTCCTAGATCTTCACCCCACCCCCGACCCCTCCCCGTGAAGGGGAGGGGAGAAGGGTAGAGCGTCGTCCTTCCTGTCCGTGAGGGAGAGGGGAGAAAAGCGGGGCTCGCGTCTTTCGTTGAGGACAGGGAGAACTCACGCGTGTCGAGGGGAGAGTGTGCGGCTTTCCTTCCACGTTGAAGGGAGTGACCGCGTCTCTTCTTCATTCCCCTCCCCCTTGCGGGGAGGGGTTAGGGGTGGGGGCCGATTGCGAGATCATCTTCGGGCGGGCGATGCGAAGGCCGCCAAGATCCGTGATTGTCCTCGGCCTGGACGGATCCCCGCCTTCGCGGGGATGACGTTCGAATTGGTGCGACCGTTACGGCGCGCCGAGGGGGGAGAGTTTTCTTTTTTGTTCTTCGACTTCGGCGCGGGAGAGGTTGGTCAGGCGGCTGTCTTCGGCTTTGGTTTCAGCGAGCAGTTCCGCGAACGAGGCCTTGTCGCCAAAGCCGCAGGCCTTGCTTTGAGCCGTCCACACGCCCGTCACCTGCTTCACGAATTTGCGGAGGACGACCGTGGGATGTGCGGTCTGGCCCGGCCGCGTGAAGGTGATTTCGACGCGCCAAACATCCGGCTCGGCGAGCGCGATGACGTCGTAGTTGCTGTCGCTTCGCTGTTCGGCGCCCGGAAGCCAAGCGGCCCAATTGCGCAGCGCTGCGAAGTTCAAGCTGCAGTCGAGGTCAGGGGGCGTGCTTGCTGGCTGCGCCAACGCCTGGCAGGGCGTGAGAGCGGCCAAGGCTAGCGTCATCCGCAACCTTGGCCCCATGGCTCAACCGATTTCGTAGGTGTAGTTCTCGATGACCGTATTGGCGAGCAGGTCCTTGCACATCTGCTCGACGATGGCTTTCGCCTTCGCCGGATCGCTCTCGGCGAGATCGACCTCGATGTACTTGCCCTGACGGACGTCGCCGACGCCCGTGATGCCGAGCCCCTTGATGGCGCCTTCGATGGCTTTGCCTTGGGGATCGAGCACGCCGTTCTTCAATGTGATTTTGATGTGGGCTTTCATCGTCGTTCCAAATCGTCATCCCGGCCAAGCACGAAAGAGCCGGGACAGAGCGATGAGCTATAGCACAATTTTGGGGATCTGCGTCCCGGATGGCCTGACGGCCGTCCGGGAGACAGTGAGCTTAGTTCGGCTTGCCGTTGACGGGCGCGACCGGACCGTTGGCCGGGCTGTTCGACGCGACGAGCACGGGGCCCGCACCGCGCGGACGGGGCGTTTCGGTCAAGACGCCGAGGCGGCGCGCGACTTCCTGATAGGCCTCGAGAACGCCGCCCAGATCGCGGCGGAAACGGTCCTTGTCGAGCTTGTCGCCCGACTGGATGTCCCACAGACGGCAGCAGTCCGGGCTGATCTCGTCGGCCAGCACGAGGCGGATCTGCTCGTTGTCGTAGAGACGGCCGAACTCGACCTTGAAGTCGACGAGGCGGATGCCGATGCCGAGGAAGAGGCCGACAAGGAAGTCGTTGATGCGCAGTGCGAGCTGCATCATCTCATCGATCTCTTGCGGGGTTGCCCAGCCGAAGGCGGTGATGTGCTCTTCCGACACCATCGGATCGTTGAGCTCGTCCTTCTTGTAGTAGAACTCGATGATCGAGCGCGGCAGCTGCGAGCCTTCTTCAAGGCCGAGGCGCGATGACAACGAACCTGCTGCAACGTTGCGCACAACGACTTCGAGCGGCACGATCTCGACTTCACGGATCAACTGCTCGCGCATGTTGAGTCGCTTGATGAAATGCGTGGGCACGCCGATCTCGCCGAGCTTTGCAAAAATGTACTCGGAGATGCGATTGTTCAGAACGCCTTTGCCTTCGATCAACGCGTGCTTCTTCGCGTTGAATGCGGTCGCGTCGTCCTTGAAGTGCTGAATAAGAGTGCCCGGCTCAGGACCCTCATAAAGGACCTTCGCCTTGCCCTCATAAATTCGCCGACGCTTGTTCATTCCTGGACCTCTGAGGATCAACAGCTTGCTCTCACTCATTGCGACACAGATCTTTCACGAGTTCGTAGACGGACGCTGACGCCTTGATTCTCCAACGGGTTTTCTTCATGTCGGGGAAGAAGCGGCGCACCTTTTCGCGCTCGGATGTCTTGGCCGGACACTAGCCGATGGAGGGGGGCGACACAATGTAGACCATGAGCCGCAGCACCTCTTATGGTGACCGGATGCCAAGCCGTTGATTTAGCTCATGGCAAACGGTAACCGTGCGGCTAGGTATGCATTTGAGGGGCCTCTGCAATACGCCAAATGCGTGCAATGGCGGTCTATGCAACCATAAGTAACACCATGCCGGCGGGTAGTCCGGGCGAGGAGATGACGCATGACGACCTTCGATAATCGCGAGCGGGGATACGAAAACAAGTTCGCCCATGACGCCGATCTTCGCTTTCGCGCGGAGTCGCGTCGCAACAAGGCGCTCGCCGAATGGGCCGGCGCGAAGCTGGGTCTCACAGGCGAAGCGCTCGACGCGTACGTGAAGGACGTTCGCAAAGCCGACCTCGAAGAGAAGGGCGATGACGACGTGTTCCGCAAAGTGAAGGCTGATCTGGCCGCCAAGGGCCTCACCGTGAGCGACGTCGAGATTCGCACGTTCATGGACGAAGCGCTGGCGAAGGCCGTGAGCGATATCGAGTCGGCAAAGAGCTAAGCCACTTCGATCGGCGTTGGTGACTCCGCTTCGCGGAGCCGGCCGCCAACGCCGAAGTCCAATTCTTGAAGCGGGGCTCATGCGGGCCCCGTTTCTTTTTTGCCGGCGTGACGCGCTCGTCAGCCGAGCTTTTTCAGAAACTGTCCGAACTGCAGCAGCCCTTCCGGCCAAGGGCCGTGGCCGGATTCGATATTGATGTGTCCGCTTTCGCCAGCGTCACTCAACGTGGCGCCCCACTTCTCCGCCAAGTGCTCGGCGCGCGCGTAACTGCAATAGAGATCGTTGTTCGCCACGACGACGTGCGCGGGAAACGGCAGGCGCCGTTCCGGCATCTTCTCGAAGCCACCCGCGCCTTTTGCAGGCGGCCATCGCCTGCCGCCCGTGTCCGGCCAGAAATCGGCGTGATCCAAATCGGCGGGGGCAACGAGAAACGCGCCGATGACGCGATTGCGCTTCAGCTTGTCGGCGGCAAAGACCGTCGCGGCAACGCCGACCGAATGCGCAACGACGACAACCGGCTGCGTGGCGCCGCCCGCGAATTTCGCCATGCGGTCGCCCCAGGCTTCGACCTCAGGGTTATCCCAGTCATGTTGGATGACGCGGCGCGCGGTTTTGAGATTCCGCTCCCAGCGGCTTTGCCAGTGATCGGGACCGGAGTCCTGCCAGCCGGGTACGATGAGAATGTCGACTTCCGATGTTTTCATGCGCCGATCTCATTAACCGACGGCGCGCGCGGATGGAAGAGCGGCACAGCATCAGGAGCGACAAGGACACGAGCCTTAACTGCTTTGTACGGCGCAGTTTCTCGCGGCGGCAAGCCTATGGCAGACGCCGGGCTCAGGGATTTGAACTGGGAACCGCAGGCGAGGCGGAGCGTTGGCGGGTACGCACCATTTGCAGTCTGAGGAGACGTCGCCGATGAAAATCACGAACCTGGAAGACCTGTTCAATCATACACTGGAAGACATTTATTACGCCGAGAACAAGCTCGTGAAGGCTCTGCCGAAAATGGCCAAGGCTTGCGAGTCCCCGCAGCTCGCCAAGCTTTTCACGACCCACGCGGAAGAAACGCAGGAGCAGATCGCCCGTCTCGATGAAGTTTTCGAGGCGCTGGGCCGTAAGCCCAAGGCAACCGAATGCCCGGCCATCAAGGGCATCCTGGAAGAGGGCGAAGAGCTGATGTCGGAGATCAAGGATCCCGAGACGCGCGATGCCGCGATGCTCGCTGCCGGCCAGGCGGCCGAACACTACGAAATCACCCGGTATGGCACGCTCGTCTCATGGGCGAAGCTGCTCGGCCACAAGGACGTCGTAACGATCCTCGAGAAGACCTTGAAGGAAGAGTACGGCGCCGACGACAAGCTGACGAAGCTTGCGGAGACCAAGCTCAACAAGCAAGCGGCTTAATCCACGACTCCGTTACAGTAAGAGACGCCGTTGCACTCAGTGCAGCGGCGTTTTCCTTTGTGGCGCGGGCTTCATTTCTTGGTTTCCGGACAACCGCGCATACTGATTAAAAATGCTGGCAATATCTCAACCGTAAGGAAGGAGCTCGCCTTTAAGTAGCGTAACTTCACTGTTTCTCAGCATGAGGATTACGCATGAGCTTCCTTTCACGTTGTGCTGTGGCGGCCGGTTTCGCGGGCGCGTGTTCGCTTACTCTGCTTCTCTCTCCAGCTTTGGCCGATGTCAGCGCGGTGGTGCAGTCCTGGCGGACGGACGCCGGGTGGCTGACCGAGCTTAGGAAGCATGCCGATGGCGCCCTGGTTTGCACCACGGGCAAGGCCTTCCGTGATCCCAATACGTTCGGCCTTTCAATCGTCCAGAGCGGGCCGACCATGCTGATCACGCTGGTCGATGAAGCGTCGCCGCCGTCAACGGGCGGCCCCATGCGGTTTTCTGCCGGACCGCAGGAGCTGGGCGCGCTGGCCTCGATGACGGAAGGGCCGGCGTTCGCGACGACCGAGCAGGAGAGCGGGAAGACCCGGCGGCTCATTTCCGATTTGCCCGATCAACTCGTGACCATCGCGGTGGCTGACCGCCAGTATCAAGCGGACCTCACGGGCCTCACGATCGCGCGCGAGCAACTGCGGGTTTGCGAGTCCGAAGTGAAAGCGGCCGAGGCGCAGTAAGAGCGCTACCGGACCGGTGGCGCAGGGGGATCGGAGACAAGGTAGAGAACATAGGTAGCGCCATTGGCGCTACCGTTGGGGCGGCTGAGTTCTCCCAGCGGTTCGATCTTGCGGAACTTCTGCTTCAGTAAGGGCATGTCCACCCGTCTTGCCAGTTCGACGTAGAGCGCGGGCTTTGCCAGTAGAGCCGGATCGGGCGGGGCCAAGTATTCGTAGCGAATACGCTCGTCGAGCTGGATGACTTCGCTACGGCCCTTGAGCGCGAAGGCGAGTTGGCCGGTCGTCGCGTAGCTGGAGGTCGCGACCCAGCCGGCGTTCGTTTCGCGGCGCTTGGCCTCGATGGCGTCGGCCAATTGGGGCCAGCCGCGCATCTGCTCCGTGCGATCGACGGAGGCCGTTCCCAAGGGCTGGACGGCTTGTGCGCAGATGGCAGCCGTCATCGCGAAGCCGAGGCCGATGGCGGCCAGGAACACCGTGCGCCGCCATTTCATTGAGACGCCGGTCAGAGCGATGGCGGCGCAGATCGCAAGCGATGGGTAGATGGGCGCCGGCCAGTTGCCCTGTACGCGATCATGCAGCGCGTGAACGGTGAAGTAGATCAGCATCGGCCAAATTGTTGCGGCCAGCAGAACATCGCTACGGCTTTCACCGCGGCCGGCGATGGCCGCGCGCGTGACACTGACGAGACCCATAAAGGCGAGCACGGCGATGATCGGGCTCATCAGCGCGAGAAACACGCCGATGTATTCGGCCATGTAGACGCCCGGCGCGGCGGTGCCGCTGTTGGCGACGCGTCCGAACTGTTTTCCGAACGAGGCCCAGCCGTGCTCGGCGTTCCATATGACGACGGGGCTCGCGAGTGCAGCCGCTATGACGCCGCCGAGCCAAAGCTCGATTGAGCGGAACCATTTGCGGTTCTGCGGCGATGCGACGAGCCAGAGGAGCAGCGTGCCGCCGAGGAAGAGGTTCGTGTACTTCGACAGCAGACCAAGGCCGGCGAAGAGCCCGATCGCCAGCCACCATTTCGGATTTTGGCTGTGGTCGAGTTCGGCGAGCGCCCAGACGACGAGGCCTGCGAACAGCACCGAGGGTAAGTCCGGCGTGACGATGATGCCGCCGACCTGAAGCAGCGGCATCGCCAGCATGATCCAGACCGCGCGGCGCGCGATGTCCGCGCCGTAGAGAAGATATGCCGTCCGCCAGAGGATAAAGGCGCCAAGCGCACCGATGAGGGGGGCGAAGAGGCGCCCGCCGAGCAAGGTGTCTCCGGCGATGGCGCGGCCGGCGGCAATAATCCAGCCGACCATCGGCGGATGATCGAGATAGGAGAGCGCGGGGCTCAGCGACCAGATGCGATAGTAGGCTTCGTCGTCGACGAAGCCTATGGTGCCTGCGAGAGCGATGCGGATGGCGGTCCATGCGGCAATCGCCGCGATCAGGATGGCGTTTGCCGTGCGTGTATCGATGCGCTGTTCGTAGCGTCGTGAACCGGTTGCGGCTTCGTTGATGCGAACGACCGTCATCGGCGCCAAGTGAGAGCAGAACTGACTGCGTAATTGAAGACGGCCGCCATCAGTGCGCCCGCAATGCCGGCGCGCCACCACGTGGCGTCGTGACTGTAGACGAGATCGGCAACTCCAATGTTGGCGACGGCTCCGATGCTGCACACCACATAGAATGTGAGGAGGCCCTTCAAGGCCTCGATGCCGCTCAGGCGGCGATCGCGAAACGTCAGCGCGTTGTTCAAGAAGAAGTTGAAGGTCATGGCGACGACAGATGCGAAGATCTGGGCGGCGTTGAAGGTTGTGCCGCTGATATCCATGGCAGCGCGAAGCGCTACGAGGTGAACGGCGAGGCCCAGCGTTCCAACGAGCGCGAAGAGGACGAACCGCGGCGGCACCAGGTTGCCCGAGACCTTGGCGAGAAGCAGGCCGAGAAAATCTGCGATCACGAGCCCGTCGAGCTTCGATTTGCCGGCACGGCGGGGCCGGAAGACGTAGGGGATCTCCTGGATCCGAATGCCGGACGGGGCGGAGGCCAGAATGTCGAGAAGGAGTTTGAAGCCGCCCGGCGACAGGTTCGGCGCGATGGTGTCGATGAGGCTTCTTCTGATCATGAAGAAGCCGCTCATGGGATCGCTGACGTTGGTGCGCAGAAGCAGGTTGGAGAGCCCGGTCGCAAGCTCGCTCGAGATGCGGCGCGCTGTCGAGAAGCCTTCACGGGCCTCGCCCGATTGGCTGTAGCGCGTGCCGATGACGAGGTCGGCCTTGCCGCCTTCGATATCGCTCAACATGCGCGGCAACAATTTCTCGTCGTGCTGCAGGTCGGCATCGACGACGGCGACGATGTCGGCTCCGGAAGCGAGCATGCCTTCGATCACGGCGCCCGCCAGGCCACGCCGGCCCACGCGGCGCATGGCGCGGACGCGGGGATCGTTGACGCCGATCGCGCGGATGGCGCCCATCGTGCCGTCGGGGCTATCGTCGTCGACGAAGATCACTTCCCAGTGGATGGACGTCAGGGCTCTGTCGAGCGCGGCGATCATCGGAGCGATGTTGCCGGCTTCGCAATATGTCGGAATGACGATGGTGAGGCGGGGCCGGGGACTGGCCGCCTGGGCCAACGATACAGCCGGGCCAATCGTATGCGTAGAGAGCGTTGCTGCGGCAGGTTTGGATGTCACCATGAGCACCACCGGGACAGGAAGTTTGGAGGTCCGGTCTTGGGACCCGTTCCACCTGTACGCGATATCCAATCAAAAAGCAGGTAGATCCCGGCAACAGTCGCTGCCATTACAACGCCCGCAAATATGACGTCGGAGAGAAAATGCGCGCCTTGCGACATGCGCACCAACCCTGAAAACAATCCGCCGAGCACACCCGCCAAAATCAGTCTGCCGCTGATGCCGGTAAAGAGAAAGGCCGCAGCGAAGAAAGCGGCGTAGGCCATCGAGGCTTCGCCGGCGACGAATGAACAGTTCCTGTGGCACTGCTTGGATGGGACGAGCGGTGGCGTGAACGTTTTGGTTCCGCCGAACTCCACGAGATGGACGGGGCGTGCGCGGCCCCAGTTGTCTTTCAAAATGGCGTTGCTGACGACACCGGGGCCGATCGCGAGGCAGGTTGCGAGAAAAAGCCATTTCGGTGCCGCAAGGCCGAGGCTTGGGCGCCGGCGGAGAACGGACATCCCCAGACCGCAAGCGGCGAGCGTGCAGAAGGCTACGAAGAAGATATAGAGCGTCAAACGGACCACGTCGGCGATGGTGCTGGAAGCGCCGTAATAGATTCCGCCGCCCTTACCGGCGAAGACGCCGTTGCCCTCGTAGAAAAAGGCCGCCGTGCGCATATCGATCTGAGGGAAAAGTTGAAAGACAATGGCTGCAACTGTCCCGACGATCGCCGCGCCCAAAAGGAGCAACGTCGCGGCTCTATCCTTCTCGTGCGCACTAGAGCCAACTCGGGGTCTGTCCGCGATCATGATGTCCGAGGGACTCAAATTTTTTCTCTCCGCCCGAGGGCTCGCTTAAACGGTCGTCTGATGCATGTCACGCTGTCCCGTTCAATCCACACAGCTTAGGCAATTAGGCTGATCACGGATCAATCAATTCTGGACGGCGGTCTTCCAATTTGAGGAAAAGGGGTTGCAGGACGAGATAAAGGGCGCCCGCTGAATGGCGCCCTTTATTCTGCGGCCTACTTTCAACCGAAGGGATGGCCCGCCTCAGCATCAATCCCAGCCCCGGCACATCGCATGCCGAAGGCTATGGCTGGTGAAGATGACGGTGGCGTGTCAGGTTCATTACGGTTGAATGGCGGTGCGCCTCTAGGCTCTAGGCGTTGCCAAACACCCGCTTGAAGATCGTATCGACATGGGCGGTGTGATAGTCGATGTCGAACATCGCCTCGAGGGCTGCGGGCGGCACCTTCGCCGTCACATCCTTGTCCGCCTTAAGCTCGGTCAGGAAGTCCTTGCCCTGTTCCCATGTCTTCATGGCGTTGCGCTGGACGAGCGCATAGGCATCCTCGCGGCTGACGCCGGCCTGGGTCAGCGCCAGCAGCACACGCTGCGAATTGTGCAGACCGCCGAGCTTTTCCATGTTCCGTTTCATCGTCTCAGGATAGACGACGAGCTTCTCGATGACCCCTGCGAGGCGCGCCAAGGCGAAGTCGAGGGTCACAGTCGCATCCGGGCCGATCATGCGCTCGACGCTCGAATGCGAGATGTCGCGCTCGTGCCAGAGGGCGACGTTCTCCATTGCGGGAATGGCGTAGGCGCGGACCATGCGGGCGAGGCCCGTGAGGTTCTCCGACAGCACCGGGTTGCGCTTGTGGGGCATCGCCGAGGAGCCCTTCTGGCCGGGCGAGAAGTACTCTTCGGCTTCTAAGACTTCGGTACGCTGCAGGTGGCGGATCTCGACGGCCAGGCGCTCGATGCTGGAGGCGACGACGCCGAGCGTGGCGAAGTACATGGCGTGACGGTCGCGCGGGATGACCTGGGTGGACACGGGCTCGGGGACGAGGCCCATCTGCTCGGCCACGTACTCCTCGATGCGCGGGTCTACGTTTGCGAAGGTCCCAACCGCTCCGGAGATGGCGCAGGTGGCGACTTCCTTACGGGCGGCGACCATGCGCTCACGGGCGCGGGCGAACTCGGCATAGGCATAGGCGAGCTTGATCCCGAAGGTGGTCGGCTCGGCGTGGATGCCGTGGCTGCGGCCGATGGTGATGGCATTCTTGTATTCGAACGCGCGGGCCTTGAGGGCAGCGAGGAGCCGGTCGAGATCGGCGATCAGAAGGTCGGCCGCGCGGACCAGCTGCACATTGAGGCAGGTATCCAGCACGTCCGAGGAGGTCATGCCCTGATGGACGAAGCGGGCCTCGGGGCCCACGTGCTCGGCGAGGTGCGTCAGGAAGGCGATAACGTCGTGCTTCGTTACCGCCTCGATCTCATCGATGCGGGCGACGTCGAAGGTGGCCGCCGACCCCTTTTCCCAGATCTTTTTTGCCGCAGCCTCCGGAATTATGCCGAGCTGAGCGCATGCGGTTGCGGCATGGGCTTCGATCTCGAACCAGATTCTGAAGCGTGTTTCGGGGTCCCAGATGCGGGCCATTTCGGGTCGTGAGTAGCGGGGTATCATAGAGCCAAATCCTTGATGCAACGCGGGAGGCGTAGCAGACGGGCAACGCTTCAGCAATCGCAAGTGCCACTGTTCCGGGGGCTGCAGCGAAGGGGGTGCTCTGTGCTGCTCTGCAGCAAATACTTAGCAATGATTTGTGATTGCCAAGCCTGAATATCGTCAGTGTATCGCCACGAACGGCTGACCTTATCCAGCCATTACGAGCGAGGCGTTTCTGTATTTCGTTCAGGTAATATTCAGGGCAGTTAAGTCACACTCGTAAAATTCGTCGGTCTACGTCGGAATTGGCGCATTCTATTCGTGTATAGGTGGGCCTACATTGGAAGAACGCGAGATGTAATTGAGTCGGGGAGCACTCCGGAGCGGCGGCATCGAACGCCGGAGGGCTTCACGCAAAAGAACCATAGCGGGAGACTTTAAGAAATGTCGCAACAGATGGGCAGCGGGGAGCTGGCTGAATTGGTCCATCAGATGGAACAGACTGATGACGATCCGCGCCAGTGCTACGCCCTCGTGAAAGAAAGAATTTCAGAATTTCGGGATTCCGGGCGCGATATCCCCGACGTTTTGACGAAGCTTGAAAGACGCCTAATGACGGAATGCATGCTGGCCTCGCAGGGCCGCTGATATCCGCCTCATTGCAGGGTTCAATCACCTGCAATTGCGTTCTCTCATCTGCAACTTTTGAGGTCGCCACGGCCGGCTTGGGAAAGCCAGCGCTCGGCGGCCTTTTGTTTGCTCGCTGACGATCGCGCGAGCGCTCCGGCGTGCCGGCCGGTGTTGCCGGGCGGCTACAAAACGTTATGCGTGCCGTCGCAGAAGGGCTCGTCGTCGGTCGCCTTGCAGCCGCAGAGATTGAATGTGCCGGTATGGTCCGGGACGAACCGCATGGGTTCGAACGACGTGCCGTCATGCGAACCGTCGCAGAAGGGCTGGGTCTTGGATCTGCCGCAGCGGCAATACCAATACTCCTGGCCCTCGTTGAGTTCGACCTGGTAGGGCCCGGTTTGGGCGACTACGGCCTCGTCAGACATCTTCAAACTCCGATCTTGGTCGTGCTGGACTTGGTCGTGGGCTGGGCTTGCGAAGGCCCGGCTGCGGGAGCGTGCCGGACGCCCGCGCCGTCATTTTTCGGATTGGCTATAGGGTTTGGGAAGCTCAAGCAAGTGCTCCATTCTGTCCCGGCGCGGATCCGGCGGATGGAGGGCTTTCCGCTTGCGGAGCCCTAAAAGACGGGCATCGGACTGCACGGTATTTGTTCGCCGGGGCCGGTGGACATTCCCAGGCCGCTGGGTGAAGTTGACGCACGGTCTTGATTCCCTTCGGCTAACAACGTGGGTTGCAGGGGTGGCCGAGCGGGGAAATCCGTCAGCGGCTCAATACGCTCGCTGACGCTACAAGATGAGGGGCCGTCCTATGTCTAAACTCTTCCGCAAGAAGCCGGTTGGCTATGACGACTCCGACTTCGGCATGAAGCGTGTCTTGAGCGCGTTCGACCTGACGTTGCTCGGCATCGGCGCCATCATCGGCACGGGCATTTTCGTTCTGACCGGACACGCGGCTGCCGGCCAGGCTGGGCCCGCGGTCATTCTGTCATTCATCGTGGCAGGCCTCGCGTGCGCCTTCGCCGCGCTCTCCTATGCGGAGCTTGCGGCTTCGGTCGGCGGCTGCGGCAGCGCCTACGGCTACAGCTACGCGGCATTCGGCGAGCTCATCGCATGGATCATCGCCTGGGATCTTATCCTCGAATATGGCGTGTCGGTCGCCGCCGTCGCCAACGGCTGGTCGGGTTATCTCAACGACTTCCTGAGGTCCATCGGCCTGCCGCTACCTGAGGCGCTGACCAAAGGTCCCACGACCCTGGCGTGGAACGGGTACCTCGGGGGGGCGCTGGAATGGTTCGGCTTCGACCCCAACGCAGAGAGCGTGCGCAACGGGGGACTGGGCGGTTACATCAATCTGCCGGCCTTCAGCGTCATCATCGGGCTGATGCTGCTGCTCATCATCGGCGTCAAGGAAACGGCCCGCATGAATGCGATTGCCGTCGCCATCAAGCTTATCGCGGTCGCCGTATTCATTGCGGTCGCCGTGTTCAATGTGAATTCCGACAACTGGTTCCCGTTCCTGCCGTTCGGCTGGTTCGGCCACAACGAGGCGGGCCATCCGATCGGTGTCCTGGCGGGCGCTTCGATCGTCTTCTTCGCGTATGTCGGTTACGACGCCGTCTCGACGGCCGTCGAGGAGGCCCGGAACCCGCAGCGGGACGTTCCCATTGGCATCATCGCCTCGCTTGCCTTCTGCACGACGATCTACGTGATCGTGTCGGCGTTGATGACGGGGCTCATTCCCTATCCGGAGCTGAACGTTTCGTCTCCGGCGTCCGCAGCGCTGCTTCGCGTCGGCCACAACACGGCGGCGGGCCTGGTTTCCGCGGGCGTCGTCGCCGGCCTCATCACCGTGATGCTGGTGCTCTACTATGCGCTGACGCGCGTGATCGTCGGCGTGTCACGCGATGGCTTGCTGCCGTCCTACTACTCGACCGTCAACCGGCGGACGCATACGCCCGTGCGCACGACCGTGATCGTCGGCATCGTCATGGCGATCATGGCGGGCTTCATT
>Ga0180218_1001134_pt1 | contig 17147 bp, 17 predicted proteins | sample eDN3rd37CKraftBY_FD_151334 | JGI IMG/M metagenome (GOLD analysis project Ga0180218, IMG submission 151334) | Enriched backyard soil microbial communities from Emeryville, California, USA - eDNA 3rd pass 37_C Kraft BY (version 2) (version 2) | ecosystem: Environmental > Terrestrial > Soil >...
CTCCTCGACCGCTATCTCGTCGAACGGGTTCATGGACATCTTCACGTTGGCGATATCCACCCCCGTTTGATCCGATTTGACGCGCACCTTGACGTTGTAGTCGACCACGCGCTTGACTGGTACCAGTATTTTCATGGGATTCCCGTAATGGATGGGCCTCAGAGCCGCACTTCGGCGATATCGTGCTGCAGGCGATTGAGGAAATGCACGAAGGTCACGCTGTCGTCGAAGTGAAAGCTCTTCATGGCCTGTCTGTAGAACTCGTAGATATTGGGCTGGATTTCATCCCAGAAGCGTTGGCCGGCCGGCAGCAGGATGACCACGCGCGCGCGCCGGTCGTTCGGGTCCGGCACGCGCCGCACATGGCCTTCGCGCTCGAGCCGCTTGAGCACGCCGTCCAGGCTTTGCCGGCTGACCACCAGGTAGTCGGCCAGTTCGCCGAAGGTCATGCCGCTGGCCGCCTGGGGCCGCGTGAGCGCGCCCAGCACCGCCCATTGCACGGTGCTGATACCGAGTTCCTTGCCCGCCTGCCGCTGCAGGGAGTTGCCCAGCTGGAACAGACGGAAGAACAACCGATTGTGGATCTCGGCGCCGGATTTCCTTGCCACGATGTTGTCGCCTCTTGCTACGGATGAATGGTCCCGAGATTACCCGATCGGGCTGGTCCGGGACCCCCAGCACTGGGTGGAAGGGTTTCAGAACGGCGTATCGGCGGGGAAGCGCGCCGGACGCTTCTGCAGGAATGCGTCCATGCCTTCCTTGCCTTCGGGGCTGGCCATGCCGATGAATTCCATCGCCAGCGAGGCGTCGAAGATCGGGCCGGCCTGGCGCAGCCAGTTGTTCAGCGCGTGCTTGGTCCAGCGGATGGCGCCGGGCGCGCCATCGGCCAGCCGCGACGCCAGTTCGACGGCCTTGCCTTCCACTTCGGCGTCGTCCAGCGCCAGCGAGATGAGGTTCATGCGCTCGGCTTCTTCGCCGGTGAAGCTGTCGGCGGTCAGCAGATAGTATTTGGCCTTGGCCATGCCGCACAACAGGGGCCAGATGATGGTGGCGTGGTCGCCCGCCGCCACGCCGATCTTCATGTGGCCGTCGGAGAAGCGCGCGTCCCTGGAGGCGATGGAGATATCGGCCAGGACCACGCAGGCCAGGCCGGCGCCGACCGCCCAGCCGCGCGCGGCGCTGACGATGGGCTTGGAGCAGTTGATCATGCCGTACACGATGTCGCGCGCTTCCTTCATGGTCTGCATGCGCGTGTCGTAGTCATCGGCCCCCTTGCGCTCGTGGTTGAGGTCGCCGCCGGCCGAGAAGGTGCGGCCCTCGCCGGTCAGGATGATGGCCGAGACGCTCGGGTCGGCGTCCACGTCTTTCCAGATCTCGGATACTTCGCGGTGCATGGCGGCGTCCATGGCGCCCATCTTGAGCGGCGAGGCCAGGGTGATGCGCAGCACGCGGGGATGCGGCCGGTCGAACTTCAGGCGGGTATAGGAGGCGTAGCGGTCGGTCATGGTTCGGGTTTCTCGTGTCAGAGTTGGAGAGATGCCGGTTTCCCGGCGCAATGCGGGGATTCAGAATGCGTGGGCCAGCTGCAGGGCCTCCTCGATGGCCCGCGCGGCGTCCAGCTCGGCGGCGTTGCGGGCGCCGCCGATGGCGGCCACACGCATGCCCGAGCCGGCCAGGGCCTGGCTGAGTTCGTCCAGCACGAGCTGGCCGGCGCAGACGATGACGTCGTCCACTGGCAGCACGTGCGCGACGCCGTCACAGGAATACGCCAGGCCCGCGTCGCTGACGCCGTGGTAGGCGACGCCCGTGATCGTCCGCACTCCGGCGCGGCGCAGGCGGCTCTTGAGTATCCAGCCGGTGCTCTTGCCCAGGCGCGCGCCGGGCTTGTCGTGGCTGCGTTGCAGCATGTGGATGAGACGGCGCGGCGGGGGCGCGGCGGGATCGGCCAGGCCGCCCGGCTGGCGCAGCGACGGATCGATGCCCCAGTGGCGCTGGAAGCGCTCGGCCGATTGCGATTCGGCGGCGTCGCCCAGCAGGAATTCGGCGGTGTCGAAGGCGATGCCGCCGGTCCCGATGATGGCCACGCGCTGGCCGATCCTGCGCCGGCCCGACAGCACTTCGTCGTAGAACGCGACCTTGGGGTGGTCCAGGCCGTCGATGGCGGGCAGGCGCGGCGTCACGCCGGTGGCCACCACCACGGCTTCGTACTGCTCCTGGCGCAGCTGGTCCGCGGTGACGCGCGTGCCCAGCCGCACCGCGATATCCAGCTCGGCCAGGCGGCCGCGGAAATACCGCAGCATCTCGTCGAATTCGTGTTTGCCGGGGATGCGGCGCGCCAGGTTCAGCAGGCCGCCCAAGGCGTCGGCGGCTTCGTACAGCGTGACCGCGTGGCCGCGTTCGGCGGCGTAGACGGCGAATGCCATGCCGGCCGCGCCGCCGCCGGCCACCGCGATGCGCCGGGGCGTGGCGGCGCGGCCGCGCGGGTAGTCCAGTTCGCGGCCCGCGCGCGGGTTGACCAGGCACGATGCCGTGCGCTCGGTGAAGATGCGGTCCAGGCAGGCCTGGTTGCAGGCGATGCAGCGGTTGATCCGTTCGGGCTGGCCCAGGCGGGTCTTGGCGGCGAACTCGGGATCGGCCAGCAGGGGGCGGGCCATCGAGACGAAGTCGGCCGCGCCGTCGGCCAGCAGGCGTTCGCCCACCTCGGGCGTATTGATGCGGTTGGACGCGATGACCGGGATGGATACCGCGTCCTTGATGTTGCGCACGGCGAATTCCCAGCCCGCCCGCGGTACGGACGCGGCGATGGTGGGGATGGTCGATTCGTGCCAGCCGATGCCGGTATTGAGCATGTCGACCCCGGCGTCCTGCAGGCGCCGCGCCAGTTGCGCGCTTTCGGCGCCGGTCATTCCGTCCTCGACCAGGTCGATGGCCGAGATGCGGTAGATCAGCAGGAAATCCGGGCCGGCGGCGGCGCGCACGGCCTGCACGGTTTCGATCGGCAGGCGGATGCGGTTGTCGAAACTGCCGCCATATTCGTCGTCGCGGGTATTGGTGCGCGGGCTGGCGAACTCATTGAGCAGATAGCCCTCCGAGCCCATGATCTCGACGCCGTCGTAGCCGGCCTGGCGGGCCAGGCTGGCGGCATGGGCGATGGCCAGGACCGTGCGCGCGATGTCCTCGGGCGTCATGGCGCGCGGCACATGGGGGTTGATCGGCGCGCGCTGCGCCGTGGGGCCCACGCACAGCGGGTGCTTGGCGTAGCGTCCCGCGTGCAGGATCTGCAGCACGATGCGGCCGCCTTCTTCGTGCACCGCGCGGGTGATGGCCTGGTGCGGCGCCAGCTGTCCGGCATGCTCCAGGACGGGTGCGTCATCTTCCATGCGGCCGGCCTGGTCTGGCGCGACGCCGCCGGTGAGGATCAGGCCGACTTCGCCCCGGGCGCGTTCGCGGAAGAATTGCGCCAGCCGCTCCACAGGCTGGTCCAGCGTCTCGATGCGGGTATGCATGGCGCCCATGACCATGCGGTTGCGCAGCGCCAGAAAGCCGAAGTCGTAGGGTTCGAGCAGATTCCCGTAGGGGTGCATGGAGACTCCCGGATCATGGAGGACGGTGGAGTGCGCGGCGCGCGGGTCAGCGGTCGGTGAACACGGCCGGCCGCTTTTCCAGGAAGGCCGCCATGCCCTCGGCGGCATCCTGCGACCGGGCGCACAGCGTGAACAGGTCGGCCTCGATGGCCAGCCCGGCCTGCAGCGTGCCGTCCAGGCCGCGGCGGATGGCTTCGCGCGCCATGGCCATGGCCACCTTGCCGTGCGCGGTGAACGGCGCCATGTAGGCGCATCCCAGGTCGGCTGGCGCGCCTGCGTCGACGATGCGGTTGAGCAGGCCGATGCGCAATGCCTCTTCGGCGTCCACGACGCCGCCGGACAGGATGAGCTCGGCGGCGCGCGACGGACCGACCAGGCGTGGCAGGCGCTGCGTGCCGCCATAGCCGGGAATCAGGCCCAGCTTGAGTTCGGGCAGGCCCATCCTGGCCTTGGCCGAGGCGATCCGGAAGGTGCAGGCAAGCGCCAGCTCCAGCCCGCCGCCGAAGGCGAAGCCGTGCACGACCGCCACGCTGGGCAGGGGCGATTGCTCGATGCGGTCGAAGGTGGACTGGGCCAGCCTGACATTGGCGCGATGTTGCGCGGGCGAGCGGGCCTGCAGCTGGGTGATGTCGGCGCCGGCGCAGAACGCCTTGTCGCCCGCGCCGGTGAAGACCATGCCCCGGCAGTCCGACGCTTCGATCCGGTCGAGCGCCGCATTCAGGTCGGCCAGCATCTGCTCGTTCAGGGCATTCATGGCCTGGGGCCGGTTCAGTTCGATGACCGCGAGCTGGTCGCGGAAGGTCGTGAGCACAGTCATGCTTGTCTCCGGGTTCGGGATTTATATCAACATCATGATGCAATAAGGCGACGCTTGTAAAGCGGAAAGTTTGTCCTCGCCGCAAACCGGAACATATAATAATGAACATCGTTCATATAAATGAACGATTTGGCGATGGCGGATCGAGCCGCCGGGCCGACCACAAACACTTATCGAGGAGACCATCATGAAGCTGCCGCGCCTGCTTGCCGCCGCATTGATCGGCGGGCTGATGCTAGCCCCCGCCCTGAGCGCCGCCCAGGACACGTACCCGGCCAAACCCATCCGCGTCATCGTGCCGTTTGCCCCCGGCGGCGCCACCGACCAGGTGGCGCGCCTGCTGGCCACCCGGGTATCCGGCCAGCTCGGGGTGCCGGTGGTGGTGGAGAACCGCCCCGGCGCCAACGGCAATATCGGCGCCGAGGCGGTGGCCCAGGCCACGCCCGACGGCTACACCCTGCTGCACAGTACGTCGGCGCTGGGTTTCACCGCCGCCTTCGGCCAGAAAGTCTCCTACCGGCTGGACCAGGACCTGGCCCCCGTTTCCCTGCTGATCGACCAGCCGCTGCTGGTGATGGCCAGCAAGCCGCTGGGGGTGACCGACGTGCGGCAGCTCAAGGACTACGCCGCCCGGCACCCCGGCAAGCTGAACTATGGCTCGTCCGGCACGGGCAACCTGACGCACCTGGCGATGTTCGTGCTGCTGCAGGCAGCCGGGATCGAAGCCACCCACATTCCCTACAAGGGCGGCGCCGGCGCCTTTCCCGATTTCATCGCGGGCCGGCTGGACCTGTTCGCCGATCCCATCAATTCGGCCTATCCCTATGTGCGCGACGGGCGCGTCGTGGCGTTGGCGGTGACGGGCGCGCAGCGCTCGCCGCTGCTGCCGGATGTGCCGACGGCCTCCGAGGTGATCCTGCCCGGTTTCCAGATGGGCGCGTGGCAGGCATTGATGGCGCCGGCCGGGACGCCGCCCGCGGTGATCGCCCGCATCAACGACGCCTACGTGCAAGCCCTCGGCGACCCCAAGGTGGTGGCCCAGCTGGCCGCCCAGGGAGCGGTGCCCAAGGCCACTTCGCCAGGCGATTTCCAGGCGTTCCTGCACGCCGAGATCGAACGCTGGCGCAAGGTGGTGCAGACCTCGGGGATCAAGCTGGACTGAGACGGCAAGGCCGGGGATTCGACGCCGACGCGTGCCCAAATATATCAATATCATGATGTATTTGGGCAAAAAAAGCACAGAAATCCGTTGTGTGCGCCGGCGCCGTTATATAGAATAGTAAACACTGTTCGTAAATATGAACGACATTTCAACGAAGGCAGGATCGATGTCCGGATCTCTTTCCCATGTGCGCGTGCTGGACCTGACACGGGTGCTGGCGGGCCCGTGGTGTACGCAAATGCTGGCCGACCTGGGCGCGGACGTGATCAAGGTCGAGCGGCCGGTGCTGGGCGACGATACCCGCCACTGGGGGCCGCCGTGGATCGAGAACGACGACGGCGAGCGTGTCGGCGATTCGGCCTATTTCACCTCGGCCAATCGCAACAAGCGGTCCATCGCCATCGATATCGCCACGCCGCAGGGCCAGGCGCTGGTGCGCGAGCTGGTGCAGCAGTGCGACGTGCTGGTGGAGAACTACAAGGTCGGCGACCTGGCGCGCTACGGCCTGTCGTACGCCGATCTGCGCGAGCTCAACCCGCGCCTGGTCTATTGCTCGATCACCGGCTACGGGCAGGATGGCCCCTATGCGCACCTGCCCGGCTACGACTTCATCTTCCAGGGCGAGGGCGGGCTGATGAGCATCACCGGCGAGCGCGACGACAAGCCGGGCGGCGGGCCGATGAAATCGGCTATTGCGGTGGCCGACGTGTTGACCGGCCTGAACGCCACCATCGGCATCCTGTCGGCCATCGAAAGCCGCCATGCCAGCGGCGTCGGCCAGCATATCGACGTGGCGCTGCTCGATACCGTGGTCAATTTCGGCGCCAACCAGATCGCCAGCTATTTCGCCAGCGGCGTACTGCCGCGCCGCTGGGGCAACGAGCATCCGAACCTGGCGCCGTATCAGACCTTCCCGACCGCCGACGGCCACATCATCATCGGCTGCGGCAACGACGGGCAATTCCGCCGGCTGTGCGAGCTGATCGGCTGCCCCGAGCTGGCCGGCGATCCGCGCTTTGCCGACATGCCGGGCCGCAACGTGAACCGCGCCGCGCTGGTCGAGGCGCTGGAGGCGCGCTTCCGTACCCAGCCGTCGCGGCACTGGCTGGACCTGCTGGCCAATTCGGAAGTGCCCAACGGTTCCATCAACAACTACGCGCAGGTCTTCGAGCATCCGCAGGTGGTCCACCGCGGCATGCGCGTGGACATGCCGCATCCCGGCGGCACGACGGTGGGGATGGTGGCCAATCCCATCCGGCTGTCCGGCACGCCGGTCCAGTACCGCTATCCGCCTCCGCTGCGCGGCCAGCACACCGCCGAAGTGCTGGCGTCGCTGCTGAACAAGTCCGGCGCCGACATCGAAGCGCTGGAAGCGGCAAGAATCATCGAGACCAGGAATCATCCATGCAAGACAGCCAGTACGCACTGAACGACGACCAGAAGCAGATCCAGGATCTCATCCGGCGCGTCGCGCGCGAACGGGTCGCCCCGCGCGCCAACGACATCGACAGCACGGCCGAGTATCCGCACGACATGTTCGCCCTGCTCAAGGAGCTGGGCCTGTTCACCCTGCCGTTTCCCGAGCGGTACGGCGGCGCCGGCAGCATGTTGTCGGCCTGCCTGGCCATCGAGGAATTCGGCCGCGTTTGCTACAACACCGCCTACCTGCTGCTGGTGCAGTGGGTGCCGTTCGGCGCCATCCTGCACGGCGGCACCGAGGAGCAGAAGGCGCGCCTGCTGCCGGGGCTGGCCAGCGGCGACCTGCGCGGCGCCTTCTCCACCACCGAGGCGCAAAGCGGCTCGGATGTCAGCGGCATCAAGACGCGGGCCGAGAAGACCGACGGCGGCTTCGTCCTGAACGGCGCCAAGATCTGGTGCACCAACTCGGACATCGCCGACTTCATCCTGGTCGCGGCCAAGTACCGCGAGCACGACAAGGACGGCATCAGCCTGTTCATCGTCGAACGCGGCATGCCGGGCCTGCAGGTGGGCCGCAAGGAAGAAAAAATGGGCGCGCGCGGCGTGCCGTCCTGCCCGCTGTTCTTCGACAACGTCTTCGTGCCCGAGGCCAACATGCTGGGTGGCGGCTTCAGGGCCGTCATGGAAGCCTTCAACGCCAGCCGTCCGCTGATCGGGGCGCGCGGCGTCGGGCTGGCGCAGGGCGCGCTGGACCATGCCATCGAGTTCGTCACCAGCCGCGCGGCGTTCGGCCAGCAGGTCAGCGACTTCCAGGGGGTGCGCTGGATGCTGGCCGATATGGCGATGCAGACCGAGGCGGCGCGCCACCTCGTCTACCGCGCCGCTTCGCTGGTCGACAGCGGGGCGCCGGCGGCCGCGTTGGCGCCGGTGGCCGCCATGGCGAAGTGCTTCGCCAGCGACACCGCCATGAAAGTGGCCACCGACGCCGTGCAGCTGTTCGGCGCGGCGGGCATCTCGTCGGAGTATCCGATCAACCGCTATTTCCGCGACGCCAAGGTGCTGCAGATCATCGAGGGCACCAACCAGATCCAGCGCAACATCATCTCGAACAGCCTGCTCGGCCGTCCGAACCGGAAGTGACCATTCATAAGGAGACCGCCATGAATCACGATGAAATCGAAACCGTAGGCCTGGGGATGTATTTCGAGGACCTGCCGGTGGGACGCAAGTTCAAGACGTTGGGGCGCACCATCCAGGACGCCGATGTATGCGCCTTCATCAACTGCATCCACATGACCGAGGTGCTGTTCACCGACATGGAATTCGTCAAGAACGAATCCGACATCAAGGGGCGTTTCGCGCCAGGCTCGTTCGTCTACGGAATCTCCGAAGGGCTGCTGACGCAGTCCACCATGCAGAAGACCGGCTACGCCTTTCTCAACATGGAGCTGGACATCAAGGGGCCGGCCTTCGTCGGCGACACCATCCACGTCGAATGCGAAGTCATCGAGGCGCGCCTGTCCAACAGCCGGCCGGGCCGGGGTCTGGTGCGCACCTTCAACAAAGTGGTCAAGCAGGACGGCACGGTGGTGATGACGTACACGCCGCTGCGCATGATCAAGTGCCGCGGCTAGGCCGCAACAGGAGACAGGCAATGAAAGGATTGAAAGAGAAAGTCGTGATCGTCACCGGCGGCTGCGGCGGCATCGGGGCGGCGCTGTGCGAGCGCTTCGCGCAGGAAGGGGCCAAGGTCGCGATCCTCGACTTGAACGCCGAGGGCGCCGGCCAGGTCGCCGGGAGGATCCAGGCCGAAGGCGGCGTGGCCGCCTCCTATGGCGTGGACATCACCGACTACCCGGCCGTCGCGGCCGCCGTGGCCCGGGTGGAAAGCGAGCTGGGCCCGGTCGATGTGCTGGTCAACAACGCCGGCTGGGACCATGCCGCGCGGTTTCTCGATACCGAGCCGCCGTTGTGGGACAAGATCGTCAACATCAACCTGAAGGGGCCGATCAACCTGCACCATGCGGTGCTCAAGGGCATGGTGGCGCGCGGCAAGGGCAGCATTGTCAACGTGTCTTCCGACGCGGGGCGGGTCGGCTCGTCGGGCGAGTCGGTCTACTCGGCGTGCAAGGGCGGGATCATCGCGTTCACCAAGACGATCGCCCGCGAAGTGGCGCGCAAGCACATCAACGTCAACGTGGTCTGCCCCGGCCCCACCGACACGCCGCTGTTCCGGGATTTCGCCGGCGAAGGCGAAAGCGGCGCCAAGCTGCGCAACGCGCTGGAGAAGGCCATTCCGTTCGGCCGCCTGGGCCAGCCCCAGGACGTGGTCGGCGCCGTGTGCTTCCTGGCTTCCGAAGACGCGGATTTCATCACCGGCCAGGTGCTGTCGGTATCGGGCGGCTTGACCATGGCGGGCTAGATCCCGCCGGTACAACAGGGCGCGCGGCGCCCGTCATCCAAGCAAACAGGAGATAGACATGGTTCAGTGCAAGCAGCCTTGCATGGGGGATATTGCGTCCACGGCGCGCGGCGGGCGCCGCGGTTTCGTCAGCCTGGCGGGCGCCGTCGCCGCGACCGCGATGCTGGCCGTCCTGGCCGGCGGGGCGGCGCCGGCCAGCGCGGCATCGGACGGTTATCCGTCCAAGCCGGTGAAGATCGTCCTCGGGTTTTCTGCCGGCGGCGGCACCGACGCCATCGCGCGCACGCTTGCCAAGCACATGGCCAGCACGCTGGGCGCCAACGTGCTGATCGACAACAAGCCGGGCGCCAACGGCAACATCGCCGCCGAGGAAGTCAGCCGCGCGGCCAACGACGGGTACACGCTGCTCTACAACACCTCGTCGATCGCATCGAGTCCGGCGCTCTACAGCAAGCGCCTGTCCTACGACGTGACCCGCGACCTGACGCCGGTAGCGCTCACGGCGAGCCTGCCCATCGTGCTGGTGGTGCCGACCAAGTCGCAGTTCAAGAGCGTCGAGGAACTGGTGGCGTACGCCAAGGCCAACCCGGGCAAGCTGAACTACGCCTCGGCGGGCAACGGCAACGTCACCCACCTGGCATCGCTGTCGTTCGAGGACGCGGTCGGCATCAAGGGCACGCACATTCCGTACAAGGGCGAGGCGCCCGCGCTGGTGGATCTGATGGCCGGCATGGTGGATTATTACTTCGCCACCTCGGCGGGCGCCATCCCGGCGGTCAAGTCGGGCCGCCTGAAGGCGCTGGCGGTGGCCACCAAGAAGCCGCTGGAAACCCTGCCGGGCGTGCCGACGCTGGACGCGACCGTGGCCCCGGGGCTGGAGCTGGCGGCCTGGTCGGGGTTGATGGCGCCGGCGGGCACGCCCGCCGAGGTGATCGCCAAGCTCAACGGCGCGGTCGGCAAGGCGCTGGCCGACCAGGACGTGCTGGCGTTCTTCGCCAACCAGAGCGCCCAGGCCACGCCTTCGACGCCGCAGGAGTACGACGTATTCCTGCGCAAGGAAATCGACGGGCTGGCCAAGGTCATCAAGGGATCCGGGCTGACGCTGGATTGACGCGGGGCCGCCGGTGCCCTTCGCCGCGGGCCGCGCCACGGGCGCGGCCCGCGCCGTTTCAGCCCGACAGGTCCACCACGGTGCGGCCCGTCGTCTGGCCGTCGAGCATGCGCCGCAGCTGGCCGGCCACCTCCTCCAGCCTGATGGCGCGCACCTGTTCGAGCGCGTGGCGCGGCCTGAGGTCGCCGGCCAGCCTCTGCCAGAGCGCGGTTTCCTGGTCGATGTAGTAGCTCAGGTTCACGCCGATCAGGCGCACGCCGCGCAGGATGAACGGCAGCACGCTGGTGGCCAGCGCGTTGCCCGTCACGTTGCCGTAGCTGGCCACGCAGCCCCTGGGCATGAGCGAGCGCAGTATAAGGTCCAGGTGCTGGCCGCCCAGGGCGTCGAGCGCCGCCGCCCAGCGGGCCGGCTCCAGGGGCTTGCCGTTGTCCGCCAGGTCAGCGGGGGCGAGGATGGCGCCGGCTCCCACGGCGCGCAGGTAGGCGTGCTGGTCCGCCTTGGCGCTGACCGCGGTGACAGCATGCCCCAGGCCCGACAGCATTTCGATACCCATGCTGGAGACGGCGCCGGTCGCGCCGTTGACCAGGACCTCGCCATGTGCGGGCCGGCAGCCCGCTTCCTGCAGCAGATGCACCGCAAGCGCGGCGGTGTAGCCGGCAATGCCCAGCGCGGCCGCGTCGCGCAGCGTCATGCCGGCCGGCAGGCGGATCGCCCAGCCGGCCGGCACGCGCAGGTATTGCGAGAAACCGCCGTCATGATCGACGCCGAAGCCGCCGCCCAGGATGGCGACCTCGTCGCCCTCGCGAAACGCGGGGTCGCGCGAGGCCTCCACCCATCCCGAGGCGTCGCTGCCGATCACCCGCGGGAATTTGCGGACGACCTTGCCGTAATCGGTGGTGGCCAGCGCGTCCTTGTAGTTGATGCCGGCGTAGGCCGTGCGTACGACCAGGTCGCCAGGCGACAGGTCGTCCAGTTTCAGGCGCGCCAGGCCCGCGCTGATGTGCGCGTCGCGGCGCACCTGGAACGCGTCGAACGCGCCGTCCGCGGGCATGCCGCCGTGGTCTGTCGAATGCATGGTCTGCTCCTTTCCGTTGTCGTGTTCCATCCTGTATTCCTCTCAAACCGTGTCCTGTTTGCGGGTATCATTCATGAATATGAACGCAATGCATCGGCACTTTTCCGCCTGATCCTCATCCATGAAACCCCCTTCGATCGTCACTTCCGAGCCCCGCTCCCTGCTGCGCATCCTTGGTATCTTCGAAGTGCTGGCCCATCGCGCCGGCGGGGTGACGCTGGCCGAGCTGAGCGCCGCGCTCGAAGCGCCCAAGAGCAGCCTGTTGCTGCTGTTGCGGCCGCTGGCGGCGCACAAGTACCTGGTGCATGCGTCCGGGCGCTATGAGCTCGGGCCCTCCATTTTCAAGCTGTCGGCCGAAGTCCTGGCCAGCGCCGGCATTACGCGCATCCTGCGCCCGTACATCGAGCAGCTGGCGGCGCGTTGCGAGGAAAGCGTGTTCCTGGCGCTGATCGACAAGGAAGCCAAGACCGTCACCTATGTGGATGGCATCGACAGCAGGCAGGCCATCCGGTATTCGGTGCCCATCGGCACGCAGCGCCCGCTGCATGTATCGGCCGCCGGCAAGGTGCTGTTCGCCTTCCAGGACCTGGCCTGGCAGAAGAAGTATCTCAAGACGGTAAAGCTCAAGCCGATGACCAGCAAGCCGCTGCCGGACAGGGCGGCTTTCGAGGCCCAGTTGCAGGAGATCCGCGAGGCCGGCGTGGCCGTGAGCATCGGCGAGGCCGTGGCGGGGGCGTCGGGCATTGCCGCGCCGGTCGTCAAGGCGGACGGCACGGCCAGCTACGCCTTCATGATCGCCGCGCCCAGCGACCGGTTCGTGCAGTCGCTGCCGGCATTGCGCAGCCTGTTGCTGGAAGTGGCGGGCGAGGCCTCGGCCACGCTACGCCACATGCCCGGCGGCTGACGCGCCGGCCAGCCGTTCGCGCCATTGCGCCTGCTCCGCCGGCGCCAGCCATGGCGCCAGCGCCGCCGCGTCGGTGGCGGGGCCGGCGGCTTCGGGCGGCGTGGGCCGGGCAGGCACCGTGCGCGAGAAGCGCGGCGCCGGCGCCGGCTGCATGACGCCGTCGATGTCCACCAGGACTTCGCGCTCGCGGATATGCGGATGCCCGGCGACCTGGTCCAGCGGCAGCACCGGCGCCACGCAGACGTCGGCCGTGCCCAGCAATTCGCACCATTGCGCCTGGGTGCGGGACTTGAACCGCTCGGCCAGGATGGCCCGTGCGCGCGGCCAGCCTTCGCGGTCGGCCTGGCGGCCCAGCCATTCGCGATCGATCTCCATCAGTTCGAGCAGCTTGTCGTGGAACTTGCGTTCCAGCGGCGCGACCGACACCCATCGGCCGTCCGCGCATTCGTAGACGTCGTAGAAATAGGCGCCGGAGTCCAGCAGATTGGCGCCGCGTTCGCTGTTCCACAGGCCGGCGGCCTGCAGGCCGAACAGCGCCGTCGCCAGCGAGGCGGCGCCGTCGACGATGGCGGCGTCGACCACTTGCCCCTGGCCCGATTGGCGCGCCTCGATGATGCCCGCCAGCACGCCCAGCGCGAGATACAGCGCGCCGCCGCCGAAGTCGCCGACCACGTTCAGCGGCGGCGTGGGCGGCTGCCCCGCGCGGCCGATGGCGTGCAGCACGCCGGTCAGGCCGATGTAGTTGAGGTCGTGGCCGGCCACCTGGGCCAGCGGTCCGGTCTGGCCCCAGCCGGTCATGCGGCCGTACACCAGGCGCGGATTGCGTTGCAGGCAGTCTTGCGGGCCCAGCCCCAGGCGCTCGGTCACCCCGGGACGAAAGCCTTCGAGCAGGGCGTCGGAGCCTTCGACCAGGCGCAGGACGAAGTCGCGCGCCGCCGGCTGCTTGAGATCCAGCGCGACGGCCTTGCGGTTGCGCAGCAGCAGGTTGAACTTGAGCGGCCGCTCGATGCCGAGCGAGGCGGGCTCCGGCCGGTCGATGCGCAGCACCGTCGCGCCCAGGTCGGCCAGCAGCATGGCGGCCATCGGGCATGGCCCGATGCCGGCCAGTTCGATGATCTTGACGTCTCGCAGCGGACCCATCACGCCTCTCCCTGGGCGGCGCCCGGCTGGGGGGCGCGTATCAGGTAGAGCGCGCGTCCGCTGGCGACGAGGTTGCCGTCCATGTCGAGCACGCGCGCGTGCGCGGTGGCGAAACGCTTGCCGAAGTGGATGACCTGGCCTTCGGCGCGCAAGTCGCCGGGCGTGGCCACGCGGTGGTAGTCGACGTGCATGTCCATGGTGGGCACGGGGTGGCCGGTCTTGAGCGCGACCGCGTAGTCGCCGGCGGCGTCGATCAGCGTGGCGAGAATGCCGCCGTGGGTGGAGCGGATCTCGGGGCTGGAGATCAGCTCCTCGCGCCACTTGATGCCAAGCACGATGCCTTGCTCGCCCGCTTCCAGCACGGACATGCCCAGCCAGCGGTTGAACGGACTGCGGTTGACGAAGCGGCTTGCCATGTCTAATGCCGTGGAGCTCATCGGAATCCCGTATAGCGTGTAGTGCCGCGGCGGGCGCCAGGTCCGGGACCGGTCGCGCCACGCGGGATTTGCCGGGTCGACGGGGCCGGCCGCCGGCTGGCGGCCGCACGCGTGCGTGCGGAGGAATATCGTTCATAATAATGAACGATGTTCATAAATTTAACTTTTGGCGGCGCGGGCTGTCAAGGGGCGCGGCGTTGCTCGCATACTGCCGGCGCCGCGAAATCGTCGCGCTCCAGCGCGGCCGGCTCGCCGAGGCGGCCGACGGCTGGCGGTCTACAGGGACGGGTGGCTTGGCCCGCGCAGATAGTCCAGCACTTCCTGGTGGTCGCCGGTGAAGACGATGCGCGCCGCCTTGGCCTGGCGCTGGTACGCGTACATGGGATCGTAGTACTCGGTCAGCAGCGGTTCGATCCAGGCGCGGTGGGCCTCGACGCTGCCGTCGCCGGCCTGTCGGGCCAGGGCTTCGTCCATGAGCGCGGCCAGCCGCCGGTGGCGTTCGCCGCCCAGGCGCCGGGCGATGTTGTCCAGGCTCTGGCGCAGCCGCGCGGCGTACAGGCCGAAGCCGTCCTGCTCGCCATGCAGGGCGATGAACTCGCCGCACAGGTCGATGACGTAGTCGCGCAGGATGCGCTGCACGCGGCCGGGCTGCGTGTCTTCCAGCCAGACCACGGGGTAGCGCTGCATGCCCTGGTACAGGCCGAACGGCAGGCTGCAGCTGCCGATGGCCTGGCTTTCGTCCTCCACCACGAACTGCCGGCAGCCGGCGGCGCGTTTTTTCAGGATGTCGATGGCCAGGCTGTTGTCGAAGTCGATCTGCGCCGGCTGGCCGGTGGCGTGCTTGCCGAAGCTGGAGCCGCGGTGATGGGCGTGCGCTTCGAGGTCCAGGCCATGGTCCAGCTGGCGCAGCACGTCGGTCTTACCGGTGCCGGTCATGCCGCCCAGCACCACGAAGCCGCATTCGGCAATGGCCTGCTCGATGGTTTCCAGCAGGAAGCCGCGCATGGCCTTGTAGCCGCCGAGGACGCGCGGGTACGCGATGCCGGCTTCTTCCCTGAGCCAGGCCTGGCTGATCTGCGAGCGCAGCCCGCCGCGAAAGCAATACAGGTAGCCCTCGGGGTGGGCTTGCGCGAACGCCGCCCAGGCGGCGACGCGCTCGGCCTTGACCGCGCCGCTGACCAGGCGATGGCCCAGCGCGATGGCGGCGTCCTGCCCCTGCTGCTTGTAGCAGAGCCCGACCTTGTGCCGTTCGGCGTCGCTCATCAGCGGCAGGTTGACCGCGCCGGGAAACGCGCCCTTGGCGAATTCGACCGGCGCGCGGGTGTCGAGCAGGGGCGTATCTTCCAGGAAGAGCGCGCGGAAATCGCGCGTGTCCGCGCGCATCAGAGCACTTCGACGGCGTGGGGGCGCTGCTCGACCAGTTCGCCGATCGGTTCCAGGCGCAGGCCCAGCTCGCCCGCGGCGGCCAGGAACTCGGCTTCGCCGGCCGGCTCTACCGCCACCAGCAGGCCGCCGCTGGTCTGGGGGTCGCACAGCAGGTCGATGCGATCCTGCGGCAGGGGTGCGATGCGCGCGCCATAGCTGTCGAAGTTGCGGCCGGTGCCGCCGGGCACGCAACCCTCGGCCAGATAGTGCTCGACGCCGGGCAGGCGCGGCACCTTGGCGTATTCGATGCGCGCGCTCACGCCGCTGCCGTCGGCCATCTCGACCAGGTGGCCCAGCAGGCCGAAGCCGGTGACGTCGGTCATGGCCTTGACGCCGGCCAGGGCGCCGAAGCGGCTGCCGGGCTTGTTCAGGGTGCACATCCAGTCGCGCGCCAGGTTGACGTCCTCGGGACGCAGGCGCGATTTCTTCTCGGCGGTGGTCAGGATGCCGATGCCCAGCGGCTTGGTCAGGTACAGGCGGCAGCCGGCGGTGCCGGTGTCGTTGCGCTTGAGACGGGCCTTGTCCACGACGCCGGTCACCGCCAGTCCGAAGATCGGCTCGGGGGCGTCGATGGAGTGCCCGCCGGCCAGGGCGATGCCGGCTTCGTCGCAGGCCGCGCGGCCGCCGCGCACCACTTCGCGCGCGACCTCGGGCGGCAGCACGTTGACCGGCCAGCCCAGGATGGCGATGGCCAGCAGCGGATCGCCGCCCATGGCGTAGATGTCGCTGATGGCGTTGGTGGCGGCGATGCGGCCGAAGTCGAACGGGTCGTCGACGATGGGCATGAAGAAGTCGGTGGTCGAGACAACGCCGCGCTGGTCGTCCAGGGCATAGACCGCGGCGTCGTCGCGCGAGGCATTGCCGACCCACAGCCGGGGATCGAGGTTCTGCGCGCCGCTGCCGGCCAGGATGATTTCCAGCACCTTGGGCGAGATCTTGCAGCCGCAGCCGGCGCCGTGGCTGTACTGGGTGAGGCGGACCGGAGTGTTCATGATGCTTCCGTAATGGCGGGACCAGAGGATTCTAATCCAGCCATGCCTCGCAGGCCGCCGCGCGGCGGGCCCGGCCGGGCGCCGCCGCGGGCGCGGCTAGGCGTCGGGCGCCAGCAGCACCGCGTCGACTTCGATGGCGAAGCCGGGCAGGTTGGACTGCGTCAGGGTGCGGGCCGGCGGGGGCGAACCGACGTAGCCGGCGTAGATCGCGTCGAAGGCCTTGGCGTCGGCCGGGTCGGTCAGGAATACGCCGACCCGCACGGCGTGCTTGAGCGACAGCCCGGCCGCGTTGGCCGCGGCTTCGAGGTTGTCCAGCGCCATGCGGGCCTGGTCGGCGAAGGGCTTGTCGCCATGGCGCACGTTGTCGCGGTCGCGCGGGGTCTGTCCGGCCAGGAACACGAGGTTGCCCGCCCGCACGGCCACGCTGTAGGTGCCCGCCGGCGGCGGCGTCAGGTCGCTGGCGTAGGCTTGGATCGTCATGGATGTCCTCCCGGGTCAGGCGCGGTAGCGCTCGATGAGTTGCGCGGTGCGCTCGATGGCGTGGACGGCGGCAGTATGGTTCTGCGAGAAGTTCAGGCGGATGCTGTCGTCGGCGTGGGGGCTGAATTCGGTGCCCGGGGTGACGGTGACGCCGGCCTGCGCGCGCAGGATGCGCACGA
>Ga0180218_1001135_pt1 | contig 17126 bp, 26 predicted proteins | sample eDN3rd37CKraftBY_FD_151334 | JGI IMG/M metagenome (GOLD analysis project Ga0180218, IMG submission 151334) | Enriched backyard soil microbial communities from Emeryville, California, USA - eDNA 3rd pass 37_C Kraft BY (version 2) (version 2) | ecosystem: Environmental > Terrestrial > Soil >...
CGCGGTGGCCGCCAGTAGCAGTTCGCCGCAACCGCAGCTGCGTGCGGTGTCGAAGTCGTTTGCCATCGCTGCGCACAGCTGGTAGATCAGGCGCCGTTGTGTCAAAAAGTGTCAATTTTCGGAGGTGACTGGCGCCTGGCTTGACGCCGAAACCCCTCCTGACCTGCGGTGGCGGAGGGATTTGAACCCCCGGACGGTGTTAGCCGTCTCTCGCTTTCAAGCTAGCGGCACCTGCATGTTCTGTCGTGCGCGGGGTCGGTCGGCGTGCTCTGACCAGCGGCTGAACGCGGGGACGATCGCGTTCGATTCCCAGGCATGTGTCACCTATGTGTCATGTCGCCTCGCCCCACCGCTCGCGCCGCACACCTGTTCCCTCCCATGTCGCTGGCGGGGTCTACCTTCACTCCGTGGCGTGGGCGGAGGTCGGACCGGATAGGTGCGAACAGTGCGGCGAGTTGTTCCGCTCCGGCGAGACGCTCGTCGGTTGGGACCCGGGCAACCCCGGCTGCAGGGTGTACCACTGCGGGCGCTGCGGGCACACCGCGCGGGTTCCGGCGAGCCTAATCCGGCTGCGGTGGGTACCGGACCGACCGCGGCGACGGCGGCGACGGTGAGTCCTCCCCTGCGGTGCCCAATCTCGTGTCGATGCGACTGCAAATGTTCCGGTAACCTCTCGACCAGTGTGTTAGCCGGTTGGGGGACGCCATGGCAAACGAACTGAACGTGAACGCTGACGGCCTGCGGGCGGCGGCTGCCAGCAGCGATGTCATCGCGGCGGAGCTGGCCACCGGGACCGTAGACGGTGGGGCGGGCGCGACCCCGAGCCAGGCCGGTGTGGCTGCGATCCTGGCCGCCGCCCAGTCCGCCCGCACCCGGCAGTCCCAGCGCATCTCCGGCCAGGCCGACGACCTCTCGGTGAGCGGCACGCGCTACGACACCACGGACTCGGGCGGTGCCGGCGCCATCACCACGGTGTCCGTGTGAGCCCTGCGGCGTCCCCCGGCGGTGCGCTGCCGTCTCGGTCGGAGCTCGTGGACTGGCCGACCCAGCACCTCGACGACGCACGCTGCGCAGCTGCGGAGCACGGGCGCACAATCCGTCACGTTGTTCGACGAGCACCGCCAGAGCATCGCCGCTCCCGGCGGTACCACTTGGGAGGGTGACGCGAAGGACGCCGCGCTCGACCGGGTCACCGCCGACGCCGCAGTAGTGCGCCGGCAGCGCGATGTTCAGGACGAGGCCGCCGACATCGCCGAGAACGGTGGGCATGACGTACGGGCCGCCAAGCGTGAGGTACTGGAAGCGATCGCCGCGGCCGAGAACGACGGGTTCACCGTCGGCGAGGACTTATCGGTCACCGACTCCCGCAGCTATGACATCAACACGATCGTCGAGCGGAACAGGGCCGCCAAGGAGCACGCCGAAGACATCCGCTGGTATGCCGAACGGCTCGTGCAGACCGACGCTCACGTCGGGGAACGCCTGCATACGAAAGCCGCCGAGCTGGACGGGATCCGGTTCGAGGGTGAGGGCGAGGGACGCGACGGCGAGCCCACGGTGCAGCTGGTGAGCAACGAGTTCAAGCTGAACCCGCAGGACGAGGACGATCCGTGGGCGCCCCACCCGGACTTCCCGAACCGCACGAGGAACGGGAAGTACGGCAAGGAGAACAGCAAAGACGGTGAGGCCGCCGCGAAGGCCGCGCTCGACGAGCGGGAACGCAAGACGCACATCCCGCTCACGCGCCAGGAGGTGCGCGCGACCCACCCCGATGTGCGCCACCCGGACGGGACACCGCAGTTCCGCTACTACGACGCCCTCGAGCCCACCGACAACCCCGATGAGTACCTCGGCATCGAGGCCAAGACGAATCCGAAGGCGCTAAGGCGCGACCAGCAGACGTTCGACGCTGCGGTCACACCCGAGCGACCAGCGACGGCGGTGCTGAACGGACGTGAGATCAGGATCGTCGGCGCCCAGACGGTGTATCCGCCGGAGGGGTGGAAACCACCGTCCGCTGAGATGGGACCGGGTGCCGGCGCTTCTGCGGGCGAGGCCACTGCCGGACCTGTCCCGAAGTCCGCCGTGGACGGCGGCGCCGGTGGGTTCGGCGGTGCCCAGGCCGAGGGCACCGTCCCCGCGACCCCTGCGCCCGGGAACGCTCCAGTGGCCCCGAGCTGGGGCACGCAACTCACACCCCAGGAGATGATCGACAGCGGCGACCCCGCGCTGCGAGTACTCGGAGAGCAGCTCCGCGCGCAGATGCAGCAGGAAGGCAAAGTCGACCCGAGCGGAATCGCCTAAGTCGTGGCCACCCCGCGCAAGTCGACGTTTCTGCCGTCGGCGGTGTACCCCTCGACCGGCCGCAGCACGTAGCCGTCGGGGATGTCGCCGGTCTTGTAGTAGGTGTAGAAGATCTCGGTGGCTTCGTCGGAGGTGAACACCTCGGGGGCACTGACGTACTCGGGACCGTGGGGCAGCTCGATCGCCACGTCCAGCGGCGGGTTCCCCACGTGGGCGTGACCGATCACGTAGCGCACCCCGGCGACCCCCCACTGCTCACCGCCGGGCCGGCGCATGTCAAGCATCATCTTGTCGGCGCGACCTCCGGCCTGGAGGTACTCGGGGGTGTCACCGTGCCGGATGTCGTCGATGGTCTGTCCCGGAGGGAGCGGGGAGAAGGTGAGGTACCAGTTCTCAACGCCGTCCATCGCGCCGAGGGGGCCGCGGAACTGCAATCGCCCGGCTCCGCCGTCCATAGTCGCGGCGCTACCACCGGTGTACTCCATGACGTGAGTCGGGATCCCCATGGCAAGCCACCCTACCCGGCACAGGGGTGGGGTGACGGCGGCGAAGTGGCTGGCGGAGGCCCCCGGAACGGGTACCGCGCGCAGCCGAGTCCGGGTATAGGAACGCCCCGCCACCTGCATCGGTGACGGGGTGCTTGCGTCGGTGGGTCAGGCGGTGGCCGACTCGATCGCGGCCAGGGTGGCGGTCTCGGTGGCGCGCTCATGGATCGTGTCCCAGTGCTCGATCATGATGGGGCCCGCGATCGACTGCCAGTCGTCACCGAGCTCGGCCGCGGCTGCTTCGGAGACAGGATCCGTGCGCAGGACATCGCTGATCACCGCTTGCTGACTGGCCGTGCTGATGCCCCCGAGGCCGTCGAGATCCCAGCGCGCGCGAGCCGCTGCCATGACTCCAACGAGGGTGACGAGAGCCGTGCGCGAATATCCATCAGTGAGGCCGCGGCGATCTGCGGCGAGAGCGATCGCTGCGCGGCGGTGATGTTCCTCCGTGACGGTGAGCGGGGTCGGCGGCTCAGCCTCCGCGGCCCGCGCGGTGATCGACTGCCACTCACGGACCGCCCACGTCTCTGCCGCCAGGCACGGGATGACACCCAGCTGATCACCAGCCACCTCTGCGCGCCGGTCGGCACCCAGCACCTCCATGAGGTACTCGGTGAATCCACCTCCGCCGACCAACTTCGACATGTACAGGGCCTCCGTGACGGCGCCGATGTAGGCCGCCAGATGCGCAGGTCGCCCTCCGTCGCGGGCCTCGACTTCGACGACGTAGCGGAAGCGGGCGGCGTCGGTCTGGATCTCGGTCATGGTTCTCTCCTGGTCTCGGGACGGCAAGGTCATCGCCTACGGAGGGAACCCGCAGAGCCTCATCCTCAACGGGTGGCCCGCACTCGAGGACTCGGTGAAGGGCGGCACGATCTGTCAGGCGTTGAACCAGGAGAATCAAGCGCGGATCAGCGTCTAGCAGAAGGGAATTCACATGACCGACAGGATCACCATCAAGGAGCGGGCTGCGGTTCAGAAGCGCATCGGCGAGCTGACCGCGCACAAGACCAGTGTCACCACGCTGGGCACCACGGTCGCCTCGTCTATCACCGCGCTCACCTCCGCGCTGACGGCCACGGCCGGTGCCGGCGCCGAGCCGGTCCCCAGCGGCATCAGCGACTCGGTGCAGGCCAAGTTCAACACCGCTGCGGAGAAGGTGGGCGGCGCTTCGAGCAAGCTGCAGTCGTGGTTGGACGGCGCCGAGGTGATCCAAGCGGAGGGCGCCGACAAGGTGACAGGCGGCACCGCTTCGGCCGGGGTCGGAGCCTCGGGCACGACGGACACGAAACCCACGGCGGCGCAGGCGAAGCCGTACAGCACGAGCGGAGGATCGACCGGCGGCGTCTCGCCGTACCCCGCCGCGAAGTAACCCGAACGCGACGCCGCGTTCGGTCAGGTATGGTCGCTGGTCAGGAAGTATGTTCCCCGCGCAAGCGGGGATGACCCGTTTGCTGAAGCAGTCGTACCCCTAGAGATCTAATGTTCCCCGCGCAAGCGGGGATGACCCGGCGTCCGAGGCGGGTTACTGCGGACCCGCGCGATGTTCCCCGCGCAAGCGGGGATGACCCACAGATGGGGGTGTCCGGCGCCAGACCCTTCGCATGTTCCCCGCGCAAGCGGGGATGACCCTATGCGGCCCGCGTGTTGAGCAACCGGTGGGAATGTTCCCCGCGCGAGCGGGGTGTTCGCAGCGCAACGGCCCCGGCACCATCACGGTGACCGGGGCCGCAGCTTGTCCGGGATCAGCGCGCCCGCAACGGCGGTGCCAGTTGTGTCCAGCGGTCACGCACTGCTTCTCGCAGCTTGTCACGCGCGGCGGGGGTGATCCAGGCCTGTGCATCAACCGCTGCGCTGGCGTCCTCGGCGTGAAGTCGCATCGCCTCATCCGCACTCTCAGGGGAGCCTCCGACGGTTTCCCACCGCACCAGCGCCTCCGCCGCGGCCTCGGTGTACAGGATCACCGCCGCTCGCGCCTGTTCATGTGCTCCGCCCTCCTCTGAGGGATTCCGTAACCCGTGGAGCATTCCGTTGCGCACCTCGTGGCGGGCGATCGCAATCCGCTGCTCAACGGTGACCGGGGTCACCGCCGCGGCCGTCAGGGCCGCCAATTCCTCTGCCGCAGCGCAGATGTCGTCCCACCGCTCGTGCACCCAACACGCGGCGTAGCGGCAGTGATCATCGTCGAGTTCCTCACCGGCCGCGGCCCACACCGGATCACCGCACACCACCTCAGCGAGGTGGGCATCGCGATCGCCGGCCGAGAGGCTGTACCAGGAGTCTCCGAGACGCATCCGCGACGTGGCTACAGCACCGGCCCAGGCCATCGCCGCGGTGGTCGAATCAGGCGCTGCGGCAAGGGACTCCATCGCCGATGCGGCGTAGTACCGCTCCGCGGCCACCCCGACCGTCGCGGACGGATCGGCGAGTTCCTGCACCTGGAGCAGCGAGTTCACGCGGCTCTCGACGTACATCCAGTTGGTGTCCAGCCAGCCGCCGACACCGAGGACATCGCGGATGTGCAGCTCGCCGCCGGCGCGAGTGGCCAGCAGGTCACCACAGAGCAGTTCCAGCCGTGCCTCCGCTTCGTTCTGCGCTTCGACGGTGCCGATCCGCCACCGTTGCTTGGCCTCCGCGTAGAACCCGGCGAACACGACGGTGGCCGTCGTGGTGTGCGGCTGTTCTCGGGCGCACTCCTGAGCCACGCGGCGGTACAAGGCAGCTGACTGCTCCGGCCAGTCCTTCGTCTCCATGGCTCTAGTCTCCCTGCTCCCGGCCCGCACTCGCCACTCGACACAGCAAACTCCATTGCCGACCCTGCACACTCAGTCGCCGACCTGGTTCACTATCTCAAATACCAGCTACACCAGACCAATACGTGGCGTGCCACCGATTCGACCGGTAGGCTTGATTTGACCGATTCCACCGATTCAGCAAACTACGGAGCACACCTTGACCGCAACCCTCACCGCCCTGCCCACCACCTGCGCTAGCTGCCAGCACACCGCGCGCATCGACGCGATCACCGCCGAGCTGGACCCCGACCGCCTCGCCAACCGGGTGCGCGCCATCCTCGCCAGCGCGGAGCCGGCCGACGACGACGCGCTGTGGATCGGCCCCGACCGCGACCTCCTCGTCGACGTCGCGCGCGGGGAGACCTGGGAGGGCGAGTGGACGCGCACCGCCGAGCAGCAGTTGCACCTGGCCTTGGTGCACCTCGCTGCGGCACTGGCCGCCGGCGCGAAGCTCTGACCGAGCGCAGCGAGGTAGGGCGTCAGCCCTGACCCACCCCCGACTCCGGCCGCCGCATCTGTCCCCCACGGTGCGGCGGCCGGCTCCACTTCCACGAACAAGGAGTTCCACATGATCGAAACCCTCTCCGCCGTCGTCTTCACCAAGCCGGGCTGCGCCCCCTGCACCTGGGTGAAGAAGACTCTCGAACAGCACGCCGTTCCGTTCACGGAACGGGACGTGACCGCCGATCCCGCCGCAGAAGCCACGCTCCGCATGCTCTACGAGGGCCACCGACCCGGGCAGCACCCCGCAACCCCCGTGACGCTGCTCGCCACGCCGGAAGGCGCAACGACGGTGTTCGGCCCCGACATCCGCTCCCACCTCCGCCGGTTCACCCGCGCCACGGACGCGGCCTGACCGGAACAGGAACTAGGACGACGCACATGGACACGAACACCGACATCACGCAGCCGCCGCTCGACCTGATCTCGCGCCCCGAGGCAGGCCGCGTGCTCGGCTGCGGCCCCCGCGGAATCGACGGCCTCATCACCCGCGGAGAGCTCTGCGCATGGAGAGTCGGCGCGCGCGTGAAGCTGAGCCGCCGGGAGGTCGTGGAGTATTTGCTCCGCGGACAGGGCTGGGTGCCCGCCGGGCGGGAGAAGTCGTGAGTGCACTCACCACCGACGCCAAGATCCGCGGCCTCATCGAGGGGCTGCACGACATGGCCTTCGACACCGAGAAGGCCCGCGACTACTTGCGGTTCACCCTGCAAGAAGGGTGCTGGCGCGACTACCGCACCCCGAACGGTGTCCGGATCACCCACGCCGACTTCTACGAGTTCGTCACCGCGCTGAGTCCGCACGGTCTCTCCACCGCGATGACTCGGATCACGCCCGAGGGGCTGCGCGTGCTCGCGGCCGGCGACCGAGAGCTGACCGCGATGCTCGGCCAGGCGCTGGGCACCGTCACCGATCCGGCCGCGGAGGCCTCCCTGATCGCAACAGACCTCCGGAACCGTCTCGCACCGGAGGTTCTGGCCGCGCTGCGGGTGGAGCTCGTGGCCGAGGGCAGCGCGGCATGACTGCCTACGAGTCTTCCGAGGCCATCCACGCCGCCGGCTACCTCACCGTGCTCGACGCCGCGGAGCTCCTTGGAGTCACCCGCCTCACCGTGGACAACATGATCTCGAGCGGGCGCCTGCAGGCCGTGCACCGCGGACGCCGTTGGGTCACGCGGCGGGAGTGGGTGGCAGTCGCGCACCGTGGCCATCGGCCCCGACGCCGAGTTCCCGCCGACATGTTGACGATCACCGAGGCCGCCGAGCGGGCGGGCGTGCACCACACCACGGTGCGCAAAGCGATCAAGGACGGTCGTCTCCCGGCCACCACCCCGGCGTGGCCGAACGGCTACGGCATCGATCCGGCGGCCGTCGACGCGTGGGCGCCGCACGCCCGGAAGCCGAATACCGCGGCGGCGACTCGGAGCGAGACCGCCGCGAGCTGGCGCCGGGCGAACGGATACCTCAGCGTGGCGGAGGCCGCCGAGCTGCTGAGCATCACCCGGCAGGCGCTGCAGGTACGCATCACCCGCGGGCAACAGGAGGCGGTGCGCGCCGGCGCCGACACCCCGACTCCGGGAGCGTGGCTGATCCGAGAGGCGGACGCACCCCGCCGCTTCAGCTGACCGACCAGGAGAAACAGAACACCCCGCCACCTACTTGGTGACGGGGTGTTCTTCTGTCCGGACTTCTACTTGATCGCACCCGGGTCGAGCGCTCCGGGCGTCGACGACGGCACCGTGGTGCCGGTTCCAGTGTTGGTCGACTCCGCGTTCGCCGGACCCGCGCCGGGAGCTGCGGGCTTCGGCACCCCGGGCGTTCCAACGCTGGGCACGCCACCGGTACCCGCAGCGGGCTGCGAGGTGTCCCCGGACTGCTGCCCGCCCTGCGACGTGTCGGTCGGTCCCGTAGGTGCTCCGGTAGCCCCGGGCACCTGGTGCTGCACCCCGCCGGTCTGGCCGGACACCGGACCCTGCGGCTGCGCAGGAGCCGGTGCGGCCGGTGCCTGCTCACCCGGCTGTCCCGGCTGTGCGCCGGGGTTCGGGTCGTTCAAGTGGAAGTAACCGGCCCGGTCACCCAACTGCTGTGGGAGCTCCGCAGCGCCGACGATCTTGTACTCCGACAAGTCGTAGAACTTGCCGTCGCCGAGGAGCATGTAGCTCTTGTCGCCGGCCACCATGATGTCGCCGGGCTTCGCCTCAGCCGGCGACACCTGCTTACCCGGATCCTGGCCCGGCACAGGCGGAGTGAGTCCCGCCTGCGCAGCCGCGTCGGCCAGCGACACGGGATGCGCGGGATCAGCCTGGCTGAGGATCTGCGCCAGCTTCGCCGTCTTCGCGTCGGGGAAGGTGGTCTTCTGCCCCTTCACGTCGACCTCCCGGTTCTGCTCGGCAGCCTGGGCTGCATGGGCCGCGTTCTGCTGCGCGGGAGTGGGCGCAGCTGCACCCGGAGCGGGCACGGTGGCCGCCGGCGCGACCACGCCGGGCTTCTGCTCCTGGTTCGGCACAGCTGCCTTCGCCTGCTCAGGCTTGGCGCCGGAGAGCGACTTGTCGTCGAGCTTCTTCTCCTTGTCGTCCGTCTTGCGCTCGCCGAGCTTGCGGTCGTCGCCGAGCTTCTTGCCCTCGTCCTTCTTCTCCGAGGTGTCGGGCTTCGACGACGAGAGCGGGGTGCCGCCCTGTCCGCTGCCGAGCCCCTGTCCGGAACCGAGCGGGGAACCGCCGCCGAGACCGCTGCCGGAGCCGAGCGGGTTCGACGTGGACGGGGTGGCCGCCTTCTGCTGCCCCAACTGCGACAACAACTTCGAGATGTCGTCGTTCGTCTTCGTCGGCGTCTCGGTCTTGGTCGGCGTCTGCGCTGCGGGCGTGACCGCTGCGGGAGTGGCGGTGACAGGCTTGGCCGGCGTCTCGGCCACTTTCTTCTCCGGAGTGGTGCCCGCCGGCGTGCCCGAGCGCACCGCCACCACGGGCGGCGGCGTCTCGTCGAACAGCTTCGTGAGCTTGTCCTCGGCCGCGATCACTTGCGCCTGCCCCTGCTCCAGCTTGGTGACCATCGTCTGCGCAGGACCGTGATCGCTGAGGGTGCCGCCGTCGGCCAGCTGCGACCGGGCCGCCTTGTTCGCTTCCTTCACCGCGTCGTAGCTGGTCTCGGCACCCTTGCTGATCGCGGCCAGCTGACCGGTGATCTCCGTGACCTGCGTCTTGAGCTTGGCCATCGCCGCGAAGTGCGGAGCCAACGCCTGGCGCTGCTCGCTGATGTACTGCTCGCCGGACTGCTGCATCACCTTGTCGATTTCGGCGAAGTGCTCGCTGATCCCGGTCAGATACTCCGTCGCCGCGGCCGCCACGTCGGGTGTGTCGAGGCGGAGCGCTGCGGGCGGGTTGCTGTCCCACACCGTGCCGTTCGGCCCATCCAGGAAGCTGAACACGTTCGCCTGAGCTGTGCGCAGCGCCGCGTCGGAGTTGGAGACACCCGCGACCTCCTTCGCCGCGGCCTGCAGCATGTAAGTGTTCTCGCCGTCGGGCTTGTCCCACTGGCCGACCCCTTCGGGACCGAAACCCCAGGTGTCCCAAGCCAAGCCGAGGCCGATTCCGACCCAGCCGATAGGGCCGGGCACCATCGACACCAGGCCGAGGACACCGCCCACGTAGTCGCCGGATTTGAACTCTTTCACAGCGGCATACCCGCCGTAGAGGACGCCCACGCCGGGCAGAGCGCGGGCGCCGTACTTCGCCACCTTGCCGAGCGCGGCCTTCGCGCCCTTGTCGCCCAGCTTCGTCGCGATGTCGTCACCGGCCTTCTCACCGAATCGGTACTCGGCTCGGATCAGCCCGGGGATGCCCGAGACCGGGTGCTTGAAGGTGTTGCCGTACGCGCCCGCGAGCTCCTTGCCCGCAGCGCGGAGGTCCGCCGGCTTCGGCTTCGCGTCGGGCTTCGCCTTGGAGTCAGCGTCCGGCTTAGCGTCGCCGGTCTTGGTGTCAGCGTCGCTCGTCTTGGTGTCCGCGTCGCCGGTCTTGGCGTCGGTGTCGGGCTTCGTGTCGCCGGTCTTCGCGTTGGTGTCGCCGGCCTTGGAGTCCGTGTCCGGCTTCGGGTTGTTGGGGTCGATGTCCTCGTACTCGACGTCGAGCGGAGGTGGCTCGGGGGTCACCTTCACCTTGGGGTCGACCTCCTCGAACTCGACGTCGATGTCGTCGGGCTTGATGGCCATAGTCAGTTACCTTCCTGTGCGGTGAGTTCCATCGCGGCCGCGGTGTCCAAAACCGTTGCGCCGAGGAATGTCTCGAATCCGGGGCCCGGCGTGTAGGTGCGGGCGATCGCGTCGTACTTCTCGCCGCGCTCGACGAGTCGACGACCGAGAGTTGCTGTCGGCACACCGACCGGCGGCACCTTCTTGGAGCGGATCAGGCGGTCGAGGTGAGTCAGGGTCACGTCCAGTTCCTGTTCCACGCGCACCTTCTGCGCGGCGGGGCTGGGCTCGCGGCCGCTCACCTGGAACTGCGCCGCCTCACCTTCGGACCCGCACGCGACCGCGGAGGCGAGGGTGTGCATGTAGAGCTGCTTCTCGCGGCCCGCGTCGGTGATCGTCGCCATCTCACGCACCTCCGCTCAGCGCGTCGCGGTATCGCATCACCGTGCGGGCCGAGACGCCGTACTCCTCGGCGAGCGCGGCGATACTCTCACCGGCCTGCGCCCGCTGCGCGATGTGGATCCTGGTCTGTTCGTCTTCGATGGCGTGGGGGAAGAACTTCCCGGGCATCTTCTGAGTTTGCTGGTTCATGCCTCCAGCATGACACGCCACGTGACATCCTGGAGTTACGCAACAACTTTAGGGTGAACCTGGCAGGTGCACCTTCGTTTGCTCAGGCCTCGCCGAGCAGCTCGCGGATCACCTCGGGCGAGTAGGTGCGTTCCCATCGCCGCCGCGCACCGCGGGCGCAACCCTCGATGATCGCCTCGCGCTCCCAATCGGTGAGCACCTGCAGCTTTCGTTGTGCCCCTTGCCATTCCGCGGCGTACGCGCGGACCGTACTCGGTGCGATCTGGAATTCCTCCGCCAACTGTTCGACCGGGATCCCGTCGCGCACGGCGGCGGCGATGTCGCGGCGGACGGTCGGGTTGGCTACTGCGTGCTGGAACGGGGTGCGCTGCTCGGTCATGCCCAGCAGCGTGCACCGCGGCGGCGATCAGGACGGTGCGGGGCGCGAGCGTCAGCGGAGCTCGTCGTCGGGATCGCCGTACTCGTCGAGGTGCTTCATCGCGCTGGGCAGGATCCGGACCCGGTCCGGCGGGATGCCCATCTCGGAGCGGGGCGCGATCCGCAGCTCACCGCGGGCCTCCGCCTCGCGTAGCTCGCGCTGCTTCTCCTCGGGCAATGTGTCGAAGTACTCCTCGGCCACCACCAAGGAGCCGGGCACGACGCGGCGCGGCTCCGGCTCCAGGTGCACGTCGGGGCAGTCCGCCATGCAGCAGCCACACCAGCTGTACCGGTCGTGATCCAGCGCTTCCGGGTCGTCGCACCAGAGCGGCGCGTTGTCACAGCGGCCGTCGTCGGTGGCGAAGTGCTCGTCGGGGCAGTCGCACTTCGGGGCGGACGCGGACTCGGGCATGTGCCGAAGAGTAGGCCGAACCGGTGACACAGGTCGACTGGTTTGTCCGCGGCGGTCCGGACGCGGCCACCGCAGATCCGAGCACCGCAGACCGCCACGGGAGCGAAGGCCGGAAGCGCTGTCAGGGTGAGTCAGCACATCTGGCCGAGCCGCAACGGTGCATACGGCGGCACCGACAGTTCCTTATCGCCCATCACGCTCTCGTACCAGGCGAAGCTGACCGCCGTGGACATCAGCATCTTGCCCGTGGGTGTGCGCGCATCGAACGGCTCGCACAACGACCACAGCCGAGCCCCGCACTTCTGCGCAGCGTCGTTCAACTCCAAGGCGTGCAGCACGTCGAGGGTGAGCCGTTCCCACTTCCAGACCACGAGCGTGTCACCGGCGCGCAGCTGGTTCATCGCCTCGGCGAGTTCGGGCCGCGACTTGTCGTTTCCGGACGCGTCGGCGTCGGTGTAGATCAGCTCGCACCCCGACTTCTCCAACCGCCACCGCTGCACGTCGCCGTCGCGGGCTCCAGCCTCTGTCCGCACGTATCCGATCAGCCGCCCGACGGTCTCGGTTTCCTTCTTCTCGTCGCTCATGGCCGGCACCGTGGTGACCGGCGCTCCGGATCGCCGACCGCGGCGCGTCCGAACCTCCCGGAATCGGGCAAACCGCCCGTCTCCGGCCCCTCCAGCTGCTACTTAACCGCCAAGTTCGGTAGCATCGCAGGTAGAAGCGTTTTCACCTCAGAACAGGATTTCCGCCGTGAAGCTCGTCGCGTACCTCCGAGTCAGCACCATCGAGCAGGCCGAGCACGGCTTCGGCCTCGACGCTCAGCGCGCGGCGATCAAGGCCGCCGCGAAGACGGGTGGCCACCGCATCGTGGGGTGGGTCGCCGACGAGGGACTGAGCGGTGCGCTCGACGCCGACGCCCGGCCCGGCCTCACAGAGGCGCTCGATCTGATCAACGCCGGAACCGCCGACGGCCTCATCGTCCGAGACCTCGACCGGCTCGCCCGCTCGGTCACCGTTCAGGAGGCGGTCCTCGCCGCGGTGTGGACCGGGACGACCGCCGAGGTGTTCACGTCGACCGGTCCAGTGCCGCGCGACGATCCCGACGACCCAATGCGCACCGCCTACCGCGAGATGACCGCCGTGTTCTCCGGACTCGAGCGGCGGATGATCGCGAAGCGTCTCCGCGACGGCCGCAAGGCCAAGGCGGCGAAGGGCGGATGGGCCGCCGGCCGCACACCGTACGGGTACCGCAGCGAGAAGAAGGGCGAGCGCGGTCGCGACAACCAACACGGCGCGCTCGTCGAGGTGCCGTCTGAACAGGCGACCCTCAAGCTGATGCTCGACATGTCGAAGGACGGGGCAAGCTCCCGTCAGATCGCCGCGGCGCTCACCGAAGCCGGGCACCCCACGAAGCGCGGCGGACGGTGGCAGTCGGCCACCGTCACCCGCATCCTCGCCCGGCATCGGGAAGTCGTCCAAGAAGGAGTTCCGGCATGAACCCGAACCCCGACCGCGAAGCAGCGGCAGCGGGCCTGCGAGCCCGCATCCGTCGCGAAGAAGCGGCCCTGCACGCCGAGGGATACGTCACCATCGACGACGCCGCGGCGTTGCTCAACATGCACCGCGACACCGTGACCAGAATGATCGTCGACGGCCGTCTCCGCGCCACGCGCATCGAGGACCGCACGGTCACCCGGCAGGAGTGGATCGACGCGGTGCCCCGCAGCCGCAAGGACGCGGCGCTGTGGCGCCGCGAGCACGGGTGGCTGTCCGTGGCCGAGGCCGCTGCCGGGCTCGGGATCACCCGACAGGCGTTGAACGTCCGGATCAGCAAGGGGACACAGCCCGCCGTGCGGGCCGGCGCCGGCACACCGACGCCGGGAGCGTGGCTGATCCGCGCCGGGGATGTGCAGCGCCGGGCGGCGTGAAACGCGTGTCACGTGCATTCCTCGGAGCCCGATAGCGTTGCGTCCATGGGAATCCCGACGCACGTCATGGAGTTCAGCAGCGGCGCTGCCTCGGTGAAGGGCAGCGGCTCTAGTCGTCTGCAGTTTGTCAGCCCGCTGCGTCGGCTGAACGGCACCGAGCGCTGGTTCATCACCTTCTACGCGCTGCCGCCGGGCAAGAGCTACGAAGAGATCCGCCACGAGGGCACCACCGAGTACATCCAGGCGGGCGGCAGCGCCGAGGCGATGATGCTCGACATCCGCAAGCCCGGCGGACAGCAGTGGGGTGCTGAGTCGGTCCGCTACTTCATCGGGCACCCACACGACGGGACTCCGCCGCTGGACGTGGCGATCGAGTTGCCTCGCGGCCCCGAGTTCGTCAGTGCCGCAGAGGTGTTCGAGGCCGAGGAGGCAGCGGACATCTTCATCTCGTACTACAAGACCGGAGAGATCCCGCCCGGCTACGTGCTGCGGCCCGTCGAGGGCTACACCCGCGACGGCTGCCTGATCGACCTGCGAGGAGTCCGGTGATGGATGAGATGACAGTGCACCAGCCTCGAGCCACCGCGTTGTAGGAACCGTTGGTCAGATCACTCCCGACACGTGGAGGGTCGCAACGAGGTCAAGGACGTGCAGGAGCCCGAGGATCAGGATCACAGCACCGACTGCGATGGGCCAGATTCCGCCGGAGTGCGGGTTCGATGTGCGGTGGACGTCCGATCGCACCGACCCGTCCGGATGCAGCAGGCGAAGCTCATCTTCGCGGTTCCAGCGAGCGCGGGCGACACGTCGGCGAACACCGACTACGACCAGCGCCCCACCCGCGGCGATGAACAAGACCGCGCGGATCGCGGGGCCGACCCACGGCGTGCCACCGCCTTCGGCGAGCACGTACTCAACCATCACCCGTTCCCCTGATCCGCCTGTGCTAGTGGATGTCTCGCTCCCGTGACGTTGCCGTGGAGAACCGGGTCACCACTCGTCTTCGTCGTGCTCTTCGAGCGGCGGGCGCGGCTTGCGCATCACCGACACCGCCCAGATCACGCCGCCGACCACCGCTGCGACCATCGCGAAGAACAGCAGCTGTCCCATCAAGGCGGCCATGGTCATCCCCCTCGTCGCGCTCAGTGCGGTACTTCGTCGAGACCGTTCGCGGCGAGTGTCTCCGTCATCGCGGCGACCACCTGTTCGGCCGACCAGTCGTCCGGAGCCGAGATCAGCGTTCCTCCGGCCAGTTCCGTCGCCGTGAGCCCGTCCGCGACCCGACCGATGGTTCCCACCTCGGAGCTGATCCAGGTGCGGTAGCCGGCTCCGATCTTCCAACCGCCGCGGCGTGCAAGGCGATTGGTCGCGGTGTCGGTCAGTGTCAGCGTCGCAGGTCGCCAGGCGGACGCGACGGCCGCGCACACCGCGTCGCCCACGTCACTGGTGAGGCCGCCGGGCGAGGTCTCCCGGAGTTCGATATGAAGGTCATGGCTGGGGATCCTCCCGCCGAGGCTGACGGATCCGGCATGGACCGAGACGTTCACACGGACCGATGACCCCGCCCCCAGCAGGACCATGGAGTATCCCTCGCCGGGGAGGCTGTCGCCTTCGACGCCTTCGGCGACGTGCTCGCGCATCTGGTGTCGGCGGACTATGCCGACCAGCGCCTCCAGGTCACCCTGCCAGCGATCGCCGCGGGCGGTGGCCCAGTGCGTGACGCCCAGGATCTCACCCAGCTGGGTCCGCAGTGCGTCGGTACGGGCAGCGATCCACTCGGGGGTCTCCGAGGTCGCGACCCAGAACGCGTTCACGAACGCGGAGCCCATCCAGGCTGTGCCGCTCCAGAGGGTTCTGCAGGTGCTCAACGCTAGGACGCGCCGTTACTGTCGATCCCGGCAGCCCGATCGCGTAACCGATCCGCGATCTGGCCCAGCCACTCCTTGTAGGTCAGCGGGTCGGGTCCGTAGTCGACGCCGACTTTGCGCACCAGGAATTGTTTCAGGTCCGCTTCCGCACGGGCCTCGCGCAAGTCATCGATCTCCTGAGCCAGGGTCCGTAGGGGCTCGGCGACGGGATCTTCGTTGACATAGTTGTCGACGATGCCTTCCCAGTCGTCGGCTTCCAGATCCCAGTCTTGATGGAAGTTCGTAGCTAGGAATTGGTACAAGTCCGTGGAGATCGAGCCGTCGTTCATGGCTTGGGGAATCCTGTCAACACGTACCATCCACCGTTTCCGTCACCTTTGAGCACCACTTTAACGCTGGTACCCGTTACCGCTTCAGCGGCGCCACGTTCCAGTACTGTCCCGCCGGTGAAGGGCGCATCGAGCTCGAGTTTGCGTGGCGCTCCGTTTGCGACCCAATCGTTGAGGAGTTGCTGATTGTGTTGGAGTGCGGTGCTGACAGCGGAGGCCGCTTCGTCAGCTGTTGTGAACGTTGAAACCGTCTGAAGTCGCGTTGTGTCCAGGCGCGCGGAGAGGTCGTCGAAAGTTTGGCCGACGTGGCGCTCGATGAGGTGTCCGCCGGCGTTTTCGCTCGCCGTCAGAAGTGCGCCGGTGTCCTCGATCCCATAAGGCGCGACATGCCCAGTGTCCACGGTGTGGTCGACGCTAGGAGGGGTGTCTGTGGTGTGGTGCGGCGCCTCGGCTGTGTCTGCGTGAACGGGTGCGTCACCGCGTCCGCTGCTCGGGACGTCGTCAACGTGTGTCGGTGCGGGATCGGGCGCGTGGTGCTCGACCGGGGCGTGCCCGGCTGCGGGTGCATCGACCGGAGCGTGCCCCGCTGCGGGGGTCGGCCCACACGGTCTTCCACCTGGCGAGCATGGGGTTGATGCTGGTCCGCTTCCAGACGCCGCGGTCGGTCGTGCCGGTGCGGAGTTCGGTGATCAGCACCTCGACGTCGTGCTTCGTGATCGCCTGCACCTTCACGTCGCCGTAGCGGTCGACCACCGGTTGCAGTGCCGCGGTGTAGGCGTCGGCGGTCGTGGGCTTCACCCGCGCGGACTTCGCGCAGAGCCACGCCTCGACGGCTTCGCGCACCGTGAGGTCGCTCGGCGGTGTGTGCGTTCCGGCGGCGAGCTCGGCGGAGGTCTTGTCGTACCACTCCTTGGCCTCGGCGGCCGTCTTGAACCGACGCTTCGGCTGCATCCGGCGGCCGTCGGGCAGCACTACGTTGATGCGGGCCTCGTAGGTGACGCCGCGCTTGCCCACGGCGCGGGTGATGTAGCTGGGGAGTCGTGCCATGTGTGAAATCCCATCGCGTGATCCGAAAAGGACCAGTTGCGCGGGACGACACGCCGACACAGCGCCGGACTCATTCCCCGGCGGTTGTGTCAAAAAGTGTCAATTTTCGGAGGTGGCCGGCGCCTGGCTTGACGCCGAAACCCCTCCTGACCTGCGGTGGCGGAGGGATTTGAACCCCCGGACGGTGTTAGCCGTCTCTCGCTTTCAAGG
>Ga0180218_1001136_pt1 | contig 17106 bp, 18 predicted proteins | sample eDN3rd37CKraftBY_FD_151334 | JGI IMG/M metagenome (GOLD analysis project Ga0180218, IMG submission 151334) | Enriched backyard soil microbial communities from Emeryville, California, USA - eDNA 3rd pass 37_C Kraft BY (version 2) (version 2) | ecosystem: Environmental > Terrestrial > Soil >...
GGCCAGGGTTTGCGGATGGGTCGAGGCGCTGGTCAGGATGGTGACGGTCTGGCCTTTTTCCAGCTTCGAAAGCTTCAGGACTTGTTTCCAGGCCTCAAGCAGTTGGTGGTCACTTACAGCCATGGCGGTTCTCCGAGATGTGGTTTTTCGTGTAGGCCGGCAATAGCGTCATGTGTCCTCCGGCATCAATCCCGCGTCGATAATGTCGTAGATCATCTGTTCGAGGTCAGGATCATTCTGGCTCAACAGGCGATCGACGGGTGGACCTCCTTTCAGGAAAGCTACTATCTCGACTGCGTCCGATGCCTGAACTCCCGATAGCCAGCAGCGCTTGTCGGCTATCACCACGTTGGGGCCGCTGTTGCAGGCAGAGAAGCATAGATAAGGCTTCACCTGAAACGCAGTTACGCCTTCATCGCTCAGATGGGACTGCAAGGCATCTAAAACTGATTGGGCGCCTCGGCTACGGCAGTCAGTGTTTGTGCAAACAAATATGGTGCTGGCCTTGTTATCCACGTATTACTCCGCTTCCTGGATCCGATTTCATGTACTTCTTCATGCCCACGCTTGTCCTGGGCTGGCTGCGGTCTTGTCTTGCTCAAGGCCTTGACAGCGAGCCCCGCACTCTTTCTCCGCCGCGCATGCGGTGGACGAAATGAACTGATCATTGTGGTATGGACAGAGTACGAAATCCGTGCGGTGATGGGCTGTGCGCTCGATAGGGCAGATATGCATAATTTCAAGTTGCTTCGTGGATACCGGGGCACGGGCAAAATACTGCCGCAATACACTTTCGTCGCTCATGCACAGACTCATCAGCAGAGGAAGGAAGAACGCGAGCAAGCCTGTAACCGGCACGGCCAGGGCTACAGTCTCGGTACCGAAATGGCCGCTTGCCATAAGGACGCCAATAGCGGTCGGTATCCACATCGACGTCAGGCCGATACGGTTGTAAGCGGGCAAGTAGGCGCGCCGGAATTCGCTCCAGGCCGGCATGCGTATGCGCCGGCGAACGAGCCAGAACTCTCCCAGCATGACGTTGGCCCAGTTGACGAGAAACACGCTTAGCATCGTCATGATGGCACTGAAATACTGTAGCCACGGTGAAACGATGAGCAGATAACAGATGACGAGAAAAGGAAGAATGTAGGTTACGCGGCGCCAGTTGGCTTTCAGTGCGACGGCCGAGAAGTTCTCGAGCGCGTTCGTGCCGAAATATACATTGATGACATTGATGCGCAATTGGGTCAGAAAGATCAGCGCCAGCCCGAATCCGCCCAGAAGCTTGGTAATCGACACCCCGGGATCGGGAATCTTGCCCCCCGATGCGGCGAGTAGATACAAGCCTAGCAGCGGCGTAATGATCATGCATACCGTCATGCCCAGGCCCGAAAACAGCAATGCCGCCTTATTGCGTTCTGCACGCCTGGAAAAACGCGCCTGCTCTGTGCACAGCAAGAGCATGATGGCTCCCAGCACGCCGGAAATGACCCCGAAGGCGCTCAGAATATTGACCCATGTCAGAGGGGCGCCTGAAGGATTCACCGTCCACCATGCAGCGTCCAGGTTTGTGGCAGCAACCTCGGGGTTGACGTTGTCCATGATGCAGTACAACACCAGCAGTATTCCGACCAGGTAAAGCCATATCGTGGCGCCCTGGAAAAGCGCCAGGAATTTCATGCCATATACCGACAGGGGGATGAATGCGATACAGACGATCGCCGCGCTGACGGCCGTTGACCAGCCGGTGAGTTCGCTCAAGCTGCTGGCCATGACGTGGCCTTCGAGCGCAAAGTAGACCGAGGCGAGCAGGCCGTAGACGATCAGCTGATAAGAGGCACCGACAAAGCCGAACGACTGCTTGCTCATCAGTATCTCCATTGCGCCTTCGTTTGCCGCCTTGCGGGCAAAGTAGAAAACACCTAGCCATGTATAGGCAAGTGTCATCAGAAAGGCGATCAACGTAGCCGTTCCACCATAGAATGTGGCCAGCAGCCCCGCCATCAGAGGGAACACCATTGCGGTATTCAGGCCGGAGAAACTCCATAAGGCCTGCCACGCGGACCAGCGCCACGACGCAGGTACGCGGCGCAGCGAATAGTCTTCGGTTTCCGCGCCGTGACCGCCTTCCCGGTGGCTGAAATGCCGGGTGTCCAGTACATCGTCTTCTTCCAGCGCCTGGAGTTTGGACAGAAGCTTCATAACGCTATTTCCTCTAGAGAAAGAAAGTGGGTTGCGGCTTGCCGGGATGATTTCGGTCAAGCCAAGTCATGGTTTTCGCTATGACGCATGGTGCTTTATGTGATCGCGCGCGAACTCGGATCGGAATTTCTCCAAGGCGCTCAGTACCGGCGGGCCGGGCATTCGAATGAACCCGCAGATGCCTTTCGCCGCGTTGGCCTTGATCACTATGGGAGCCTGTGCAAGCAGCTTTTCCGACCCCTTGCCAGCCAGCGTTTGCTGCATGATTCGATGCAATACTTGTGTTTGCATGCGGCATCCGGGACACTGGCCGCATGAGTTGCTCATGAAGAACTCGGTGATGCGGCTGAGTTCCAGGATCAGGTCGGCGTCTTCATCGAAGGCTCTGATGACGCCGCATCCCAATGAGGCGCCCGCTTTCTGCAGCGAGGCGTGGTCGAAGGGCACGTCGAGTTCGTCGTGGCCCAGGAAGCCGCCCGAAGGGCCTCCAGTTTGAACGGCCCTGATGGGCTTTCCAGATATCAGGCCCCCTCCATGGCCCATGACGATTTCGTGCAGACTGATACCGAGAGGAACCAGCCGGACCCCGCTGTTGACGAACTCAGGCCCGAAGGTGCATAGCGCAACCCCCAGCCCGGCCGGGCTAAGCGCCCGGTAGCGCGAAGGGCCATGCAGCAGGATATAGGGAAGGTGCGCCGCGGTTTCCACGTTATGCACCAGTGTTGGTTTCCCATCTATCCCTTCCTGTATCGGAAAGGGAGGGCGCTCCCGGGGAATGGGCGGCCGCCCATTCAGCATCTCCAGCAATGCCGACTCTTCGCCCAATAGGTAGGACTCGGGCACCGGCGAGATACGGACATCCAATGCACTGGGTTTCATGCTGCGCATGAAACTTTCTTTTATGTCGCGCAACGCTTCCAGCGCCCCCGTAGCTGATTCCGGAACTGCAAAGTGCAGCACGTTGGCCGATACAGTATGGGCCAGAATCAGCGCTCCTTCGAACACCGTCAGCGGGTGCTCTTCAAGCAGATGGCGGTCCTTGGCTGATCCGGGCTCATGCTCGCCGCCATTGATGACCACGTGGCGTGTTCCGGCCGCCTGGCTCATTATGAGCTCGAGCTTGCGGGACACGGGAAACCCGGCGCCTCCTTTGCCGATCAGGCCAGAGGCTGCAACCTGTGCACATATTTCGCCGGGCGATAGCCGGCGTGCTTTCACATACGCCGGAAGCTCCCAGGATGCGCTAGCATCCAGCTGGCGGCGATCGAAGATATCGAGCACCAAATCACCAATTACATGATGTTGGCGACGCCCGACTGCATGTCGATGGCTGGCGCATAGTTGCCAAGCTGCTTCGACAGCGAGGCAGTATCGCTGTAGAACATGACTGTCGTCATCTTTCCGTTTTCAGTATCGACGAACATGCTTTCAAAGACATCGAACTGCAGGCCGCGGACGTCTCTGCCCGCCCAGTTTCCGGTGCCTGTTCCCGTGGTGCGCAGCGCGGCGAAGACCTTCGATCCTTCGGAAATCATTCCGGTGATTTCGAAATGCACGTTCAGCGAGGAGAAGATCAATGTGAAGAGCTTGCGCACGTCGTTCTTGCTGTTCAGCGGAATGGGGGCGGCCACATCGATCATGGTGCTGTCTTCCGCAAGATAGTCCATCATTGCTTCCACATTGTGGTCGTTATGCGCATCGACGAAGGCGCGTACTATTTCTTTGGGGGTCATGGTTTTCTCCAGGCAGGATTCTTCGGGTCGTGCTGTGCGTGCTCCGGTGCGATGGGGGTCATGCGGGCTTCAACTCGATGGCGGGCTTCTTGCTCCAGCCTGAGGTTTCGTGTTCGGGCTTCCAGATTTCCCAGGGCATCCCATCGGGCACGGTCGGGCTTTTGTGCAACTCCATGGAAAGAGACGCGTCGGCAAAGGACAGCATCAAGGTATACAGCGTGCGCGTCGATGCATCGGCTTGCGCATAGCTGGCGGCTTCCCGCAAATAGGCGATTATCTCGGGCATCTCGGCCAACATCGCGTCATAGAATTCACGGATATCTTCGAGCGAGCTTGATTCGCGCTTGGATAGCCGCAGGGTCTCGGTGGGCTGCGCCCAGTCCAGAAACGCCTGCAAGCCTTCGAATCTGGCGGGCAGGGCATGTTTGGATTTCATGGCTTTCTCCGGGCTCAGGCCGACTGTATTTCGTTGGCCAGCACTCGTTCGGCGTGGCGGATAAGTACTTCCTGATCCTGCAGGTACATGCGCTTGAACACGCCGGAATTGATCGATCGCTGCGCGCCGACCGTTGTGTTTCCGTCTTCCCGCCACAGGTCGCGCAGGCTGTATTTCATGTATTCGGCCGCCCATTGCCCCGCCAGATCATTTGTTTCGACGGGAGGGGCGTAATAGCGGGCGTTCCAGCTCGAGTGGTCGACCTGCTTGCCTGGCATCATCTTGTGGCCGATATAGGCCTGGTAGCCGAGAAAAACGATGTGAAAATTTGGAAACAGATATAGAAAGTCGAAGAACCAATCCCGGGCGCGCGCGGGATTCACTCCGGGACACCAGGTATTGACGTCCACGCGGTTGGCCGTGTCGCTTGCAAGCGTCTGGCCCATGCGACTGGCCAAGGCGGCCACCGGTGCCACACTGGATAGGTCAGCTTCGATCTCGGCCCGGTTTCCATAGAAACTTCCGGAACCATGCTTGCCCAGCAGCTTGAAATCATAGGCATGCCGATCGGGGGCATCCGTCGATTCCATGAACCGGGGCGCTGATCTGCGGTGCAGGTACTTGAGGTGGTAGCCGTCCAGTTGAGAGTCGCGCAGTACAGGCCAGCTGCATGGAAGGTCGGCGCGATACGAAAGATGTACGGTAGTCGTGTCGAATGGATAGTCGCCGTATAGGTCGAGAAGCTCCTGGCCCAGATGCTCACGCAGGGATTCCCGTGGCGTCGGATTCAGATTGACGAATATGAACCCGCCCCAGGTGTCGACGCTGACCGGAACCAGGTCCTTTTCCATGGACGGGACGTCGAAGAACATGCTTTTTTCCGTGACGAGCACATTCTTGCCGGTCAGCGAGTACGACCATCCATGGTAGATGCAGGTCAGCTTGCCAGGCACGGTTCCATAGTCGTCAAATAGGAGCTGGGTGCCACGATGCAGACAGGTGTTGTGAAAGCCGCGAATTACTCCGTCCGTCCCTCGAACCACAATGACCGAGGCGCCGGTGGCCTCAATGTGCTCGAGAAAATAGTCGCCCGGATGGGGAATTTCCTCTACCCGCTTGCCGGTACAGAGCCATGTCCTGGAGAACAGGCTCTTGATATGCTCGAAATAGCCAGGCGATGAATAAGAATCGATAGGCACGGGTCCCGTGCCCAGCTCCGGGTAATTCAATGTCCACCGCATATTCTGCAGGTCGCTTAGCTTCATGGTGAATCCTCTTCTTCATAGACCAGCACAGCTTGTACTTAGGCATTCTATGAACCGTTGCCGGGGCCCGGCTTGTGCCTGACAGAAGAAAAGTTTGTCTTGCAGTGCAGTCCGGATATCCGGAGACCCTGGGGAAAACACGAGTGGTTCGAAAAATCGGAACGCTATAGGATTAATTTCCCCATAGTGCGACGTTTCTGGCCAGCGTTTCATTCGTCGTTGCAATGAAGCTGTTCACTGCTGGCTTTCCATTTTTTCGAAATGAGCAAGGTATTCGACACCTCGACGGCGGGTACTGCGCTGGAAGACAAGCAGCGCTTTTGGTACCGCGCTATTCAGTCCTCTGTATATGAACTCGATATTTCGTTTGGCTCGACCACTGATTTCGGGGGCATGGTAGAGAACTGCGTTCTGGGTGATGTGCACTGGACTCGCGTCAAGTCCGCGCCGCTGCAATATCAGCGCAGCAGTAAACATTGCGACGGACGGTCGCCGCAAATCCTTCTCTGTGTTCCGCTTGTGGGCCAGACTGAATTCGAGCAATTTGGCCGCCAAATCAGCTCCCCCAGGGGGCACTTCATGCTCGAGCACAACGACTCGCCTTATCGCTTCAGCTATAAGAACCACAGTGATCTATGGGCGATACGCATTCCGGAAGAAATGCTGCGAATCCGCATGCGCAGCCCAGAGCGTTTCTGTGCAATGAACTTCGACGGCAGAAGCGGCGTTGCAAGGTTTCTACTAGACTACCTGGATGCCGTGGCGGGCAATATCCTGAGCACGACAGAGCCCGTTCGCGCCTTGATCGGCCGGCAGCTTGTCGATTTGCTGGCGGCCGCGATCGAGAACGATGACCGTGTTTTGAGCGCTGCCGGGTCCACTACCAAGGCCGCCCATCTAGCGCGAATAGAACAGTATTTGCGCAAGCACTTGTCCGACCCCGATCTTTCCGCGCAACAGGTGGCCGCTGCGTGCGGAATTTCAGTGCGTTATCTTCATTTGCTGTTCGAGGAAAGCGGATGGACGATGGCCCGCTGGATACGCGAGCATCGCCTTGAGCTGGCTAGAGAAATGCTGCGACTGGACCCAGGCGGAGGGTCTATCTCGCAAATTGCCTATCGGCTTGGATTCAGCGACCATGCCCAATTTTCCAAGGCGTTTCGTAAGAAGTTCGACTGTACCCCCAGCGACATGGCAAAAAGAATTGCACGCGACCGCTGACACTGTGGGGCATCGCCTCATGCTCGCGCCGATAGCCAGGTTTTATTCATAATGTGCGACGCGGCGGCCATGCGAAACCCCATGGATCGCGGCAGGCAGGCTATTAACAGCCTGCCTGCCGCAAGCAAGGGAAACTACCAACGGATCAGAAGATCCGGCCGCCTCAGGGCTTTACGAAGCTCCACTTTCCGTCCTTCACTTCGATCAGTACGCGGCCGCGCTGATCCAGCCCGATGTGGTCGCTGGGGCTCATGTTGTATACGCCGTTCACGCCCACCAGGTCCTTGGTGTTTTCCAGGTTGTCGCGCAGGGCGGTGCGAAACTCGACGGTGCCGGGCTGGCCTTTCTCGAGCGCGGCGGGAATGGCATTTTGCAGCAGCAGCCAGGCGTCCCAGGTCGAGCCTGCGAACGTCGACCGCGAATCGGGCCCGTATTTGTTTTCGTAGGCGGTGTTAAGGTCTACGCCCACCTTCTTGCTGGCCATGTCGTCGGGCAGTTGGTCGGCCACCAGCACCGGCCCGACGGGAATGAGCGCGCCTTCCACATTCTTGCCGCCCACCCGCAGGAAGTCCTTGCTGGTGACGCCGTGCGATTGATAGATGGGGCCGGTGTAGCCGCGCTCTCGAAGCTGGGCCTGGGGCAGGGCGGCCGGCGCGCCCGAGGCGCCGACGAAAACGACGTCGGGCTTGGAGGCCAGGATCTTCAGCACCTGGGCGGTGACGCTGGTGTCCGGGCGCTGGTAGCGCTCGTTGGCGACGATTTCCAGGCCCGCCTTGCCGGCGTATTTCTTCAGCTCATTGAAGGCGGTGTCGCCCCAGCTGTCGGAGAAGCCGATGTAGGCGACCGTTTTCGCCTTGCGGTCCACCATGTCTTCGACGATGCGCGCCACCATCAGCCCGGCATCTTGCGTCGATTGAAACACCCAGTGGCGCTTGTCTTCAGGAGGGGCATAGGGCGCGATCAATATGAGCGGGGTCTTGTTCTCGGCCGCCACAGGGGTCATTGCGGCCGAGTTCGGAACCGTGTTGGGCCCGATGACGGCGTCGACCTTGTTCTCGCTGATCAGCTTGTGGATGTTCTTGACCGCGGTGGTGGGGTCGGTGGCGTCGTCCAGGAAGGTGTAGTTCACCTTCTGCCCGGCGACCTCGGGGGGCATCAGGGCGACGGTGCGCTGGATGTCCGTGCCCAGCGCAGCGGCCGGCCCGGTGGCCGAGGCCACGATGCCGATGTTGATGTCGGCCTGCGCCGCATGTGTAAGGCCTGCGCACAGCGCAAGGGCCAGGTACCTGATGTATGCCTTCATGGTTTGTCTCCTTTGGTTTGCTTATAAGTACATCAACGACATGTTGCGCCCTGCAGCGTGGCGAAGCCGGCTATCCATTCCGGTATTGCCCTGTAGTACTCCGGACTCACTTCGTATCGGCCGCCGGTCGCGGCGGACATGGCCGAGTTGGCCGCTATCCACGTCTTGACTTCATGCCCGGAATTGCCGGCCCGCGCCGTGATTTCCGTGTTCGAGAAGGCGTCCAGGGCGGCCATGTCGAGCCGCTTCAGGACGTCGAGAAAATCATGGTCCCAGTCGGGATTGATGGGAGGAAGGCCGGACTGGCCCGAGGCGAACTGCCGCGCGGCTTCGATGGTGCGCGCTTCGCGCTCGCCGCGCTGTTCCGGCGTGACGTGGCGTCCGTCCAGCAGGCGTTCGGCGACTTCCGGCGGAGCCGTCGCAAGCGAGGGCACGGGCGGGTTGTGCGACAGCCCGCCCGAAGCCATGAAGACGACGCGCCGGTCCAGCGACGAGGCGAAACGCCCCACCGCATCGCCGAGCAGCCTGGCCCTGTGCGCCGACGGCAGCGGGGGGGCCACTGAATTGATGAAGATCGGCACCACGGGATAGCGGTCCAGCGCGCCCGTCAGCAGCTGCAGCGGCTGCGCAAAGCCGTGATCGACCCGCATGCGGTGGGAAACCGCACAATCCACTCCTTGGTCCAGCACGGCTTGCGCACACTCGCCGGCCAGGCCGGCCGGGACGTCCAGAGGCCCCTTCAGGCAGCCGTAGTCGCCGATCGAGGACGCGGCCGTGCCGATGCAGAAGGACGGCATCAGGTCATAGAAGAAGCCGTTGAAATGATCGGGCCCGAACAGGAAGATGACGTCGGGCTCGAACCGGGCCAGGGAATCGCGCAGGCGTTGCAGCGCCTGCTCTACCTCGCTCTCGATCTCCTGGCCGGGATGCAGGCGTCCCATAAGCGGTGTATGCGACAGGCATTGCAAAAGCATGGCGCTCATGGGCGGTCTCCGCTTTGAAGGTGCAAGGCTTCGCGCAGGGCCTGGGTGGTGGTGTCGATCTGCTGCGGACCGCAGAGGGCGGCAATGAAGCGGTCGGGGCGCAGGAAGACCACGCCTCGGCCGTGGCGGTCGAACCAGGCCTTGAGACGGCCGGACACGTCGGCGATCGGCTGCACATTGGGGCCGTCGCGCGAAAGCTGGTAGCCCAGCTGGGTGTCCGGCCAGACTGAAATCAGGCGCGTGTCCAGCCGTTTCCATAACGCGCTTGTTTGCTCCGACATCCAGTACGAGGGGTCGATGCCCCAGCACAGTATGGCGAAGGAATCGCCCAGTACCTCGTCCAGGCGCACGGGCTCGTGGCCGGGTGCGCGCTGCACCGGCGGCTGGATGAACATGGTGCCCACCGGCGAGTTCGCATCGACGCCGTCGGGATAGGCCAGGGCGCCGTGGCGGTACCGGGGCATGGGCTTGAAGCGCATGCCCACGATGTAGCGCTTGACGGGCGGAATGACGTTGAGCATGAGGAAGAAGGCGTCGCGCAGCGCGGCGCCCACCGGGTTGGTGATGGACAGCACCTTGCCCGCCATGACCGACAGCCCGATCATCGCCTTGGCATGCTCGCGGCGTTCCGCCTCGTAGCTGTCCAGAAGCTCGTCGTTGGCGATGCCCTTCAGCACCAGGGCCAGCTTCCATGACAGGTTGGTGGCGTCGCGTATGCCGCTGTTGTAGCCCTGCCCCTGCCATACGGGCATGATGTGGGCGGCGTCGCCCGCCAGCAGGATGCGCCGGTCGCGAAAGCGGGCGGCCAGGCGGCCGCTGTGCGTATAGACGCGGGCCCGGATGATGTCGACCCGGTCAAGGTCGCAGCCCGCCTCGGCCAGCATCGAGCGCAAGATGGGTTCGGGCACGGTGTCGCCCTCGGCCTCTTTGTCGTGCAGCATGAACTCCAGTCGGCGCACGCCGTGCGGCAGGGCGATGGAGACGTAAGGGCGCGAGTGCTTGCAATATACCCAGGCGTGCGGGGTGGCGAGCGGGTCGTTGTTCAGGTCGACCACGATCCAGCGGTTCGGTTCGGTCTCGCCTTCGAACGGTATTCCCAGCGCCTTCCGGAGAGCGCTGCGTCCGCCGTCGCAGCCCACGGCGTAGCGGGCGCTGAAGCGATGCCGCGTGTCGTCGGCCCTGGCGGTAATGAGCACGCCGCTGCCGTCCTGCGCTACTTCCTCGACCTCGTGACCGAAGCGCACGCTGACACCGGCATGGCGCGCGAGGCCTTCGAACAGCACGCGGTCCACCAACGGCTGGATGAAGCCATTGCGGCGCGACCACCCGAACTCGTCGGTGCCGGGTTCCAGGGCGGCCAGGGTGCGGCCCTTGCCCGTGACGAAACGCAGGTGGTGATGAGGGGTTGTGTGCGGCAGCACGGCCGGGGCCAGGCCCACCGCCTGGAACGAGCGCAGGCATTCGTCGTCCATGCCCACGCCGCGCGGGTAGTCGATGAGCTCGCGCATGCGCTCCAGCACCAGCACCCGCAGGCCTTGCGCGCCCAGGTAGTTGGCCGCCAGCAGGCCGACCGGGCCCGCGCCGACGATGACGACGTCGAAAGCCTCTTCGTTCAGGACCGTTTCCATCGCTTTTGCCTCTGCATCGCTCAGGCGACGGTCTGGGCGATGCCGTCCAGCGGCTTGCCCAGCAGGAAGTCGATATGGATGCGATCGAAGGTGGGGGTGTCCTCGAACTGGGGCCAATGGCCGCAGCCGTCCATGACGGTGAACAGCGCGCCGGGAATCATGGAGGCGATGCGGCGTCCCTCGCCGACGTCGGCGGTGGGGTCGTCGGAGGTCCACAGCACCAGGGTGGGCGCCTGGATGCGCGCGTAGTCTTCGGCGCGGATGATGTTGCGCTGGCGCACCTCCATTTCCTGAAGAATCATGTTGTGGCGCATGCCTTCTTCCATGCCGTCGCGGCTGTACATGGCCTGGCGGGTTGCCACCAAGTCGTCGTATACCTTGGATTTGTCGGCCATCAGCCATTCCAGCCGGGTGCGTATGAACTCCCAGCTGGGGTCGGTGGCCGCGCGCATGGACAGTTCTTTGATCTTGGCCATGACCGCCGGGTCGGCCTGCGAGCCGCCGGCCGTGTTGAGCACCAGCCGATCGATGCGGTCGGGGTGGTCTATGGCGAAGCGCGCCGCCACCCAGCCACCCAGCGATTCGCCGCTGAGACTGGCTTTTTCGATGCCGGCGGCATCCATGAAGCGCAGCAAGTGGTCGATGTAGTGACGTATTTCTAGATCGGTGGTGGCCAGGTCGCTCCAGCCGTGGCCGATCATGTCGATAGCCCATGTGGAAAAGTGCCTTGCATGGGCCTTGAGGTTGCGCACATAGGCTTCGGCATGGCCGCCCACTCCGTGCAGCAGGATGAGGGCGGGCTGGTCTTTCGAGCCGGAATGCAGATAGCGTGTGGAGATCCCGCCCGCGTCCATCCAGCCCTGCTGAAACGTCACGCCGCGCAGGTCTGCCCAAATGCTTTGATATGCCGGCTTCCGGTCCGTTGCCATCTTGTCTCCTGTTTGTATTGATGCTTTAGTGAAAAGTAAATCAAGCCCGGCGGCGTTACAAAAATAAATACAATATGTGCAAGGAGTGCACACTATGCGCCCGGAGGCGGCGGATTGCCGGTGTATCGGCATCGCCGCCCCACAGCCTGAATTTGCCAGAGGGGCAGTCATGCAATTGCCGGAACATCATTCAAGCTATCCCATGGTTCGCGGCCTGTCGCGAGGCTTGCAGGTGCTTCGCGCGCTGAACCTGTGCGTCAAGGGGCGGGCTTCCAGCGGCGAGCTGGCCAGGTTGACGGGTCTGCACCGCACTACCGTGCGCAGGCTGCTCGAAACGCTGGTCTCCCAGGGTTATGTATGGCGCAGCGATTCAGACGACAGCTTCCAGCTGGCGCTGAAGGTCAGGGACCTGAGCGAGGGCTTTACCGATACCGAATGGATTTCCACCGTCGCCAGCCCGGTGATGGGCGCCTTGCTGCATAAGGTGGTGTGGCCTTCGGACCTGAGCCTGCCCAGCGGAGAGGCGCTGCAGGTGCGGGAGACCACTCACCGGTTCAGCCCGCTTTCATTTCACCGCGTGATGGTGGGGCGGCGCCTGCCCATGCTGCTGACGGCCGCCGGCCGTGCCTACATCGGGCATTGCGCCGAGGCCGAGCGCGAGCAGATATTGAAGCTGCTGCGCGCTGGGGGCGACGAGCAGGCCCGGCTGGCCTCAGACCCGGTCTACCTCAGGAATCTTCTGGCCCGCGTGCAAGCCGACGGATACGGCACCAACGACGGCGAGTGGAACCACGACCAGGAGAAAGGCAAGATCGGCGCCCTGGCCCTACCCATACTGCAGCACGGCCACGCGGTGGGTTGCCTGAGCGTCATCTACCTGCTGCGGGCCGTCAAGCGCGAGGACGCCATTGCGCAGTATGTCCCCGCCTTGCGTGAGGCCGTGGTACAGATCGAGGCCGGGCTGCACGCCTGAAGGAGTGCAGCGCAGGAAGGAGGGGGTGAAGAAAGGTCGACCGGAAAGCGGCGCTTTCCCGGAAAGGAAAGCGCTGCGAATCAGGCATGTTGCAAACGGAGGCCTGGTCAGGGCGAGGGGTTGGGGTAGCGCAGGTGGATGGCCTGGATGGCGTCCAGCACGTCTTGCGAAAGCGAAACCTCGACGCTGTCGATGTTTTCCTGCAATTGGTCGAGCCGCGTGGCGCCCATCAGGTTGCTGATGACGAAGGGCTGCTGGTTCACGAAGGCCAGCGCCATGCTTGCGGGCGACAGCCCCGAATCGCGCGCCAACTGCACGTACTCGGCCGTGGCGAGCTCGGCCTGGGGCTTCATGTAGCGATCGAAGCGCGTGAACAGTGTCATGCGGGCGCCTTCCGGGCGCGCCCCGTTCAGGTATTTGCCGGCCAGCACGCCCATGCCCAGGGGAGAGTAGGCGAGCAGGCCCAGGCCCTCGAGGTGGCTGAATTCAGACAGGCCGTTCTCGAAGCTGCGGTTGAGCAGGCTGTAGGGGTTTTGGATGGACGCAATGCGAGGCAGGTTGCGGGTCTTGGCAAGATTCAGGTATTGCGCCACGCCCCACGGCGTTTCGTTGGACACCCCGACATGGCGCACCTTGCCGGCCTTGATGAAGTCTTGCAGCACCTCGAGGGTTTCTTCGATGGGCACCGTGTGGGCGTCGTCCGGCCACGGATAGACCGGGCGGCCGAAGGTGGTGGTGGTGCGATCGGGCCAGTGCAGTTGGTAAAGGTCAAGGTAATCGGTCTGCAGGCGCTTCAGGCTGGCGTCCAGCGCCTCGGTCATGTTCTTGCGGTCGAGGTGCGTCTGGCCGCTGCGGATGTGGCTGGGGCGCTTGGGGTCGGTGCCGGGGCCCGAGACCTTGCTGGTCAGCACGATGTCTTTGCGCCGGCCTGTCTTGGCCAGCCAGGTGCCAATGTACTGTTCGGTGCGGCCCTGTGTTTCGGGCTTGGGCGGCACGGGATACATTTCGGCGGCATCCACCAGGTTCACGCCGCGCGACAGGGCGTAGTCCAGCTGATCGTGGGCCTCGGATTCGGTATTCTGTTCGCCCCAGGTCATGGTGCCCAGGCCGATCAGGCTGACCTCGAGATCGGTATGGCCAAGTTTGCGGTATTTCAAGGGTGGCGCTCCGGCGGAAGGGTTTCCGGCCATGCCGGGTGGCATGCCGACGATGGAATCGATGTTAACACTGCAACCAGATTGACCAAGAACTGCATCCATGCCCTAATAAAACATGCCTGATCACACTGAATCGCTCGACCCGCTGCGCAATTTCATTGCCGCATTGACCCGGCTGGTGGCAAGCACAAGTAACGAGGAAGTCCTGCTGCGCGAGGGGCGGAACCTGCTTGCCGCCCTGATTGCAACAGATGAATGGCTGCCCAACGATTGCGCGCGCGCCCATCCCGACCATTACCAGCAGTACCTGTTGCATTGCGATCCGCTCGAGCGTTTCTCCGTCGTCAGCTTCGTCTGGGGGCCGGGCCAGAAGACCCCGGTTCATGACCACACCGTCTGGGGCATGATCGGCATGCTGCGGGGCTCGGAAACCGGCCAGCGCTACGAGCAGGCGTCCGATGGCCGGCTGCTGCCTGTGGGCGGCAAGGTGGCGCTTCGGCCGGGCGACATCGAACTTGTTTCCCCCGGGCTTGGCGACATTCACCAGGTGGCCAATGCCTTCGACGACCGCGTTTCGATCAGCATCCACGTGTATGGCGCGAACATCGGCGCCGTTGCCCGAAATGTCTGGGAGTTGGAAACAGGGTTGTCCAGGCGCTTTGTTTCGGGCTATTCGTCAAAGACAGTGCCCAATCTGTGGGATCGCTCTTCGGCGGTTCGCCAGGAACTGCAGCCGCCAGGCAGCGAGCCGGCCAATGCCTCGGGCCGAAGGCAGGCTGATCGGCCATGATCGTTTCCCGCTTCATCGTCTCGAAAGACGAGGTGGATTTCAGCGCCATCCGCGCCCAGGGGGCCGGCGGCCAGAACGTAAACAAGGTATCCAGCGCCGTTCACCTGCGTTATTCCATACCCGGCTCTTCGTTGCCGCCCGAGATCAAGGAACGCCTGCTCGCCCTTCGCGATCACCGTATTACCGATGAAGGCGTGGTGGTCATCAAGGCGCAAGGCAGCCGCAGCCAGGAAAAGAACAAGCTGCAGGCCATGCAGCGCTTGCAGGAACTGGTAGACAGCGTGTCGCAGCCGCCCAAGCCGCGCAAGGCCACCCGCCCCACCCTGGGCTCGCGGCGCCGGCGTCTCGAGGGGAAATCCGCCCGGGGCGAGGTGAAGAGGTTGCGAGGCAAGGTGCTGCCGTGATGCCATTGCCTTCAACGGCTAATGAACCGCCAGATCGGGCGGATTTCAGTCAGCAGCCAGCCAAGCGGCAAAATAATGGCCAGGGCGATCAGGCCGCGGCCGGCCCAGTCCTGGTCGTCCAGCAGGTAGGCATTGCATAGGCGCACCGGCTGGTCCAGGTAGAGCATGCCGACGATGGCAGCCATCCAGCAAAAATTGCCAAGGAAAAACAGCTTGATAACCGCCGGCGCCAGGCGAAGCGAAGCGCTGAGCACCCATCCGGCCGCCGGCAGGCCCACATACTTGAATGCGGCGACACGCCAGTCGGTCAGCGCGTCGTCCAGCGCTTTGGGTATCATCCACGCCGTGCCGATCAGGCTGGCCAGCAACAGGCCCGGCACGCCGTATTCGTTGCAGGACCAGGGGCCGCGTTTTGCGTCCGATGCGCCGTCGGCCGACGTTTTCCGACGGCGCCGGGCGGCCAGTTCGGTGAACACGCCGGCCAGGGCCAGCAGGGGAATCTGCACCAGCATGTGCAGGCTCATGAGGGACGTAAGAGGCCGATACGCGCCCAGCGCCACACCCAGGCACAGCAGGGCCAGGGCTGCGAACACGGAAGGAGGGCGGCATCGGATCATTGCGCTTCCTCTTTCCGGGAACCGCCCACGGCGGCGAGGCCGCGCAGTTCGCGCATGTCGCGGAGGCGGCTCGCCGTCCTGCTTGCCGACAGCGCCTTGGCGACCTGCAGCGCCAGGCCGGGCTCATCGATATCGACGATACGTGCAAGCCGCCCGTCCGATGTAACCACATGAAGTGCGGCATTGTGTTCGAAATCCCCCAGAACGGCCGGCACCACGATGATACCGAATTGCTTCAGCAGCGCGGCGCCCTGGCGCGGCTGTTCGAAAGCCCGGAACTGCCAAACCGCCGGATCGGCATGCATGCCCGATGCGTAGCGGTTCAGGTCGGGGCCGCGGTCCCGCGGGTCGAAGCTGATGCTCAGCAGCCGTACGTGCGAATCCAGCCCCGCGGCCTTGATGGCGGCCTGCAGGCGTTGGGTCACATACCCCTGTGCCAGGCACAGGGATATGCACCGCGTGTAGAAGAAGTTGACGATGGCGACACGCCCGTCGGCCTGCAATTCGCTGTGCAGCGAAGAGACGCGGCCCTGTCCGTCGATGATCCGGGCGTCTTGAAGATCCCGGGGGGCCAGGGCCACCTCCTGGCGGCGCGCCGATTCGGCGGTAAGCACGGTAAAGCCGTCAGTCAGGCCGTACAGCGCGCCGATTCCCGCGAGCAGGGCAAGCAATAGAGTCAGGGCCCATCGCATGGCGGTGCTGCCGTATTATTGTTCGAGCAGGGGCCGCAGGTCTTCGTCGCCCTTCCAGGGCGTGGCCTGGCCCTCGGTTTCCTCGCGAACCTGGGCAACGTACTTGGCATCGGTCGTTGACGCCGAGTTGCCAAAGCTGGTGCGCACATGGTTGACGAGGGCGGCCATTTCTTCGTCGGAGAGCTTGTCATGAAAGTGCGGCATCAATCCTTCGTACTTGGCGCCCTCGACCGTAAGCGGCCCCTGGACGCCGTGCAGGACAATTTTGATCATCACGCCCGGATCTTCGGCGCTTACCCATTCAGACCCCGAAAGCGGCGGGAAGACTCCCAGCAGGCCTTTGCCGCTGGCCTGGTGGCACGCTACGCAATTGGCGGTATACAGCTGGCCGCCGTCGGCCAATGCGGGCACCGCGAAATCAGCCGCCACGCGGTTGTCGCCCAGTGACGGCGGCATGGGGCTGTAGGTGGCGTACAGGTAGTAGACGGCCCAGATGAACAGCCCGACGATAATCGTCAGGACCAGCTTGGGAACCGGGCGGTTGCCTTCCGACGGTTCGGGCTGTTCGCGCTGCTGCTGAGAGAATTTGGGCTCTGTCATTGTGCCGCCCCTTCCGACGCCGCCTGCGCGGGGGCCTGGGGCAGCTCGGGCAGGTCGACGCCCGGATCGATCGGATAAGTACGATTCAGGCTGATCAGATACTGGACCAGGTCCAGGGCCTCGGGCTTGGCCACCACCACCTTGCCATCCGGCTGGTAGCTGGGCGGCAGCTT
>Ga0180218_1001138_pt1 | contig 17097 bp, 12 predicted proteins | sample eDN3rd37CKraftBY_FD_151334 | JGI IMG/M metagenome (GOLD analysis project Ga0180218, IMG submission 151334) | Enriched backyard soil microbial communities from Emeryville, California, USA - eDNA 3rd pass 37_C Kraft BY (version 2) (version 2) | ecosystem: Environmental > Terrestrial > Soil >...
TTGCGCGCGCACGACGACCGCACGCGGGCCATCTCCGAAGCCGTCTCGGTGATTGCGCATCGGTTGGGGCATGACGACCTCACCTGTCCCGTCTGCACCTCTGAGTTCCCGCCGGGGCGGCTTGCCGCGCTCGCCACTCAGCAGAGTGCCGCCGATGCTCGGCCTGCATCGCAGCTCGCCACGGCGCTGGCAAAGGCCCGGGTAGAAAGCGAAGGGCTCCGGCGTCAGATGGTGGATGTTGAGCGCGCCATCGCCGAGCTGGAGCAGCTGCAGGCATCGTTGGCGACCTTGCGTGCACGGGAGCAGGAGCTGCGCCAGCAGCTCGTCGAAGCGGGAGGTTCGGCAGACGGGGTTTACGACCAGTCCGAGACGCTTCGTCTGGAGCAGGAACTTGTCGAGACTGATGCGAAGCTAGCCGCCAGCGACACTCCTGAGCAGATCGACGCGCGGCTGAAGGAAGCTGAGGCGGTTCTAAGGGCGGAGCAGACGAAGCGTGGCACGCTCCAGCAATCCCGGGATGCAGCCGACGAGGATGTTGAGACGGCACGGACTACCTTGCGGCAGCATGCCGAGATATGGACTGACGAGAAGGGGCTGCTGGTCGACCTCGATAATGAGCAGGCAGCCATCGAGAGCCAGCTTTCCGACCTCTCCTCACGGATATTCGTCGAACGTTCCGCGGCCGAAGAGGCTCGCTTGGCTCGGGACTCGTATCGTGAAGCGGAGGTTCGGGAGACCGAGGCGCAGACCGCGTCTAACGCTCGTCTCGATAGTTTGGCCGACACTCGATCTGCACTCGTCAAGCGGTGGATGGATGCTGGCCAGAGCGGGGAGCCCGACACTGCGCGGGTGGCCCAAAGACGCGCCCGGATCAAAGAACGTGGAGCGCAGCTTGAGCAATTGCGGGCGACGCAGCAGCAGCTTGTTGCCGGCTATCGCAAGTGGATGAGCGACGAGCAGCTGCGCCGGCTCGAGGCGCGGATCGCCGACATCGTGCGTAACGAGAACGCCGCAACCGATCTTGATGTCCGCCGGCTGTTGGAGAGACGCGCTGAGGAAGCGCGTCGCGAGCTTGAGTTCGCGCAACGCGCGCGGGATCGAATTGACGCCGTTGGCAGCCAGCTCCAACAGCGAGCGGAGTCCTATGCTGACGATGTGCTCGTGCCGCTCAACGCCACGATCCAGCGTTTTGCCCGGACGCTGATGACTTGGGCGGATGCATCGATCATCTACCGCGCCGAGCATCATGTGACGCGTTCTGAGCTGCGCCCCGGGATCGTGCGGAGCGAGGCTGACGGGTCGGTGACGCAGCTCGAGATGAATCCTAACCTATACTTCAGCGAGGGCCAGCTCTCGGCGCTGAGCGTGGCCGCCCTGCTCGCGGCCAGCACAACGTTCGGATGGTCTCGCTGGCGCGGCCTGCTCCTGGACGATCCGCTCCAACACAATGACGTGATCCACGCGAGCGCGTTCATGGATCTGCTTCGTCAGATGGTGCGCGAGCTAGGCTATCAGGTGATCCTGTCCACGCACGACAGCTCCGAGGCCGAGTTTCTGGGTAGAAAGTGCCGCAGCGCTGGCATTCCGTACCATGTTCACGAGCTGGTACCACAAGGAGAAGATGGCCTGATCTCCAACGTGGCTTAGCCGTCCCCCCTTTTTTGACCGATGGCCGCTTCTGACGATTTCGCTCCGACAAGCTGTCAGTCAGCGGTCGGCCCAGCTACCGCCATTGCGTGGCCAGTAGCTCTGCCTGCTCGATCACGGTCCGCACCGCGTCGTCCTGCAAGTCGGGCGGATAACCGTATTTGCGGAGAATTCGCTTCACCAGGACGCGCATCCTGGCGCGTGCGGTCTCGCGGTGCGCCCAGTCGACAGTGGCATTGGCGCGCAGGCTATTCACCAGCTCGGCGGCGATGACCTTGAGGCTGTCATCGCCCATCACGTCCATGGCGCTCTCGTTCTCGGCCAGCGCGTCGTAGAACGCCATTTCCTCTGGCGTGAGGCCCTCCTCCTCGCCGCGCTCCATCTTGGCGCGCAGTTCCTTGGCCAGCTCGATCAGCTCCTGCAGAACCTCGACGGTGCTGATGGCGTTGGTGTGATAGCGGGCGATCGCTTCCGTCAGTCGTTCAGAGTACTTCCGACTCTCAACGGAGTGCGTACGCGAGCGCGAGCGGATTTTGTCGGCCAGCAGCTTCTTCAGCGCCTCAAGCGCGAGGTTGGGCCGCTCGCTGTCCTTGATCTCGGCTAGGAACTCATCGGACAGGATCGAGATGTCCGGCGATTCCAGACCGGCGGCCTGGAGGATGTCGACGATCTCGGTCGAGACCACCGATCGGTCGATGAGCTGCTGCACGGCGAACTCACGCTCGCGCTTCGATCGGCCGCCGCTACTGCTCTTAACCAGCGCTGCGCGCACCGTCTGGAAGAACGCGACCTCGTCGCGGATCGCCTTGGCCTCGTCGCTTGCCGCGGCGAGCGCAAAGGCCTTGCTGAGCGCGAGTACAGCGTCTTGGAAGCGGCGATGCGCAGTCTTTTTGGCTTGGTCGGTCGTTTGCCGCTGGGCGTCTTCGTGTTGCCGGGCGAGTATCCACTCGAGCGCGCCGGCCAAGCACTTGAGCCGCTGGGCCGGCGTGCCGTGCATGCCGGGCTCGCAGTCGAAGCCGTGGAACATCGCCTGCACGATCTCGAACCGCTCCAGCATGACCCGGATCGCGAGCGCCTCGTCGATGCCGGTCTGTTCCTGGTCCGAGGGGGAGTAGATGCCGAGCGCCTGCTTCAGGTTCTGCGCGATGCCGATGTAGTCGACGACGAGCCCGGCCTCCTTGTCGCGGAACACGCGGTTCACGCGGGCGATCGCCTGCATCAGCCCGTGCCCGCGCATTGGCTTGTCGATGTACATCGTGTGCATCGACGGGGCATCGAAGCCGGTCAGCCACATGTCGCGCACGATGACGAGCTTGAGCTGGTCGTCCGCATCCTTGGCCCGTTTCGCGAGCGTGTCGCGGCGGGCCTTGCCGCCGATGTGTTTCTGCCACTCCTGCGGGTCGGAGGCGCTGCCCGTCATTACGACCTTGACCGCGCCTTGCTTGTCGTCATCCGAATGCCATTCCGGACGAAGGGCGACGATCTCGTCGTAGAGAGCGACACAGATGCGTCGGCTCATGCACACGGCCATGGCCTTGCCGCCCATGGCCTCGAGCCGTCGTTCGAGGTGCTCGACGAGATCGGCGGCGACCATTTTCAGCCGCTCTTTCGAACCGACCAGCCGCTCGACCGCCGCCCAGCGCGCCTTGAGCTTCTCTTGCTCGGGCGTCTCCTCGTCCTCGGTGAGTTCCTCGATTTCGTCGTCGAGGTGCGCGATGGCATCCTCGGGCAGCTCGATTCGCGCCAGACGGCTTTCGTAGTAGATCGGCACCGTGGCGCCGTCCTCGACCGCGCGGCTGATGTCGTAGATGTCGACATAGTTGCCGAACACCGCGGGCGTGTTGACGTCGCTTTGCTCGATCGGCGTACCGGTAAATCCGATGAACGAGGCGTTGGGCAACGCATCGCGCAAGTACTTGGCGTGGCCGTAGCTGCGCTCGCCGCTCTTGCGGTCGATCCGCGCCTTGAAACCATATTGCGAACGGTGCGCCTCGTCGGCGATGACAATAACGTTCTGCCGCTCGCTGACCGGTGGGTAATCCTCGCCGTTGGCGGGCGCGAACTTCTGGATCGTGGTGAAAATCACGCCGCCGGCGGCCCGGTCGAGCTTCTCCCGCAGGTCATCGCGGCTTTCGGCCTGGAGCGGCGTATGTCGGATCAAGTCGCTGCACATCGCGAAAGTGCCGAACAGCTGATCGTCGAGGTCGTTGCGGTCGGTGATGACGACGATTGTCGGGTTCTCCAACGCCGGCTCCCGCACGAGCAGCCCCGCATAGAACGCCATCAGCAGGCTCTTGCCTGATCCTTGGGTGTGCCAGATCACGCCGATACGCTTGTCGCCCGGCTTCTGGTCTTGGGCGGTGGGGAGGCGGTAAGAGCGCGGGTTCTCCCGCAGGTGTTCCGCACCGCCGCTGGTCGAATAGGGAAGCGCCCGCAGGGTGGCCGCAAGGGCTTGCTGTGCGGCGTAGAACTGGTGGTAACCCGCGACGATCTTGACGATGCCGCTGCCGGTGTCGCCGAACACGGTGAAGTCCCGCACCAGCCGCAGCAGCGTGGTCCGGTCGAACACGCCCTTCAAGACGGTTTCGAGCTGCGGATCGCTGGTCGGTGCAATCATCTCGCCGTCGGTCGATCGCCACGGCATGAAACGCTCCTCATCCGCCGTCAGCGAGCCGACGCGGGCCTTGATCCCGTCGGACGTGACGAGAAGCCCATTGGTGCGGAAGATCGAAGGGATCTGCGCCTTGTAGGTCTGCAGCTGATTGAAGGCGCCGTGCAGTGTGGCGTTCTCATCGCCCGGGTTCTTGAGCTCGATGACGCCTAGCGGCAGTCCGTTGACGAACAGCACGATATCAGGCCGGCGGGTGTGGCCATCCTCGATGACCGTGAACTGGTTGACGGCCAGCCAGTTGTTGCGGTCGAAGCCGGCGGCCGCGTCAAAGTCGATCAGCCTCACGCGATCACCGCGGACACGCTCCCCATCATGGAACTCGACCGGCACGCCTTCGACGAAGAAGCGGTGGAGGCGCCGGTTCTCCTCGACCACGGAGGGCGTCTCGCTAGCCAGTACCCGGCGCAGGGCCTCCTCGCGCGCATCTGCGGGGACGCCGGGATTGAGCCGGGTGATAGCCTCGCGCAACCGGTCGATCAGGATGACATCGCTGTACGCAGGGCGGATCGGAGCTTCACTATCCGGCGTGACTTCGACGCCATAGGCGATCTGCCAGCCTAGCTCGCTGAGCCACTCGAGCGCCGCTTCTTCGACGTGGGATTCGGTGAGCTTGCTCATAAGGTCTGGATCCTCGTCAGATCACGATTGCCGGCGATCCTTTCCAAAGCATTGGTCACTGCACCGGAGATGTCTCCGATTTGGCCCGGATGATCCGACACTGCCAACTCCAGCAGATCGCGCTCGCCCGGGGAGAGGTTGTCGATGCATGCGCCCACATACGGTCCGATGGTCGCATTCCACGCGTATTCCAGACCCGGATGCGGTCCCTGTTGCCGCTCATGACAATACTCGTCCCAGAGGGTCCGGTACCTGAAGTCGTCACCGAAAATACCCGACGCAGGTGTGCGCTGCAGCCGATGCACGACCTGTCGCGCCATGGCTTCGGCACGCTCGCCGGCATAGCGCCAGGCGGCACGCCAAAGGTCGAGATCGGGGTCGCTCCCCTCGCTCACACTGCCTCGGCGAGTTGGGCTTCCGCTTCGCCGATGCGAATTTCCCCGGCCATGAGTTTGGGCAGCAGCAGGTCGCGGGTCTGGGCGAGGGCTCGGTTTTCCTCGATGTTCAAGAGAATGCGGTCGAGCATCGGTCCACAGGTGGATTGAAAGCTATGCGCGACGGCATCGCCCGGCCGCACCATTGGATACGCCTTCATGATCTTCCAGCTGGTCCTCGGCATCTTTGTGCCCGTTGACGACTGGTCAGTGAATGCCACGAACTCGTCTGTCGAGGCGCAAGCAAGCGCGAGGGCTTCAAAGCGTTCCTTCTTCGGCGTCAGGACCACGATGTCAGTCGAGCAAATACCGTCAACGGGGGCGATTCCCACCTTGTGGAAATAGGGCCGCAGGTTGCCAAACAGGATTTCGCGGCGACGGAACCTCAATTTAGCACTGCTTACCTTTTTGGCCTTCTCCCATTCGTCGAGCGCGATTGAGCGACGCGGCATGTGCTCAAGGCCGATATAGGGGGTGCCTTCGTCCACCTCCCCCGGATCAGCCTTGCGGCTCTGGCAAGTCGCAAAGTCACCGAGCGTCGCGGTTTCCCACCCCGCCGGCACGCCGCGATCGTCGAGGCGGTCAGGGAAGAGGGACCAGAGGTCCGGCGCGAGGTAGGGGGCGCTGCCCGCCATCTTGGCCTTTACCGGGCCGAAGTCGACGAACCAGTCGCGGAACAGCGCCCGCGCCTGCGCCTCCAGCGTCTCGTTCATCCGCCGGTTCAGCTCGATCTTGTCGTCGAGCGGCGTAATAAGATCGACGATCGCGTCCTGCACATGGATGGGCGGAAGCGAAATCCACATTCGTTTTAGATGTGTAGGACCGTAGTGTTTGATAACACTACCAGTCGCCATTGCCTCAGCTTGCAGCATGAAAGGGCGCGACCCCAAAAATAGCTTTAAATATCCTTCGTTTAATTGATCGGAGGTCGAACGGAACCGAATGATACCGGTGTAAAAGATTGCTCCTGCAGCCTCTTTGCCAACAACGGCGGGTCGACCGAGAGACGCGCTGGTAGATATCAGAATGTCACCCTCTAAGAGCCGGAAGTGTGCCCATTTTCCGGTGCCGTTCTCGATGGAAACGTAGTTGCAGCCGGATAACGAGACTTCATGCCCGCCAAGACCGGACAGGCGGACCAGCGCGATCCCCTCCTCCGTAAAGTCTTTCGCGAGAACTCCTGGTCCCTCTTGGAATCGGCAGACCTCGGTCAGATTCACCCGGGGCCAGTCATTCATGAATGTACCCCGGCGAGCCGGTTGCGAATAACCGACGTCAGCCGCTCCCCTTCTTCGAACTGCTCTTCTAGCGTCGCTCGCAACGTCGCGAACCGCTCGGCGAAAGGCACATCGTCATCCTCGATATCCTCCGCGCCGACATAGCGCCCCGGCGTCAGCACATAGCCGTGCGTCGCCACCTCCTCGTGGCTCGCCGAATAGGCAAAGCCGGGCACGTCTTCATACCCCTTGTCTTCGCGCCAGGCGTGGTAGGTGTCGGCGATCTTCGCAATATCGTCCTCTGAAAACTCGCGCCGCGTGCGGTCGACCATGTGGCCGAGCTTGCGCGCGTCGATGAACAGGATCTCACCACGGCGATCGCGCAGCTTGGCATCTTTCGCCACGCCGTTCGACTTGTCCTTGGCGAGGAACCACAGGCAGACCGGGATTTGCGTCGAGTAAAATAACTGGCCCGGCATCGCGATCATGCAGTCGATCACGTCGCCTTCGACCATCGCCTGCCGGATCTCGCCTTCGCCGCTCTGAGTGGAGGACATGGAGCCGTTGGCGAGCACCACGCCTGCCGTGCCGGTCGGCGCCAGGTGGTGGAGGATGTGCTGCAGCCAGGCGAAGTTGGCGTTGCCCGCCGGCGGGGTGCCGTATTTCCACCGCACGTCCTCGCGCAGGCGATTGCCGCCCCAGTCGCTGACGTTGAACGGCGGGTTGGCGAGCACATAATCGGCGCGAAGGTCCGGCAATTCGTCGCGGTGAAAGCTGCCGTCGCTGTTCCAGCGAATATCGGCATCGATGCCGCGGACCGCGAGGTTCATCATGCACAGCCGCCAGGTCGTGTGGTTCGATTCCTGGCCGTAGATCGCGATGTCACCGATGCGGCCGCCGTGGCTCTCGACGAACTTCTCCGACTGCACGAACATGCCGCCCGACCCGCAACAGGGGTCGTAGACGCGCCCTTCATAGGGCTGCAGCATCTCGACCATCGTGCGCACGACCGAACGCGGCGTGTAGAACTCGCCGCCGCGCTTGCCTTCGGCGCCGGCGAACTGGCCGAGGAAGTATTCATAGACGCGGCCGAGCACGTCCCGGCTCTGGCCGTCGTCCGATTTGAAGCCGATGCCTGAGATCAAGTCGATCAACTCGCCCAGCATCACCGGGTTGAGCGCCGGGCGGGCATAGTCCTTGGGCAGGACGCCCTTGAGAGTGGGGTTCAGCTTCTCGATCTCGAGCATCGCCTCGTCGATCAGCTTGCCGATGCTGGCCTGCTTGGCGTTCGCCTGAAGGTGTGGCCAGCGCGCGGGCTTGGGCACCCAGAAGACGTTGTCGGCGCGGTACTCGTCCTCGTCCTCGACGCCCTCCGGATAGTCGCGCTCCAGCTCGGCACGCTTCGCCATGAAGCCATCCGAGATGTGCTTGAGGAAGATCAGCCCAAGGACGACGTGCTTATAGTCCGAAGGCTCCATGTTGCCGCGGAGTTTGTCGGCCGCCTTGAACAGCTCCGCTTCGAAGCCGAGGTCTCCGCCCTTGCTACCTGAACCCGACTTTTTGCTGCCGCGAGCCAATCGCCCCTCCTGATCGCGTGTCCCCGGCAAGTCGTTAGCATCACGCGCGACATGCAAGGAAGGACGTTCTTGCCGTGGCGAGAGCCAGCAGACGCCGGCCGGGCCTCTCAAGAGAACAGGAATTCGCCTTCGGTGAATCTCACTGAAGGAAAGAAAATGCTCCGCTTCCGCGATTACGACGCCGAACTGCATGATTGGCTCATCGTGATGCGCCGTGACGACCTACGCCACCATCGTCGGCGCCGTCTGGCACGACAAGAAGGGTCGCTTCCCGAACGGTCGGACCATCCGATCCTCCGTGGTGCTGACGCCCGTTGAACAGATCCAGCCCGGCGCGATCGTTCAAACGCTGAACACCCGCTACCTGATGGTCGGGCCAATAGTGCAAAGGAACTAGGGGCTGACCCCCGCGGACGGCCGGGCACCCCCCAATAGAAAGAGAGAGGTCGGTGGCTGACGCCGAAAGGTGAAAAATCCACTGATGCGCCCGGACCCTGCAGCCGGCCGGGCGCAGCCTCGAAAGCTTATTCCATGAAGTACCCAACCGAAGAATACCGCGGCCGCTACGCTCGCGCGCTGAAGGCCGCGACGAACCTCGCCACGGCGGCGATGTATAGCACTGAACAAGCGCCCGCTTTTCTGCATCCGCAGCTGCGAGAGGGTGTCAATGTCCCCGCCGAGAACCTCTGCTTCCTGCCCTCGGGCGGCGGGTACCCGTATGACCTGAGCAAGGCCGTGCGTGAGACGCGTACCACCGTGGTGGTGGTCGAACCGGGCTCTACCATGGCCGGTAAGCCTACTTTCTACTTCACGCTCATCCTCAGCCGTGGCGGCAAGTTCGAATGGCACCCAGCCAAACAGCTCTGGGTCAGCCGCGATCGCAAGTTGTTCCTCGTGCCCGATCCTGATGGCGACGACCCCAAAGGTGAGTGCTTCGCGGTAGATCGCGGAGTACGCACCGCGGCCACTCCCTGGCCCAACGAAGTCGAGCGCGACTTCGGCCTGATGCACGGCGATGCCTTGCTGCTGACGCCCTGACGTCAGCGCGGTGCCAAGGCGTTAGATTCGATTCTCGAGGAGCAACAAACGGATGCCCCGTGGTTTCCCGCTCTTGGGGAGAACGTGCAAATTCGTGCGCTCTCGCAATTCCGGGATGAAGGTGTTCGACTAGCGCCTTAATCGGTTGGGGACGCAGACGTTAAGTAGCGCGTAGGTACGCCGAGGCCCCGTCGGGGGCTCCGGGTCGTTAGCAGGGACCGCCACCTGCTTGATGAATTCGATTGCCTCGTCGAGGCACGTGTCATCGTGCAGCGGCTCGCCATCGCCCACTTTTCTGTCTTCGTTCTGCGACCCCAAATCCACGTCCTTCACGATGGTCCGGCGCAGATCGTCCATGAGGAGTTGCGCTCGCGTTTCCCACCCATTCGGCAGATCCTTCTCTTGAAAGGGCAGAAGAGGCGGATCGAGCTGCGCACCACCAGTCGGAAATTTGTATATCCCTAAGATACTCTGCTCGAGAATAGCCTCCATCTGGATCAAGCGGATGACGCCGAGCGCCGTCACCTGCAGCGGCGTAAGACCGTGATACCAAACCTGACTCATCTGCTGCCGGGCCAGTTGCGGGGAAGTCTTCTCTTTGCGCATCTCCTCCCAAAAGATGCCCTTTTGATCCGTGGCAGCCGCTCGCACACCGGTGACACATGCATCACGGCTTGCGCGAGTGGTGTCTCGTGGCACTACGAGATCGAGCCACGCTCGGACGTCTTTCTTGATCGTTTGCACATCCCAGTGCCGTGTGGGCTTGGCCTCTGGCTTGCCAGCGCGACTTTCCTCGTTGGTGCGATATTGTCCATCGTTCCCGATGAGCATCTCATAAACTGCCCGCCACACCGCGATGGGTGTTCCGGCGACCATTCGCTTGGCATCGGCGTTGTCAAAGTGCAGCCAACCGAATGCGCCTATTGTGCTCCTGCGGGCGCGCGCAGCGGTTGCCTGGACGTCGTGCGCACACCAGATCAGCGCCATGCGATATATCAGGCGTACCGCGGCCTCTGCGCTTAATCCGTGAGGTATGCGCCTTCTCACGAGATACGTGACGGCGGTCCCATGACGCCCCGAAACTACCGCGTGGAAGAACTCTGGATCGTTGGCCTGAGTATTCCAAAGCAGGTCGCTGAACCTCTCTAATTCCGCCGCTTCCCGCGTTGCCGGTACGTCGTTCCAGCCCGCGACGAAGTGAGTCGACATTCGAAGATCGTTCGTACGGTCAAGCAAACTCTCGCAAAGCTTGAGCAGATCAGCTCGAGTTGTAGGGATCGTATCCTCTGGCAGAGGTTGGCAGCGGGCGTCGAGCACCGCCATCTTCAGATCGTCCCAAGGGCCGAAGGCAAACAACAGCCGACCTCGCTCATCAGCGCTGAGATCGCTTCCCCAGATCTCCTTGAAAATTGCGTCAACGAGGTCCGCCACATCGCGCGTGGAGTTCGGTCGCCTATGCAATACTCTCTTGGTTAGTTCCTTGAAGTTGCGGCGTATGTCGCGCGCAAGATTTCTGGACTTGCCGACCTGTTTTTTGTCGTCCGGGTCTTCGTTCACGGGACACCTTCAGCACGGAGGGATAGAGTCAGGCCATGCCCGCCGCTCGATAAGAAGTCCCTAAGCTGCGGGTCTGTTCAATTCCGCCAAGGCATCATTGAGGCGCTGGTTCAGCTCGTTTGCGAGAGCCTGAAGCTCACGGTTGAGGGCATCTGCTTCTTTCCATGCGGTGAGCCCCGTCCGTCCCTCAGCCTGCTCGGCCGCGCAGCGACCGAGTGCATCCTTGAGCGCCTGCTCTTTCGTCTGGAACGCGGCGTAGAGAGTATCGATGTCCATGGATCATTCCTTCCATTCTGATGGGAGTTCGGGCGCCTGCCAGTAGGCGGGGTTGCCATCGTGGGCGTAAATCCATTCGAAGGCCTCGCCCCGGTTGGCGAGTTCGGGCATCGGCAGACGAGCAGTGTCGCAGATGTCCTCAATGATATCGGCCTGCTCGGGCGTGATGTCTTTGCCCCGCCAGTACGCCAGCGGTCCCGTCTTTCCGCTGTCGAGGAACGCGGTGACGGACGCGTCGTACGCAGCCTTCTTGTAGCTTCTCCGGCGGTATTCACCCCACTCCCGACACCAGTCGGTGCGGACGGGATCGGAAAGTGCCGCCTTCACCGCTTCAGCAAAGGTGATCGGTCCGTGCTCGAGGCGTGCCTCGGCGATCCACTGCAGCGCGCGATCGCCACAGGAAAAGAAGCCGAGCAGCACGAGATCGTCGGCGCCAGCGAAACCGAGCAGCGTGAGGATAGAGCCGAGCTTGTACTTTTCGCCGTCAACCGAACCCGTGCCACCGCGGCGCCGCGGCTTGGCCCGCGCTTGGCGGCGCAGCTCGGGAAGCCTTTCGTCAATGAGGGCGAGCTCTGACGCCGCGGCGCGTTCGAGCGCAAGCAGGTCGCTCAGAAGCTCGATCATCGGGTCATCGAAAGGTGCGGTCAACTTCGTCATACGCACGAGGTGGCGAGCCCTCGCGGGGCTAGTCTCCGACCCTCCCCCGCAGTTTCGCCGCGCCCTTCCCTTCAACCTCGGGGGCGGGTCGGAAACACCACCCAAAAGTCATCCCTATCAAGAGCAGAGAGAGAGGGGGTGGTGCGCGATAAAGGTTTGTTTGGCTCGCCAGCCACAAACCCACCCCCTGCCACCCCCCCTCTCAACTGACCAGGAAGGGAACGGGATGCAGGTCGACTACGCGCAATTGAAGGACAGATCGCCCGCCGTGACGGCGGCGATTGCCGATGCGCGCAGCGCCCGCAACCTGCTGACGCGGCGCGAGCGGGAGGCCAAGACTGAGGAGATTGAAGCCGCGCGCGGCAGGCGGCGCCGACGGCAGAAGGAAAAGGAGGAATTGCTTACGCAGGTCAGTCGCCGTGTGCGGGTCGACATGCCGGAAAAGCAACGGTCGAAAATCGGCGGGAGGACCGCGCGAAAGTTGTTCGAGCGCTCCTCGGGGCTTCTCCCGGGGCTATGGGGGTTCAGCAATGCACGCGGGGCGGACGGGTTCTATTCGATCCACTTCGACTTCACGCCGCGCGGGTTCGCGTCAACCAAAGGCCGGTCCTGGCGTACGGGAGAAGGCGAGCGCGCGGCCCGATATATTACGCGCGAAGAAGGCCTTGAAGGTGGGGAGCACGGCTGGTGGTCGAATATTGCCGAGGACAGAACTGAGCTCGTGGGCTTCTTTCGCACCGTCGAAGCCCTGGAGAAGCACGACCGCAGCAATGCCAATGTCTACGTCAGCGAGATCATCGCTCTTCCCGCCGAATTGTCAGCGCGGCAGCGCCGCAAAGCCGTACGCCGGATCTGCCGGTTCTTCGAGCGGCGCGGGCTCGGCTACGTTGCCGCTATGCACCTGCCCAACAAGGCCGGCGACCAGCGCAACTTTCACTGTCACATTCTCTACTCGCTGCGCGCCTGCGAACGGCACGGTGCTTATGATTGGAGCTTTGCTGTCGCCAAGGAAGCCGACATCAACACGCCCGACGGTATCGCGGCCCGTCGCTGCACGATCGTGAGCGACATCAACGTGACACTCCGCGCTGCCAATATCGACAAGCGCTACACGCCTCTCAGCAACAAGGCTCGGGGTATGGCTGCGGCCGAGCCCAACTTAGGGCAGGTCGGCACGTGGCTGGCGCGACGGATCGCCGCGTTGGAGGCTTGGAGTGCTCTCGCGAAGAAGGTGCAGCACCTCGCGCGCCAATTGCGAACCGCGCTCACCGCGGCGAACGAGAAGTTAGTGCGGCTCGGGTCACAGATCGAAGGACGACGCACCGAAGTGGCCCGCCAGGGTGTGATCGTTCACAGGGCGCGAGCGTCGCAAACGGTGAGCACTGACCGACTCGCCCCTATGGCGCACGTCGGGAGCCAGCGTCTGAAACAGCACCGGACTGTTGTCGACCTGGCCATCGCGAACGCAGCGACCGCAACTGCTCAATGCCGCCAGCAACTCGCGCGCCACCTCGAGGCCTGCAAAACGGTCGTCGTTGAGGAGGTGAACACCGCCGGTTGCCGAGTTCGGGATGCTGGTCGGGTCCGGCAGTTGCAGGACATGCGAGCTCGCATCGACAAGGTTCAGTCGGTATGCGCGGTGCGGACCTCGGCCATCGCCACGATGCTGCCCGACCGGTTGAGATCGACGCTCGCGGCTATCCTGCAGAAAGATTCCCAAGCGGCGGCAGGGGTTGTTGAAGCCAAACGGAAGACGGGGAGCATGCTGCAGGTCCGGCGGGACCATCTTGCGGACTCTCTCGCCGCTTCCGATGATCGGCTGGGTCGCGCAGCCGATCGTCGCGACGCGATCGACGCGCTTTGGACCAAGCGGCATGCTTTGGAGGACGCCGATGCCGACCGCCATCAGCGCAGCCTGCTGTACTTGCCAGCATGGCGCAGGGTGGCCGCAGGACGACTCCGCGCGATGCGCACGGCCGTCGAAGCTCCACGCGAACTTGCAGTTCCTCGCGCGGTCGTCATGGCTCGGCTGTCAGACCTTCGCAGTTCCACTGCCTTGCGCCTGAACGATCTGGACGAGCGGCTCGCTGCCGCCTGGCAGGAAGGTCGGCGCATCGCGAAAAAAGGCATTGGCAAAGGACCGGCGCAAGGAAGCAACCCGGTGGCGATCTGTAAGTTGCCAGCGCACCGGCGAGAGGTTCTAGAGGCGCCGGCGGTAGCCCCGGCGGCGGAGCCGACCTCATCACTCAGTGCGGAAGCAATGCCGCGCCGCCGGAGGAGCGACGTGGTGGAAAGGGTGCGCGAGCTTGTTCGCATGCGCCAGCCCGATCCGACCCTCGAGATGTTCCCGCCGCCCGGGGCGCGGCCTCCAGTCCCGCCGGACGCGCTGCTCCTTGCTGCCGAGCGGATGGAACTGCTCCGTACGGAGGTCGGGCGGCGAGAGAAGCGGGTACGCGAGGCTCTCAGGAAGCAGGCGCTGGACCGCCTGGCGCGCCTCAACATCCCGGTCGGTGTCAATGTCCACGGGGAGTATGAAGTCGCGACTGGCATCCTTCTGGACGAGGAAATGCGGGTCCTGATGGATCCGTCCGCGCACGAGGAGACGCAGCGCCTGTTAGCCGGAATCGCCCGGCGACAGCACGACAGGGTGATGGAACAGGCCGTGCGGCCTTTGGTGCCGCAAGCAACCTTGGCTGCGCAACCGTCCTCAATCACACGGGATCTGGATCTCGGCACTCTGGCTGCGGCGGCGAAGAAGACGAAGGAAACCGGGAAAGGATAAGCGCCTGGAACGCCCGCCGGCGTCCAGCGCAGCGATGGACCTAATGCAAATGGGAACGGGAAGACGAGCTTCCTGAGCGAAGGAAAAGCGAAGGAGCCCACGGCCGATAACTCGGCCTCACCCAAAGCGGAGTTCCCGAAATGAATTTGCAGTCTTTCTTCGAGTACGTGGCCCGCAGGCGGCAGCGTATCCTCAATGTCCTTCTCAACGTCATGGGCCGGCACGATGTCGCCCCCGCCGGGTGGGGTCTTCCTGCCGGCGGCGTGCATCTGACCAACCGGCGCGTCATTCTCGCCGGGACGCCCTGCAGCGCACTGCTGTTCGAGCCCGCGATGCGCCGTGCGGCAGCGGCCACGGGTGCCGATGTTGTCCTCGCACACTTCAGCCTCGATCCCGACGCCCGGCGGCCCGCACGCTTCTCGGTGCTGACGCGCCTGGACGACCGGCCATACCTCTTGGAAGACATGGTGCTCTACGCCGATCAGTCCGGTCGGCATTGGCTCTTGCCATCGAACAAAGGTCCGTTCGTGGCGATGCTGAGGGACGGGCTCAGGGTCGATGTGGAGCCACCTTTCCTCACCCGCGCGCGCCGCGAAGCCGGGACTGCCACATATTCACCTGATGATCCCTGCTCGCGTGTTGCTTCCGTCTGGGTTTGGCAAGTTCGCCCGGCCGCTCGCGAGCGACGAAGGTCGCGCTCTTGTCGAGGAGGCATGGGTCCAGTGGCAGAATGCGCATGATAGCACTCGATAAGGGAGAAAAGCCCGGCATGTGCCGCGTTCCCAATGCGCATGCGAAAGGGAATCAGAAATGAGCCTCGTAGGAAGTGCCCGGACGCACCCCGTTGCATGCTGAGCGTCTTAAGAGCGACCGACTTTCGAACTCAGGGTGGTGGCCCCCAGTGCTAGTTCCCTCGTCAGTCGGCGCTACCTCGACGCGATGCTGAACGTGCGCCCCAAACATCGGGGGAGGGTCGGGGAAAATAGGCTTCTGGCCTCCTTACCTCCTCAGCATGTCAACACGTGCCGCGCCTAAATTGCAATCGAATGGTCGCCTCCGTCAGGCGGCGACCAGTGGCAAGTCAAAAGAAGTAGCTGGGCTAGCGGAATTCAATATCTCGGAAGAAATCTCAATGCGTACGCCCCGGCGCGGTAAGCGTCTCAGCAAAAGCCAGATCGGTCAGATCATTGCGGAGGCCGCCAAGTTTGGCAGGGAAATTGCTGAGATCGAGGTGGATGCCGCTGGGACCACGCGGCTTCGCTTCGGGGGCCCGGCCGACGGCGGCTCAGATCTGTTTCACGAATGGGCGGAGCGGTTGTGATCAAGCACGTTCACTTCGTGCGCCGTCGTCTGGCGAGCGGCCTTGTTCGTTGGCACATTTACGCGTGGCGCGGCGGACCGAAAATCAGCACTCATGATGGTCGGAAGCGTCCTACATTGTCGGCCGCGGAGGTAGGCGAGGTGGCTGACGCGATAAGAAAGCAACAGGAACCTGATAAAACCACCTTGCGCTACCTCATTCGCGCTTGGCGTTCTGAGAACCCCGATCGACCGTCGAGCCCAGAATGGGAAAAGCTCTCGGCCAATACCAAAAAAACTTGGGGTTCGCAGTTGAACCGCATCGAAGAGAAATGGGGCGACGTACCGCTCGCGCTCTTCAATGACCCAAGAACGACCCAAAAGATCGTCGCTTGGCGAGACGGTCGCCGTGCCACGCCTCGCGGCGCCGATCTCGGTATCGACACTCTCAAAGCGCTGTTGAAATATGGTATTCAGCTTGGGCATCTCGACAAGAACATAGCCGCCGGAATCGGAAGAATTTACGGTGGTGGACACCGAGAAGACATAATCTGGACCGACGAAGACCTTATCAAGTTCGAAGAGGCAGCTCGCGCACTCGACCTGCTTCCTGCCTGGGACGCCCTGCGTCTTGCAGCGATGACCGCCCTACGCCGAGAGGACCTGATTACGCTCAACGATTCACAAGTTGGAGCCTTTGCGATTATCAAGAAGGCGAGGAAATCGAGCCGGCGCAAACGACGCTTTGCTACGATGCCTCGGATTCCGGAGCTCGACAGCCTTCTTCGAGAACTCGCCACGCGACCACGAGCAGAGGGTATCACCACAATCCTCGTGACCGCCGAGGGTCATCCCTGGGGGCCGGACGCGCTGAGCAAAGCCATCGCCCGCGTGCGTGATCACGCTGGCATTGTCCACATCGACGAGGAATCGGGGAAGCGACGCGAGAAGCATCTTCATGACGCGCGTGGCACTTTCGCCACCAAGCTCATGACCCAGACTGATCTGAACGACGCCGAGATTGCGGACATCATGGGATGGTCGCCGGAGCAGGTCAGCCATATCCGCCGGGTATATGTTGACCAGACGGCCAGGATCGTGGCAGTCGGCAAGCGGATCAGTGGAGCACTGTAAACGGTGTTGTAAACGGTCGGGTCTCCGGCAGAATACAGAACTTCAGAGATGGCGGATTTCAGCCATTCTTGCGGGTGTAGCTCAATGGTAGAGCAGAAGCTTCCCAAGCTTACGACGAGGGTTCGATTCCCTTCACCCGCTCCATTTCCCGCCCCCCTTCCCAGCCTGAGGGACATCGCGCCGAGGGGCG
>Ga0180218_1001140_pt1 | contig 17082 bp, 13 predicted proteins | sample eDN3rd37CKraftBY_FD_151334 | JGI IMG/M metagenome (GOLD analysis project Ga0180218, IMG submission 151334) | Enriched backyard soil microbial communities from Emeryville, California, USA - eDNA 3rd pass 37_C Kraft BY (version 2) (version 2) | ecosystem: Environmental > Terrestrial > Soil >...
TTCGAGAAGGTGGCGCGGGTGTTCATGGCGGGGAGGGGGAATTAAAGCGAGGCGGCGCTTGAGCCAAGGTGGGCGCTTGAGCCAAGGCGGGCGCTTGGCGAACACAGCGTCGCTCCGGTAAAGACCGCCCGTTCCTCCGGAGCCTGATGCAATGCACGTTTGCGACGCCGTCGCCTCCCGCTATTCCTGCCGCGCCTTCCTGCCGACGCCGATTCCCGAACAGACCGTTCGCGACATTATTGAACTGTCGGCGCGTGCGCCGTCCGCCGGCAACATGCAGCCGTGGCGGATCGATGTGATCGCAGGCGAGCGCGTAACGGCGCTGAAAGATCTCCTGCGTCCGCGCATGGGCGAATTGCCGCGCGGCGAGGGCACCGAGTACACGATCTACCCGCCCGAGATGAATGCCACCTACCGTAAGCGGCGCTTCGAAGTCGGCGAACTTCTCTACAAGTCGATCGGCGTTCCGCGCGAGGACAAGCCGGCGCGTTACCGCCAATACGCGCGCAACTTCGAATTCTTCGGCGCGCCGGTCGGCATATTCTTTTCCGTCGATCGCGATCTCGGCGTCGCCCAGCATTCCGACCTCGGCGGCCTGATCCAGACCGTCATGCTGGTCGCGCGCGGCTATGGGCTGCATACCTGCGCGCAGCAGGCCTGGGCGTCCTGGCACAAGACATTGCCGGCCTTTCTCGGTCTCCCCCAGCACATGATGCTGTATTCGGGCATGGCGCTCGGCCATGCCGATGAGGCCGCCCCGATCAACGGCTGGCGTTCGCCGCGCGCTCCGCTCGGCGACTACGCGACATTCTCCGGCTTCACGGGATAGTGTCCGGCTGGTTGAATCTGCCGCGGTTCCGCCACCGGACATTCATGCGATATTCACGGGTGCGGATTTAGAGCGGCGACATGTTCCTCAGAAACCTGATTCTCAGCGCGTCCCTGGCGGTCGCGGCTTTCGGTGCTTCTCCGGCGCCTGCCGCGGAACTCCGGATGGCCGAGGCGTCGGCTGCCCAATGCCTGACCCCGGCCCAGCGCCGCACCGTGGCAGCCAGCGGCAAGGTCGTGCCGCTTTCCAAGGCGATTCGGGCTGCCCGCGCCCGCAAGATCGATGTTGTTGACGCCAAGCTCTGCAAGGGGCCAAAAGGTTTCGTCTACCTGCTGACACTGCTCGCGCAGGATGGCAAAGTCACCCGCGCCACCGTTGATGCCGCGAGCGGGTTGCTTACGGACGGCGGCTGATTTCGGAGGGTTTCCGTCTTGCGTCTCCTCGTGATCGAGGACGATCCCGACCTCAACCGTCAGCTCGCAACCGCTTTGACCGAAGCGGGTTACGTTGTCGACCGTGCGTTCGACGGCGAAGAGGGGCATTACCTCGGTGAGACCGAGCCCTATGACGCGGTCATTCTGGATATCGGCCTTCCCAAGATGGACGGCATCTCGGTGCTGGAGGCCTGGCGGCGCGCCGGCCGCGCGATGCCCGTACTGATGCTAACGGCGCGCGACCGCTGGAGCGACAAGGTTCAGGGCTTCGATGCCGGCGCCGACGACTACGTGCCCAAGCCCTTCCATATGGAAGAAGTGCTGGCTCGGGTGCGCGCGCTGCTGCGCCGGTCGGTCGGCCATGCCAAGAGCGAGTTCAATTGCGGTCCGGTCCGGCTCGATACCCGCACCGGCCGCGTAGCCGTCGACGGCAATCCGGTGAAACTGACCAGCCACGAATATAGGCTGTTGTCCTACCTCATGCATCACACCGGCCGCGTGGTGTCGCGCACCGAGCTTGTCGAGCATCTCTACGATCAGGACTTCGACCGCGACTCCAACACGATCGAAGTATTTGTCGGCCGCATCCGCAAGAAGCTCGGCGTCGACGTGATCCAGACCGTACGCGGGCTTGGCTATCTGCTGACACCGCCCGATGCGCGCTGAGGCTACGCTTTTCCGTCAGGCCCGCGCTTGTCGCGGGCATCCACGTCTTGCCTTTCTCTGGACGGAAAGACGTGGATGGCCGGGACGAGCCCGGCCATGACGATGTGAGTGATTCATGCGCGCGAACTCGCTGGCGCTACGGTTGTTCCTGTGGGCCGCGGGATGGACGATCGCGATCGTGCTCGTCACGGGGATCGTCTTGTCGTCGCTTTATCGCGACGCTGTCGAGCGCGCTTTCGACGGCCGGCTGCAGGTCTATCTGCGTACGCTCGTCGCCGATCTCGCCGCGCCTGAAGTTCCCGACGACAAGCTGGCACAGGGCGTCAGCGAACCATTGTTCGATCTGCCGCTGTCCGGCTGGTACTGGCAGGTCACCCAGCTCGACAGCCTGAAGCCGGAAGTCCGCGCCTCGCGTTCGCTGTGGGACGGAGGATTGCCTCGCTTGCCGGTTCCAAGCTCAACCGCGGCCCTCGGCGTGCGGACCGGCTATGTCAACGGACCCGAAGACCAGAGGCTGAGGCTGGTCGAACGCAGCGTCGATCTCGGCGATGAGGGCAGTTATCTCGTTGCGGTGGCGGGCGATGCCGCCGAGATCGAGGACGATATCCGCAGTTTCAACCGTGCTTTGCTCGCGACCTTCTGCGCACTCGCGCTCGTGCTTCTTCTCACCACGGCATTCCAGGTGCAGTTCGGTCTTGCACCGCTCAAGCGCATTTCCCAGCAACTCGCAGCGATCCGCTCCGGCCAGGCCGAGCGACTCGAAGGCAAATTCCCGGTCGAAATTGCTCCGCTCGCGCGCGAAGCCAATGCGTTGCTCGACGCCAATCGCGAAATCGTCGAGCGCGCCCGCACGCATGTCGGCAATCTCGCGCATGCGCTGAAGACGCCGCTGTCGGTCGTGATGAACGAAGCCGCGGCGCGCGCCGACGATCCGCTGGCGCAGAAGGTACGCGAGCAGGCCGATGTGATGCGCGACCAGATCACGCGCCATCTCGAGCGCGCCCGCATGGCCGCGCGGCTGACCGTGGTCGGAAGCGTGACGGAGGTGGCGCCTGTCGTGCAGGCCATCGCGCGCACCATGGAGAAGACCAACCGGCACAAGGATTTGCGCCTGCGAGTCGATGCACCCGACGATGCGCAGTTCCGCGGCGAGCGGCAGGACCTCGAAGAGATGGTCGGCAATCTCGTCGACAATGCCTGCAAGTGGGCGCAGTCGCGGGTCTCGATCGAGGTGCTCAAGGAGCGCGCCGACGACGACCGGCAGGTGATCCGGATCATCGTCGACGACGACGGGCCCGGTCTCACGCCCGCTGAGCGCGAGCAGGTTGCCCGGCGCGGGCGGCGGCTGGATGAAACCAAGCCCGGTTCCGGGCTTGGTCTCTCGATCGTCGTGGAACTCGCCGGGCTTTACGGCGGCACCTTCGTTCTCGGCACCGCACCGCTCGGCGGCCTGCGCGCGGAACTTGTCCTGCCGGCGGCGTAACCCGCGGCCGTAGTTTCTTTACGGTTTGGTGGTCATATCATCCGCTGGACGGCCCGGTCCGCGGCTCAGAAATGCCGCATTCCCTGTTGTTTAGTAAATGCCTGCCGCGTCCTGTCGCGGCATCGGGGCGTCACACCGGAGGGGGCATGCGTTCGATCGGAATTGTCATCGCGGCAGCGGCATTTGTGGCCGGATGCGCGGGCGATCCGAATACCGGAACCGGACCGCGCGAGAATACCGGGACGCTGGTCGGCGCGCTGGCTGGCGCTGCGATCGGGTCGCAATTCGGCGGCGGAACCGGCGAGCGGATCGCTGCCGGTGTCGCCGGTGCGGCGATCGGTGGCCTGATCGGCAACCGGATCGGCTCCGCGATGGACGACGAGGACAAGCAGCGCGCCTATGTCGCGCAGATGGAGGCACTGGATCGCGGCGCGTCCGGCGCACCCGTAGGCTGGGAAAATCCGGATTCCGGGCGGCGGGGCACCATCGTGCCAGGGCCGCAATATGACAGGCGCGGCATGCAATGCCGCAGCTTCACCCACACGATTTATATCGACGGCCGCCCGCAGGTCGCGCGCGGCGACGCTTGCCGCAATCCCGACGGCACCTGGCAGCTGGTGTAATGCGAAACCTGCGCACCTAACCGCTTCTTAAGACCGGCGCGCTATGCGTTGGCTCTCGGTACAAGCGGTGAGTGGTGTGTATGGCCGACGGGGCCCTCGTCGAGCGTTTGCAGCAATATCTCAGGGATCTGAGTCCTGAGGCGCGCACGCTGTTGATGACGGAACTGGAACGCGGCCTGCTGCGCGGCGCGGACATGCCCGGCGCGGAACTCGTGCTGCAGGTGTTGCGTCGCGACGCGCGCGAGAATGTCCGTCCAAAACGTCCCGGCAATCTCGCCCGGCTGTTTTTCCAGCCGCTCGAACCGCTGCTTGTCGACGATACCGCGACCCACAATCACCCCGGCCGCATCTCCCGTGTCGTGCTCGAGCCGGTGTGGGAGTGGATCTGCCGCGACCTGATGCCCGGCGAAGCCAAGGCCGTGACCGATCAGGTGGCGCGCGCGTTCGAGGAGGGGGACTCCGATCGCGCCGAAGAACTCGCACGCGCCTTCCAGGATCGTGCCGCGCTCCGGATGGAAGAAGCGCTGGCCGCGGCCAAATCCGATGACAAGGTCCGGCGGCGGCTCGCCGGCCAGATCGGCACGCCGCGCGCGATCCAGGATGCGACCGCGATCCTGACCATCATCAAGGCGCGTCAGCAGCTTGCCGCATTCGGCGCGCAATTGCCGAACCACATCAAGACTCTCGACGACAGCAACGTCGCCACCATCAAGGCGATGATCGACTCGCCGGCTGCCGGCGGTCCGACGCTTTTCGTCTATGTGCTCGTGATGACCATGAGCCGTCTGGCGGCGCCCTGGCAGTTGATCCGTCTCGCGACGCGCGCAGCCGGGACCGACAATGCGAGCCGGATCTCCGAAACGCCATACGCTGTCACCATCGACATCGTGCTGGCTGAAATCCAGCGCATGATCGGCGAACTCAAGGGCGAGTTGCGTTCGGGGCAGGGGCTCGCGGTCGGCGCGCTGCTCAAGAGCATCCACGATTCCGCGCGCGGCCTGCGCGCCGAGATCAATTTCGCCTACGAGTCGCCCTGGGCGCGCGGCCTTGCGGCGTTGCGTACGCAGGTCTCCGACCTCCTGAAAGGCGAGATCGAGACGCTGCCCGGGCGCGTCCGCAGGCTTTTGCGCGCCCGCCCGATCAAGGAGATCGCGCCGAATTCCACGCTCGACGAGAACGACGTGCGCGAGACCGAGGCCCAGATCGAGTTCGTCAATACCTGCCGGGCCTATGCCGGCGAGCTCGCGCTGAGCGAACTGACCACGCGGACCTGGGGCGATCTCGAGCATTATCTCGATCCGGCCACCGCCGCTCTCGTGGAGAATCTCCGCATCGCCGGCACGTCCGACCGGCCGTTCCGGCAATCCCAGCTCGACGCCGCCGTGCGCTTCTGCCGCAAGGTCTTCGGCGAGGATTATGCGGCCCTGATGCTGAAGGCCCGCGATGTCGCAGCCGCCGCGGAGCGCAAGGCGGCAAAGGCGTAGCTGCGATCCGCGCTGGTCGGGTTCCCGGTCGCAAGGCGCTGCAGCCGTAGCCCGGCACCCGCCTGTGCGACATTGATCACGGATCGGTATTTTGTGCGCCGCCCGCGGGTGATGTAAACCGGCGCGCATGAGCCTGTACCTGATCCTGGCCCTGATGACCGCGGCGGCGATTTTCGCCGTTCTGTGGCCTTTGTCGCGTCATCCGAGGGATGGAACCGCCGACCGTCAGGATGTCGAGGTCTATCGCGACCAGCTCGATGAGGTCGAACGCGACCGCAAGGCCGGCCTGATACCGGACAGCGAGGCGGAGGCCGCGCGGGTCGAAATCTCGCGCCGGCTGCTGGCCGCGGCCGATTCCGCTGAAAAGCCCGCGCGGATAGCGGGCGCCTCACCCCTCTGGCGGCGTCGCGCGGCCGCGTTGATCGCGCTGATCCTGCTGCCGATCCTGGCGGGCAGTCTCTATGTCCGGTGGGGTTCTCCGCAACTTCCCGGTGCGCCGCTGTCCGCGCGCATGGATGCCCCGCTGCAGAACCGCTCGATCGAAAGCATGGTCGCGCAGGTCGAGGCGCATCTGGAGAAAAATCCCGACGACGGGCAGGGTTGGAATGTCGTGGCGCCGGTCTACATGCGGATGGGGCGCTTCAATGATGCGGTCCGCGCGCGGGCCAACACCATTCGTATCCTCGGCAGCAACGCCGAGCGGGAGGCCGATCTCGGCGAGGCGCAGGTCGCGGCGGCAAACGGCGTCGTCACTGCCGATGCGAAGGCGACCTTCGAGCGCGCCCTGAAGGCCGACGCGGACAATGTGAAGGCGCAGTATTTCATGGGCCTTGCCGCCGAGCAGGATGGCCGGCCCGAGCAGGCGGCCCGGATCTGGCGCGCGATGCTGGCAACGGCACCGGCGAATGCGCCGTACCGGCCGCTGGTGCAGAAGTCGCTGGCGCGTGTCGAACCGAATGCGGCGCCGGTCGAACCGAAAGCCCCGCAGCCGGGACCAACACAGGAGGATATGGCGGCGGCCCAGCAACTGACGGCCGAACAGCGTCAGGACATGATCCGCGGCATGGTCGACAGGCTGGCCGAGCGGCTGAAGGCGGATTCGTCTGATTTCGAAGGCTGGTTGCGGCTGGTGCGTGCCTATGCGGTGATGGGGGACAAGGAAAAGGCGCAAGAGGCTGCGCGAAGTGCCCGCAACACCATCGGCGACGACGCCGACAAGCGCAAACGGCTCGACGACCTGACGAAGGGACTCGGCATTGAAGGTTGAGGTAACACAGCAATGACGCGCAAACAGCGCCGTCTGGTACTGATCGGAGCGGGCGCCCTGGTGCTCGCGGTTGCGGCTGCGCTCGTGCTCACGGCGCTGCGCGACTCCATCGTCTTCTTCAATTCGCCGACGGACGTGGTGGAGAAGAAGGTGCAGGCCGGCTCGCGCATTCGTCTGGGCGGTCTGGTGCAGCCCGGCACCGTCGTCCGCAAGGATGTGGACGCCACCTTCGACGTCACTGACGGAAAGAACGTGGTGCGCGTGACCTATCGCGGCATCCTGCCTGATCTGTTCCGCGAAGGGCAGGGCGTGGTGGCCGAAGGCACGTTGCTCGATGCGGCATCGTTCCGCGCCGACACCGTGCTCGCCAAGCATGACGAGAACTACATGCCGAAGGAAGTGGCCGATGCGCTCAAGAAGCAGGGCCACTGGAAGGACGATTACGGGAAGAAGCCGGGCGGGGCGAAGCAATGATCGCTGAAGTCGGCCACTACGCGCTGGTGCTGGCGCTCGCGCTTGCGCTGATCCAGGCAACGCTGCCGATTGCCGGCGCGCGGCTGAACGATCGTCTGCTGATGGGGATCGCCGAACCCGTCGCGGTGGTGCAGTTCCTGTTCGTTGCGCTGGCGTTCGCGGCGCTGACCACGCTGTACGTGACGTCCGACTTCTCGGTTCTCAATGTTTACGAGAACTCGCATTCGGCCAAGCCGCTCATCTACAAGATCACCGGAGTCTGGGGCAATCACGAAGGCTCCATGCTGTTGTGGGTGCTGATCCTCGCGCTGTTCGGCGCGCTGGTGGCGCTGTTCGGCAGCAACCTGCCGCAGACCCTGCGCGCCAATGTGCTCGGTGTGCAGGCCTGGATCGCGTCGGCATTCTTCCTTTTCATTCTCGCGACGTCGAACCCGTTTGCGCGCATCGCCCGCCCGCCATTCGAGGGACGCGATCTCAATCCGGTGCTGCAGGATATCGGGCTCGCGGTTCACCCGCCGCTGCTCTATCTCGGCTATGTCGGCTTCTCGATCTCGTTCTCGTTCGCGGTCGCCGCGCTGATGGAAGGCCGCATCGACGCGGCTTGGGCGCGCTGGGTGCGGCCCTGGACACTCGCGGCCTGGTGTTTCCTCACGCTCGGCATTTCGATGGGGTCCTATTGGGCCTATTACGAACTCGGCTGGGGCGGCTGGTGGTTCTGGGATCCGGTTGAGAACGCGTCGCTGATGCCGTGGCTCGCAGGCACCGCGCTGTTGCATTCGGCCGTGGTGATGGAAAAGCGCAACGCGCTCAAGGTCTGGACCATCTTGCTGGCGATCCTGGCCTTCTCGCTCTCGCTGCTCGGCACCTTCCTCGTCCGCTCGGGCGTGCTCACCTCCGTGCACACCTTCGCGAGCGATCCGACGCGCGGTGTCTTCATTCTCTGCATCCTCGTCTTCTTCATTGGCGGTTCACTCGCGCTCTATGCGTGGCGCGCGTCCGCATTGAAGCAGGGCGGTCTGTTCGCGCCGATCTCGCGCGAGGGCTCGCTCGTTCTGAACAATCTCCTTCTGACCACGGCCTGCGCGACCGTCTTCGTCGGCACGCTCTATCCGCTCGCACTGGAATCGTTGACCGGCGACAAGATTTCGGTCGGCGCACCATTCTTCAACGCGACCTTCGGTCCGCTGTTTTTGCCGCTGATGATTGCGATGCCGTTCGGCCCGCTGCTGGCCTGGAAGCGGGGCGATCTTTACGGGGCCGCGCAGCGTCTGACAGCCGCGTTTGTGGTGGCGCTGTTCGCGATGGGTGTCACGGTCGCGATCACGCATGGCGGCCCGGTGCTGGCGCCGTTCCTGATCGGCGTGGCGGCCTTCGCGATGACGGGCGCGTTCATCGATATCGTGGAGCGCATCCAGCTGTTCCGCCAGCCATTCGGCCTGTCGTTGCGACGGCTGGTGGGCCTGCCGCGTTCGGCCATCGGTACCGCGATCGCGCATTTCGGTCTCGGCGTGTGCCTGCTGGGCATCGCATCGGAGGCCTATTACGGCGCCGAACGCATTCTTTCGATGAAGCCCGGGCAGTCGGTCGAAGTCCGCGGCTATGACCTGACCTTCGACAATCTGATTGCGCGTCCGGGACCGAATTATCGTGAACTGGTCGCGAAATTCACGGTCAAGTCCGGCGGGGAAACGCTCGGCATCCTCGAGCCGTCGAAGCGCACCTTCACTGCGCGCAATTCCGCAACGACCGAAGCGGCATTGATGACGCGCGGCTTCAGCCAGATCTACCTGTCGCTCGGCGACGTCGGCGATGACGGTTCTATTGCGGTCCGGCTCTATCACAAGCCGCTGGTGCTGCTGATCTGGCTCGGCACGGTTGTGATGGTGATCGGCGGAGTGTTCTCGCTGTCCGACCGGCGGCTGCGCGTCGGTGCGCCGCGGGCCGCGCGCAAACCGAAGCTGCAGCCGGCGGAGTAGGGCGATGCGCGCACTCGGCCTTGCACTTGCGATGATCGTCGCGCTGCATGCGGCGCCCGGTTACGCCGTGCAGCCGGACGAAATCCTGCCCGATGCGAAGCTCGAGGAGCGCGCGCGCAACCTGTCGCGCGAACTGCGCTGCATGGTGTGCCAGAACCAGTCGATCGATGACTCGGACGCTCCGCTCGCGCGCGATCTGCGGCTGCTGGTGCGCGAACGCCTGACAGCCGGCGACAGCGACAGGCAGGTGCTTGATTTCCTCACCAGCCGCTACGGCGATTTCGTCCTGCTCAATCCGCCGATGAATGCGAAGACGATACTGCTGTGGGTGATGCCCGCGGGTCTGCTGGTCGTCGGCGGCATCGTTCTCGTCCTTGCGATGCGGCGGCGCAGCGCCGTCCCGGCGGATTCGGGAGCGCCGGTCTCTCCACTGAGCGCCGAAGAAGAGCGGAAGATCGCGGCGCTGCTCGACAGCGATCCGCGGACCAGAAGCTAGCCCACGTTAACCAGCAGAAAATGACGCGAGTCGGGGGCTGCGCGGGCGCTTTTGCAACGTGCGCGATGATTTTTACGCAAGCTTGGTGTCCGGAAATAGCCTCGCCAGGACCGAAAAGCCCCCGTAAGTCATTGAATTATCTGAACTTGCCGGCGGCGTTGTCATTACCAAAGTTTAATCCCCCCGACAGGTCTCTGTAAGGCGAGAGCCCCCATCTTCACATTCGAACGGCGCCGGGATCGTCCCAAGAGAAGCCTCCCCGGCTCGTAGTGAAATTAGGAAGATGGAGTGAACCACATGACCTCAACTACGCCTCCCAGCCCGGGCGGCTTCCTCAAAGGACGCCGGGCCCTGTTGCTCGGTACGACTATCCTGAGCCTCGGCGCGGCCGCTTTGTTCGTTGCGCCCGATGCAGCCCGTCATGCGGCCGTTGCGCAGAATGTCACGCAGCAGGCGCAGACCGTGCAGCGTCCGGTCGGTTTTGCCGACGTCGTCGAGAAGGTGAAGCCGGCGGTGATTTCCGTCCGCGTCAAGGTAAACGCGGGTCCGCAGAATTCCTCGTTCGAGGGCCAGCTGCCGCAGGGCTTCGAGCGCTTCTTCCGCCGCTTCGGTGGCGAAGACATGTTCCCGGATTTGCCGAACCGCGGCATGCCTGAGCAGCGCGGCCCACGCCAGCGCACCACGGGTCAGGGCTCGGGATTCTTCATCTCGGCCGACGGCTATGCCGTGACCAACAACCACGTTGTTGATCGCGCCGACGAGGTCGAGGTCCAGACCGACGATGGCAAGACCTACACCGCCAAGGTTATCGGCACAGATCCGCGCACCGATCTCGCGCTGATCAAGGTCGACGGCGACAACTTCCCCTATGCCAAGCTCGCCACCCATGCGCCGCGTATCGGTGACTGGGTGCTGGCGGTCGGCAATCCGTTCGGCCTGTCCTCGACCGTGACTGCGGGCATCGTGTCAGCGCGCGGCCGTGATATCGGCGCGGGTCCGTATGACGACTTCCTGCAGATCGACGCGCCGGTGAACAAGGGTAACTCCGGTGGCCCGACCTTCGATACCGACGGCAATGTCGTGGGTGTCAACACGGCGATCTTCTCGCCGTCTGGCGGCAATGTCGGCATTGCCTTCGCGATCCCGGCGTCGACCGTCGACTCGGTGGTCAAGCAGCTGCGCGACAAGGGCACGGTCACCCGTGGCTATATCGGCGTGCAGATCCAGCCGGTCACCAAGGACATCGCCGACAGCCTCGGCCTGAAGAACACCGATGGTGCTCTCGTTGCCGAAGCGACTGCGGACAGTCCGGCTGCCAAGGCTGGCATCAAGTCCGGCGACCTGATCGTTGCGGTCAATGGCGAGCGTATCGCCAACGCCCGTGAACTGTCGCGCCGCATCGCCCAGATGGCGCCCGGCAACACTGCCCGGCTGACCATCCTGCAGCGCGGTTCGGAGAAGACGGTCAACGTCACGCTCGGCGAGCTGCCGACCCAGGCGGAACTCGGCCGCCGCGGTGGTGATGAGCGCAGCGGTCCGGCTCGCGAAGAGCTGACGCTCGGTCTGCAACTCGCGCCGGCCGCGTCCGTAGCTGGTTCGGGCAATGAAGGTGTGGTCGTGACCCGCGTTCTGCCTGACGGCCCGGCGGCCGAGCGCGGGTTCAAGACCGGCGACGTGATCCTCGAAGTCGCGGGCAAGGCGGTGTCGAACCCGGCCGATGTTCGCAAGGCGCTCGAGGACGCGCGCAAGGACAACAAGCGTACGGTGCTGATGCGCGTGAAGTCGGGTGAAGGCACCCGCTTCGTGGCGCTGCCCGCCGGCCGCGCGTAACGAGATTGCCCGCGGCTTCGCGGCCGCGGGCAACGAGCAAGGGACGTGTCTCCGGCTACCGTCGCCCCCGCCGGTGCCACGAAACCCTGGGGGCGGGCCGCAAGGCTCGCCCCCGCAATCAAAGGGAGGGGCGGGCGTTGAGCCCGCTCCTCCGCCTCGCACAGCTTAGCCCCGTAACCCGGCTACCGTCGCCCCTGCCGGACCGGGGTCAGCTGAGGGGGTGGCGGAGTAGCGTAAAAGTCGCCACCCCCTCATGTCTCTGCATCCAGATTCCCCCGCGCTTGCAAATTCCCCCGCAACAGGCGATTCCGTCCTGGATGCCACGGGGCAATTTGAAACCATGCGATTGCTGATTATCGAGGACGACCGCGATGCCGCGGATTATCTCGTCCGCGCCTTCCGCGAGACCGGCCACGTTGCCGACCATGCCGCCGATGGCGAAGAGGGGCTCGCGATGGCGCTCGATGGCGATTACGACGTCCTGATCGTCGATCGCATGCTGCCCAAGCGTGACGGCCTTTCGGTCATCGGCGAATTGCGCGCCAAGAAGATCGAGACGCCGGTCCTGATCCTCTCGGCGCTCGGTCAGGTCGACGACCGGGTCAAGGGTCTGCGGGCCGGCGGTGACGACTATCTCCCCAAGCCCTATTCGTTCTCGGAACTGCTGGCCCGCGTCGAGGTGCTGTCGCGCCGTCGCGGCGGCCGCAACGAGGAAACCGTCTACCGGGTCGGCGATCTCGAACTCGACCGCCTCTCGCATCGCGTCACGCGCGGCAAGGAGGAGGTGATCCTGCAACCGCGCGAATTCCGGTTGCTGGAATATCTCATGAAGCACGCCGGCCAGGTCGTGACGCGCACCATGTTGCTGGAGAATGTCTGGGATTATCACTTCGATCCGCAGACCAACGTCATTGACGTCCACATTTCCCGCCTGCGCTCCAAGATCGACAAGGGCTTCTCGCAACCGCTCCTGCATACGATCCGTGGCGCCGGCTACATGATCCGCGATGGATCGCGGGCTTAATTGCCGATTGAAGGAACAGCGGGGGTGTTTTCGAGTGGTCCGAAGCAAACATTCGCACCCCGTCTCGGCAGGTCTTTTGCGAATGTTTGTATCAAGGACCACTCGCAAATGTTGGATTCTGGTGGAGCCTGGATTTGACGTTCGCTTCACGAGCGCGGGGCTGGGTGGGTAGCGAACGTCAAATCCGCTCCACCAGGCGCAGCAAGGCTGGCGCGCGGCTGATGATGACAGCGCTCGGAAAGCTGTTTCGTACGACCGCGTTCAAGCTGACGCTCGTCTACCTGACTGTGTTCGCGCTGTTCGCGATCTTCCTGCTCGGCTATTTCGCGCTCAACACCAAGCGGCTGTTCACCGAACAGGCGACCGACGCGGTCAACGCCGAGATCACCGGTCTCGTCGAGCATTTCAACGTCGGCGGCATCCGGCGGCTGACGCTGGTGGTCGAGTCGCGAGCGCGCCGTCCGGGGTCAAGCCTCTATCTCGTGACCACGCCCGGATCGGACGGTCTCGCCGGCAACGTCGGTTCGCTGCCGACCGGAGCGCTGGACAAGCAGGGCTGGTCGGAAACCGTTTATCGCCGCATCGAAGAGGGCGAGACCTCCGAACTGCATCGCGCTCTGGCGCGCGTCTATCACTTGCCTGGCGGCTTCCGGCTCCTCGTCGGCCGCGATCTCGAAGAGCGCGAACGGCTGTTTCAGGTCGTCCTCGATGCCGGAAAGTGGTCGGCGGCCGTGGTCATCATCCTCGGACTGATCGGCGGCTTCCTGGTTGCGCGGCGCGTGCTGCGCCGTGTCGACGCGATGACCGAGACAACGCGCACCATCATGGGCGGCAATCTCTCCGGGCGGCTGCTGGTTGGCGGCAGCGGCGACGAACTCGACCGGCTGGCGCATAACCTCAACGAAATGCTCGACCGGATCGAGGCGCTGATGCGGGGGCTGAAGGAAGTCTCCGACAATATCGCGCACGATCTGAAGACGCCCCTGACCCGATTGCGCAACCGCGCGGAAGAGGCGCTGCGCACCTCGCGCGGCGAGGCCGACTATCGTGCAGCGCTCGAGGGAACGATCGAGGAATCGGATTCGCTGATCAAGACGTTCAACGCGCTTCTGATGATCGCCCGTGCGGAGTCCGGGCAGGCGCGCGACAATATGGTCGATTTCGATGCCGCCGAGGCCGCGCACGACATTGGCGAGCTCTATGAGCCGCTTGCGGAAGAGCAGGGGCTTACTCTCGAGGTCGATGCGCCCGACGCAATTCCGCTTCGCGGCAATCGCGAACTGATCAGCCAGGCGCTCTCGAATCTCGTCGACAATGCGATCAAGTATGCCGGGCCGGAGGCCAGGGCGAACGGCACGCCCTCGGCCGTCACCGTCAGAGCGCGCGCCGAAGGCGACCATGTGCTTCTGAGCGTCGGCGATCGCGGTCCCGGGATACCCGAGGCCGATCGCAAGCGCGTCGTGGAGCGGTTTGTCCGGCTGGAGAAGAGCCGCACGATCCCTGGATCCGGACTCGGCCTCAGCCTCGCGTCCGCGGTTGCACGGCTGCACGGCGGCGAGCTGCGGCTGGAGGATCATGCACCCGGTCTTTGCGCCGTGCTGGTCTTGCCGCGCAACGGACCGTTGCCGCCTGCCACACCGGTGCAAACAGAAGCCGCGTCGCGGCCTTAGCCTCCCTTTTTCAAGGCGGATGGTCTATGCCGGGCTGCAATGAGTCCGGGATCTGTTTCTGAAGAATCCGTCCGCGATGCCGGCGGTGCCCTTGGCACGCTGGCCACACGCATTGTCGAAGCGCCCTGTCTCCCGCAGCGGGACCAGAGCCTCGCCCGGCTCGACGACTGGACAGCCGGGCTTGAGCTGGCGTCCGACCGCGATGCGCTGCACGAGATCTTCGCCGCGTCGCCCATGACGCGCGACCTGATCGCCGGGCTGCTCGATTATTCTCCTTACCTGACAGATCTCGTGCGGGCCGATCCCGGCCGCCTCACGCGCTTGCTGCGCGCCAATCCTGAAAGCCATATCGAAGCGCTGCTGACCAATGTCGTCGATGCCCTGTCCGGCATGGCGGACGAGGCGGAGGCCATGCAGTTCCTCCGCCGCACCAAGGCGGAAGCGGCCTTGCTGATTGCGATCGCCGATATCGGCGGGGTGTGGCCGGTGCTGCAGGTGACGCGCGCGCTCACCGATCTTGCGGATCGCATGGTGCAGGGCGCCGTTCGTTTCCTGCTGAACGAGGCCGTGCGGCGTGGCCGGCTGACGCCGGCCGACCCCGGGCATCCGGAACGCGGCTCCGGCTATATCGTCCTCGCGATGGGCAAGATGGGTGCGTTCGAGCTCAACTATTCGAGCGATATCGACCTCATCGTGTTCTACGACCCTGAGGCGCCCGCGATCCCGGCGGATTCCGAACCCTCCGCTCTCTATATCCGCGTCACGCGTGGGCTGGTGAAGCTCCTGCAGGAGCGCACGCCGGACGGCTATGTATTCCGCGTCGATCTGCGGCTGCGGCCCGACCCGGCATCGACGCAGGTTGCGATCTCGGTCCCGGCCGGGCTCGATTACTACGAGCATCGCGGCCAGAACTGGGAACGCTCGGCGATGATCAAGGCGCGACCCTGCGCCGGCGACATCGAGGCGGGCGAAAAGCTGCTGAAGGCGCTGTCGCCGTTCGTCTGGCGCAAATACATGGATTTCGCTGCGCTCGCGGACATCCATGCGATGAAGCGGCAGATCCACGCCTATCGCGGACACGGCGAGATCGCCGTTGCGGGACACAACATCAAGCTCGGCCGTGGCGGCATCCGCGAAATCGAATTCTTCGTACAAACCCAGCAATTGATCGCGGGCGGACGCCATCCGGAGCTGCGCGATCTTCGCACGCTGACAACGCTGGCTGCGCTCGCGGACGGGCAATGGGTCAGCGGGCTGGCGCAACGTGAACTCGAGGCCGCCTATCTGTTCCTGCGTCGCGCTGAACACCGGCTGCAGATGACTGCGGATGAGCAGACGCATACGCTGCCGTCCGACGAGGCGGAGCTTCTGACTTTCGCGCGCTTTCTTGGCTACGATTCGACCGAGGCCTTCTCGGACGTGCTGCTCCTGCATTTGCGCAACGTGCAGCAGCATTATTCGCGGCTGTTCGAACCTGTGGTTCAGGCCCCGGAAGCGGTGCTGCAATTCCCCGAAGGCGAAGACAGCCGCGACACGCTCGATCGTCTCGCCGCGATGGGCTTCCGCAACCCGCTGGAAATATCGGCGCTGGTGCGCAACTGGCTGAACGGACGTTATCCCGCGTTGCGCAGCGAATTTGCCCGTTCGCAGCTTCGTCTGCTGACCCCCAGTCTGATTGAGCAGCTCGCGCGCAGCGAAAATCGCGAACAGGCGGTGCTGGCATTCGACCGGTTCCTGTCCGGGCTGCACGCGACCGGCGGCGCCCGACTGATTTCCCTCCTTCTGCAAAATCCCGACCTGCTGGCACTTGTTGCGCTGATGCTCGGCACCGCGCCGAGGCTCGCCGACATTCTCTCGCATCAGCCGCAGGTGATGGACGCGCTGATCGATCCGGCCTTCTTCGGCGCCCTGCCGAATGCCGAGACGCTCGCAAGCGAACTGGCGCGATCGCTGGACCAGTCGGTGTCCTACGAAGACAGGCTCGACCGGCTTCGGCTGTTCGGTCAGGAGCACATGTTCCTGATCGGCGTGCGCATCCTGTCAGGCACGGTCTCGGCGGAGCAGGCAGGCGAGGCATTCGCCCGACTTGCCGACGTGATCATCCGCGCGCTGCATGCGCAGGTCGAGACCATGTTCGCGCAGAGTTACGGGCGCATCCGGGAACAGAAGACCGCGCTGCTCGCACTCGGCAAGCTCGGCGGCCGTGAAATGACCGCAAGTTCGGACCTCGACCTCATCCTCGTTTACGATTTCGACGACGAGCATCCAGAATCGGACGGCGAGCGGCCGCTCTACGGTGCGCAATATTTTGCGCGCCTGACAAAGCGGCTTGTCTCGGCGCTGACCTCGCAGACCAATTATGGCGCGCTCTATCACGTCGACATGCGGCTGCGGCCGTCCGGCCGCTCCGGGCCGGTCGCCACCAAGCTGGATTCGTTTCGCGACTATCAGATGAACGAAGCCTGGACCTGGGAGCACATGGCGCTGACGCGTGCGCGCGTGGTGTCCGCATCGCAAGGTTTCGGCGAGAAGGTCAGGGAGATGATCCGGTCGGTCCTCGCGCAGCGGCGTGACGCCGGCACGATTGCCGGCGACGCTTACGAGATGCGGATGGCGATCGCGACCGAGCGCGGCGAGGCCGACCGCTGGGACCTGAAATATGCCGCCGGCGGTCTCATCGATATCGAGTTCATCGCGCAATATCTGCAGCTTGTTCATGCCGACGCGCATCCGGACATTCTCGATCCGTCGACGGCGCGTGTGCTGGAGCGCGCGGCCAGACTGGGGCTCCTCTCGGCGGAGGATTCCGAAGTGCTGCGCCCGGCT